>Ga0247805_1000232_pt1 | contig 33514 bp, 38 predicted proteins | sample UWRJL044104R1_FD_180930 | JGI IMG/M metagenome (GOLD analysis project Ga0247805, IMG submission 180930) | Plant litter microbial communities from Arlington Agricultural Research Station in Wisconsin, United States - UWRJ-L044-104R-1 | ecosystem: Environmental > Terrestrial > Plant litter >... | reverse complement strand
CCGGCGCAGCAGGCTTCCTCCTAAAAGACACCCGCCCGGATGATCTCGTCACGGCGGTTCGCGCAGTCCACACAGGCGACGCCGTCGTCTCACCACGAATCACCGCAAAACTCATTCAGGTAGCGGCGCCGCACCTCCTCGCACGACAGGCTGTCAACGCCGATGAGGTACTATCCGAACTCACCGCCCGCGAACGCGACATCTTCACCCTTATCGCACGCGGCGAAACCAACAGCGAGATCGCCGCGACGCTGTACCTGAGCGAATCCACCGTCAAGGCAAACGTCGGCCGAGTACTTGCCAAACTCGACCTCCGCAATCGGGTCGACGCAGTCATTCGCGCCTACGAGCTCGGTATCGCCAGGAACTGCCCCAACTGAGACGGGTGACCTGGTCCGTTATCGGCACGTCCGACCACCATGTCGAACGAATCCCTTACCAAGTCCTCCTAAGCATTACTCGCGATCTCGGTAAGATCATTCGTGGTGGCCGTTCCGAACGGAACGGCGGTTCGCCGCGGGCAGTTACGAGGGGGAACGCGTCTGGCTTCCGGGCGCGAATACATACATGCAGGCTTTGAACAAAAAACCCTTTTTTGCGGCCGCTACCCTCGCGGCAACAACAGCTCTACTGCTTGCGGGCTGCTCCGCTACGCCGACCGGGGACGGCGTCGACGAGAACGTATTCTCAGACGGAGCGCCGGCGTCTACTGGAGTGTTTGAATTCGAGTTTTCCACCTACGACTCCGAGGAAGAGCTGACGATCCGCATCCCCGAGGCCCTCATCGACGCCGCCGGCTCCGATGCCGACGGCCTATTGGTCGGCGAGGTGACAGCTAAAGCACGCGAGCTGGATTCATCCAAGGCGTGTGCTGTTGACCTGGTGATTGACTATCGCGGAGACGGCCTCGATGCGCTGAGCGAACCGTCGATGACCAAGGAGGAGTACGCGGCCCAGGGCGAGGCTGAACTGGAAGCGGAGTTGATGCAGCGGTTTGGCGTGGGAACCGTGGAGGAAGCACTGGCGGCTGACCCCGGTGCGGCCGCAGAGGTGGAAGAGGTTGCAGGAAACCTGCAGCAGGCACCGTATGCGGCCACACCGGCGTGGTCGGCGCTCGACGCCACTCCCATCGATGAGCTCGACGCCTCCGACCCTGAGCTCGGTCGGTACATCTCAGACGATTCCGAGACCCTGACGTATGTACAGTCCTGCGCCTCCGATCAGGTCGACGACGGCAGCTCAGACCTGTTCAACTTCCCCATTGAGTCCGACGGCGCGATCGACACGTTCGCGTTCGTCGAGATGACTGTGATGAAGAGCGGAACCCTCAACATCCTCGACGCGGGAGTCTCCGACTACGAGCGCGACTCGAACGGCGACTGGATCGGCGACTAAACCCGCCTGCTTGCCAGGAGAGCCCCGTATGGTCGTCCCTCTCCGGGGTCGGCCGTATCGGGCTTCGGGAGATTCCTCGCTTGGCCAGCCACTCGTCACGCAAAGTGAAACAGTCTGAAGTGGCTCACCATCTCGCGACGAATTGGTCGACGAGATGGTCGAGATCCTACCGATGGCCCTTACTCGAAACTGCAGTTCGTCATCTCTTTCTGTGCCCGCGTGAGACCGGTCGAATTCATCTACGGTAAGTGGCTCCTGCCCACAATGACGCAATATTCCGCCGTTACGCGCATGAAACTCGAATTATCACGCGCAGGCTCGTGCTTTGCAGGACACCTCGTATCCCATGGGTATGAGTCACGCGACGGCATTTGAAGGGGCAGCTTTGCGCGCGTCGCGCTAAATGGACGGCCACTTTCGTGCGTGCGGGAAGAATCGAACCGCAGCGACTATTCATTGGTCATCCGACTCCTACAAGCAGCACATAAGCCCTCCTGCTTTGTTCACAAGCCGACACTTAGCGTCGCGATCTACCCCTATTCTCGGGCTGCGGTCCGCCCTCACAAACCGCAGATTGCGAGGGTGGGCCTAGTCCGACGCTCAGAGCATTTGCTCCGACCCCACTTTGGAATGCCGTCTCAACTGAGCTATTTGTGCGACGGATTCCTAGAGCTGGATAGCTTTGACCTCCGTGAATTCTTCGAGGCCGGCATGACCCATCTCACGGCCGTTTCCTGACTGCTTGTATCCGCCGAATGGCGCGAGCGGGTTGAAGTCGGCGCCATTGATATACACCTGTCCCACGTGTAGTTTTTTGGCCATCGAAAGGGCGCGCTGGTGGTCACCGTAGATCGACGCGGTGAGCCCATAGACGGTGCCGTCGGCGATCGCTATCGCTTCATCTTCATGCGCGTAGGGGATGACTGTCAGTACTGGCCCGAAGATCTCTTCTTGCGCGATTGTTGCGTTGGGGTTCACGTTGGAGAAGATGGTCGGGCGGATGAACGCTCCGTTTTGAAAACCCTCAATACGACCGGGTCCTCCTAAAGCGACGGTCGCTCCCTCGCTGATCCCGCGTTCGATATACCCATTGACGCGTGCCCACTGGGCCTCTGAAGCAACCGGGCCTACTCGGGTGGTTTCGTCGTTAGGGTCGCCGACGGCGTAGGCGGAGGCTCTGGCAACGAGTTTGCCGACGATCTCATCGTGGAGGTTCGCTGGGACGAGCAGTCTTGCCCATGCACCGCAGGCTTGGCCGCTGTTGCTGAAGATATTCAGAAGCGTCGCATCGACGGCAGCGTCAATGTCTGCCCCGTCGAGCACGATATTCGCAGTCTTGCCGCCGAGCTCGAGCCCGACTCGTTTCACCGTCGCGGCCGCGGCGACGGAGATGCGCTTGCCTGCGGCGGTGGAGCCTGTGAAGGAGATCATGTCGATGCCGGGGTGGGCGGACATAGCCTCTCCGACCACGGGGCCTGAGCCGTAGACGATGTTGAGCACTCCGTCGGGCAGTCCCGCTGCTTGTGCTGCGGCAGCGAGGATTGGAGCTGTCAGTGGGGCTGGGTCGGCGGGTTTGAGAACGATCGTGTTGCCGGCGAGCAGGGCGGGTGCAATTTTCGTCATCACCTGTTGGAGGGGAAAATTCCATGGGGTAATCGCCCCAACCACTCCGACGGGTTCACGCACGATGAGGGAGTTTCCAACCTTCTCGGTCCACGGGAAGTCGGCGGCTTGGCTAGCTACAGCGGCCGTGACAAGTGCGGGAAACCCAGCCTGGCCCATCCGCGAAAACGCGATTGGTGCGCCGATCTCGGCGGTCACCGCTTGAGCGATGTCCTCGTTGCGTGCAGCGAGGCCTTCCGAGAGACGCAGAATCACAGCGCCGCGCTCGGCGGGCGTCGTCGCTGCCCATCCCGGGAGTGCGGCACGAGCCGCTGCGACAGCCTTGTCGACATCCGTTTTATTGCCAACGGGAATCGAGGCGACAGGTGCTCCCGTCACTGGGCTGATGACGTCGATGGTGGTGCCGTCCCCGGGAACGGTCGTGCCGTTGATCCAGTGCCCTCGAATGGTCAGGTGATCGTGTGTGTAGGTCATGAACGCAACAATGCGCCCGCCTCGGAGATCTAACCATGCCCGATGTGTCCTTGGATAACCGAAGCATGGGTGTTCGCTATCGGCACGCTCACACTCGTTGCAGCGTCGTGTTAATCAACGCGGAAGACGTGAGACTGGAGACAACTATGGACAGAGCCCAGCTTGCTGATTTTCTCCGCGCGCGTCGCGCGGCCCTTCAACCTGAGGACGTGGGTCTGGCACGAGGCCAGCGCCGTCGCACTGGGGGGCTGCGTCGAGAGGAGGTGGCGATGCTCAGCGACATCTCCGCGGACTACTACTCGCGGATTGAACAGGTCCGGGGGCCTGTCCCCTCGGAGCAGGTACTGGCCTCGATCGCACACGGGCTGCACCTCACGCTCGACGAACGCGACCATCTCTTCCTGCTGGCCGACTACACACGTCCGCGTCGGGTCAGCCGCACGGATCACATCAATGCAGGTTTGATGCGAATTTTCGACCGTTTAGAGGACACTCCTGCCCAGATTGTGAATGCGGTCGGCGAGACACTGCGTCAGACCCGCCTCGCCGTAGCGCTGCTCGGTGACGAAACCAGCTTCAGCGGCCTCGATCGAGTACGTGCATACCGTTGGTTCCACACTCCGGCCTCTCGTCGCAGTACCCCTCAGGCCGATCATGCACGCCATGGGCGCAGTCTCGTCGCTCAGCTCGCTTCGGTTGCAGCCGCTAGCGGTCCGGGGTCACGGGCTGCGGAGGTGATCGACGCGTTGCAGTCCTCAAGCAATGAGTTTGTCGAGATCTGGGAGCAGCACCCCATCGTCGGGCCGTATTGCGAGCCGAAATCGATCCTGCATGCCGAACTGGGTCCGATGGACCTTTACGGCGAGACGCTGCTGGATCCGGAGCAGTCCCAGGCCTTGATGATTTTCACAGCCGAGCCGGGAAGCGTCAGCCATGACAAGCTCGCACTCCTCGCAGTTGTCGGAAGCGAGCGGTACTAATGAACGGCCTTTTACCAGACCACGATCGCTCATCGCCGGTCACGATCGACAACCTGCTGCCGAGCTTTCGATACCGGATCTCTGCTGAAACCGGTATCGACGCATCACCCCCGACGGTCTGGTCAGAGCTTGTGGGCATTCCCATGTCCGCGCTTCCCTTGGGATTCGCGTTGACGCGTCTGAGGCATTTCCCAGACGTCTTGGCGGGAAACGAAACGCCGGTAGCTGGCACGGATACGTTCTTTGATGCGACTCCTATCCCCGTGGTCGTACGCGTCAAGCAATCGCTCATCATCTCCGCCGGTCCGAGCCAGGCATGGAAAATCCTGGGCGGTGATCACCCACCGGACTTAGACGCGCGACAATTCTCCGGATGGCAGGAACCGGGGTGGATCAAAGTGGCCATGCAGTTCCGGCTGACGGAGTTCGACGGCGGACAGAAGACCTTGCTAAGCACTGAGACCCGCATAACATCGACGGATGATCGGACGGCCCGCCTATTCGCGCCGTACTGGTGGGCGATCCGGGCTGGCAGCGTCCTCATCCGTCGTGAAGTCGTCGCCCAAGTCAGGAAGCGGGCCGAGAACCACTAAACGGCTCTCGGTCACGTTCGGTCGGTCTGCGCTGTCCCAGTTGTGAAGCGACAAGCGATACCCGCCTGACGCGGCTCCGCCTCACGATCGAAACGAGTTCCCATGACTCTGCCCATGCCGGCTGCCATTGTCAGCACCCGAGTTACCCGGTTGCCTTCCCCTGCAGTTGCGCGCGCTCTGCAGGCTGCGGGCGTCGCGTTCCTCACCGCAGCCGTCAGCGCGGCGGCACTGATCGCACTCGTTCAAGGTGTTTTGGTCACTGGGGGTGGCGTCGGAATGCTGGCGGCTGTTGTCGGGGGTGCCGCGATCGTTCCCGTGCTTCTCCTCCGACTATTGTTCCGTCGGATTCGGAGCCGGTCAGGATGGCCGACCGCGATAGTCGTTGCTCTGGCGTGTGTTGTCGTTTACGTAGCACTGTTCGTCACCGGCTCTCAGAGCACTTCAATCGTTTCCTTCCGCCCTGAGGCGGCTATCGGCGCTGTCGCTCTAGCTGCCGGCGCGGCTAGCACGATAATGCTGGGCGGCTGGTGGCGGGTGCTCGGGATCGTCGGAGGGATGTGCCTGCTCTGGTTGGCACTGACTCCGATGTTCGTGACCCTCTAGTCACAGATCGTGGGGCTGCGCGGTCATAGCTGATGACCGGATGGCATCCCGCCTCACGGCGCAATAAATAATGGGGTCGGATCATGAAGATCGTTGTCATCGGCGGTACCGGACTTATCGGGTCGAGAGTTGTGACGAAACTCACCGAGCACGGGCACACGGCAATCGCAGCATCCCGCGCAACGGGTGTGAACTCGTTCACCGGAGAGGGTCTGGCCGAAGCGCTCAGCGGGGCGAACGTCGTGGTCGACGTGTCGAACTCGTCCTACACCGACGAGGCAGGTGCGCTCGAGTTCTTTGAGGCTTCTACCCTCAACCTGCTTACCTATGGTGCGGCCGCCGGTGTTTCGCACCATGTCGCACTCTCCGTCGTTGGAACTGAACGTCTGGCCGCGACAGAGCGCGGGTATTTCCGTGCCAAGTTCGAGCAAGAGAAGCTGATCACCGCGTCGAAGCGGTCATTCACCATCGTCCACGCGACCCAGTTCTTCGAGTTCCTCGGCAGCATCGCCGACAACGCCACCCACGGCAACCTGGTCCGGCTGTCGAAGACGAGGGTGCAGCCGATGGCTGCCGACGACGTCGCCGCCGCTGTCGGACGGATCGCCACCAGCGCTCCTGCGAACGGGATCGTGGAATTTGCGGGACCGGATGTGTTCGTTCTCGAAGACCTGATCCGTCGACGCCTCACTGCCCTGCACGACCCACGCAGTGTCGTGGCCGACCCGCTGGCCCGCTACTTCGGCAACGACCTCACCGAGGACGAGCTGCTTCCGGGGCCGGACGCGGTCATTGCCGGCACCCGCTTCGAGAACTGGCTGATGGACGGAGCCCGGGCGTGAGTCCGTCGACCACCGTGACCCGGCCCCTCCTCAACCGTGCAGCACCGGCCGCATACAAAGCTCTGCTGCTTCTGGCCGAAGAATCCGCAGCATTCGCAGCGTCGGTCGGAATCCTGCCGATCACGCTCGAGCTGGTGAAGATCCGGGCGTCACAGATCAACGGCTGCCCATTCTGTCTGCGCATGCACACCCGAGAAGCCGTCGCACTCGGGGAGAACTCTGACCGGCTCGCAGTGGTTGCCGCCTGGCGAGATACCGGGTACTTCTCCGCGCAGGAACGTGCTGGACTAATCATCGCCGAACGCACGACCCTGATCGGCGACAGACTCGGCCGCGGGGACGAGGACACCTCTGTGCTCACTGCAGAGCAGGCTGCCGCGGTGGAGTGGGTGGCGATCACCATCAACGCGTTCAACCGGGTCTCCATCCTGAGCGAATTCGCTGTCCACGGCGACGGCGCCTCATGACCGCCGAAGGCCTGCCTACTGGCCCAGGTCCGTCAGGAGCGGGCTGCGTCGAGTGCGACGCTACCGGCGGGTGGTGGGTACACCTACGACGTTGCGTCGCATGCGGGCACATTGGCTGTTGCAACAGCTCCCCCAGGCAACACGCCACCGAGCATTTCGCACGGACCGGCCACCCGGTCATGACGAGCTTCGAACCGGGCGAGACCTGGTTCTGGGCCTACCCGAACAATAGCTACGTCGACAGCTCATTCCTCACGCCGCCTCTGAGCCGCCCAAAGACCCAAGCGTCACCTGGCCCTGCGGACCGTTTGCCCGACGAATGGCGGGCACTGATCCACCGGTGAACGCCACCCGCCGTCTGAGAACGCGAAGCACGACCATCCACCGTTGATAGCGTCACAACGATTGCTGCCGTATAAACAATTGCACTCGTTTCCCTAATGCGGTCACAAAATCGCATTGTGTCCGGTCAGAACTATCAGACGCCCGCTACTCCTGGGCGAATTCTGTATAGAAAACGTCACCGGCAGGGTTGGCGGTCATAACAGGAACAGGTGAACATATGCATGATCACACCAACGGCGGACCACTCGATACCGCACTGGCGACATTCGCCGCAACAAGGCCGCGGCTCTTCGGCATCGCCTATCGGATGCTCGGCAGTGTTGCAGAGGCAGAGGACATCGTGCAGGAGACTTGGGTGCGCTGGCAGGGAACCGACCGCACGGTTGTCGAGAACCCGCCGGCGTTCCTGGCGACGATCACCACTCGCCTTGCGATGAACCTTGCCCAGTCTGCCCACGCGAGGCACGAGACCTACGTTGGGCCGTGGTTGCCTGACCCAATAGACACCAGCGCCGACCCAGAGCTCGGCGCGGAGCGCGGCGAGGCCCTTCAATACGCCGTCCTGCTCCTCCTCGAGAAACTGACTCCGGCCGAACGCGCGGCATACGTGTTGCGGGAAGCGTTTGACTACCCGTACCTTCTGATCGCTGACATCGTGCAGGCGACCGAGCCGACAGCCCGGAAACTTGTCAGTCGAGCTCGCAAACACCTCGCCGCTGAGCGCCGCCGCCCTGCGCCTGCACCTGAGCACCGGCGCTTGCTAGACGCCTTCCTCACGGCCGCCCAGTCGGGCGATATTGTCGGGCTTGAACGACTTTTCGCCGCTGACGTGGTCAGCTATTCCGACGGGGGCGGGGTGAAACTCGCAGCGCGCATTCCAATCGCCGGCCGCACTCGCGTAGCAAAATTCGTCGCGGCCTTCTCGTCGCATTTCTGGACCGGCGTCGACCTGCGCTGGGTCGAGGCCAACGGACTTCCGTCCGTGGAACTCTCGCGAGACGGGGTGCCGTTCACGATCGTGACCGTGACCGTGTCGGAGTCCGGGATCAACCAGCTGCTGTGGCTGATGAACCCCGCCAAGCTCAGCCCGATGACGACGCCGTTCGCTCTGTGAGGTGTCGTGATACAGCCGCTCGACAGCAGTCGACCGTGCATCAGCTCCGCGTCGCAGCCGAGCGAGGCGATCCGGCGCCCATTGCCGCGGTCCTCGACAGGCGCGTAGAGATGCTCATCGACGGCGGAGGAGTCGTCCCCGCCGATCCGCGCCCATTTCGAGGGCCGGAGGACGTCGCCCGCAAGATCTGCTCCGTGCTCGAGGACGACCCTGCCACCATCACCGAACGCGAGGTGAACGGACAACGTGGCCTCGTACTGCTCAGAGAAGGTCGAGTCACGGCGGTTGTCTGCGTGAACGTCCACCATCGCCACATCACCGACCTGTGGGTCCAGCTCAACCCGGACAAACTACGCCACTGGAACTGATCCGACTACCTACTGATCACTCGTCACGGAGCGACCGGCTTTCCGGTCTTAGTTCGTAGCGGATCGAATCCTTCGATCCCGACAGGCAAGAGGGAACGCATATGTCGCACATCATCGTCGGTTCGGAGAATTCCACATCCATCGACCTGTACTACGAAGACCACGGCACCGGTCAGCCAGTCGTCCTGATCCACGGATTCCCTCTCGACGGGCATTCCTGGGAACGGCAGTCCGCGGTGCTTCTCGAGGCCGGCTACCGGGTTATCACCTATGACCGTCGGGGCTTCGGCCAGTCAAGCCAGCCCACCGTCGGCTACGACTACGACACCTTCGCCGCCGACCTCGACATCGTCCTCACCACACTCGACCTCACCGAGGTGGTCCTCGTCGGCTTCTCCATGGGGACCGGTGAGGTCGCCCGCTACCTGAGCACGTACGGCACCTCCCACATCAGTAAGGCGGCATTCCTCGCATCCCTCGAACCGTTCCTTCTCAAGACGGATGACAACCCGGGGGGAGCGGCGCCGCTGGAGTTCTTTGAGGGGATCGTGGACAGTGTGAAAGCCGACCCGTACGCGTACTTCACTGGATTCTTCGAAAGCTTCTACAACCTCGACCAGAACCTCGGCACCAGAATCAGCGAGGAGGCAGTCCGCCACAGCTGGGGTGTCGCCGCCCAGAGCAGCTCTCACGCAGCAGCCGCGGCACCCCTCACCTGGATCACCGACTTCCGCGCCGACATCCCCGCGATCACCGTACCGACGCTGATCGTCCACGGCACCGCCGACAACGTGCTACCAATCGACTCCACCGGCCGCCTGTTCGCACAACTCCTCCCCGACGCGACCTACGTCGAGATTGACGGGGCGCCCCACGGGCTGCTGTGGACCCATGCCACAGAACTCAACACCATCCTGCTGAAATTCCTCGCAGCCTGACACTTCACCAACTCGTGTGGTCGATCGTCGGGCCATGTCGGTGCTGGGGCCGCCTGCGATAGCGGCCCCAACGCCGGCTCTCCGCTGCTGTCGCCGAACCGCAGCGTTGCCGGGCAATAAAGTAATGCGTTGATTGCGGGCCCGTCTTGCTACGACTTTCCTGTTAACAAGAAGGAGGCCGCGCCCCACTCGGGGCGCGGCCTGCAGGACCCGTGACTACTTCGCTGCCGGTGCCGGGTTGTTCTTCAGCCACTCTTCGAATCGGGTGTCGAAGACCGTCACGTCGGCACCAGGAAGGAGCATGCTCTCGGTGAGCTTCTCACCGAAGTAGAGGGCTTCGGGGTCGGCGACGACTGTTCGGGGGTCACCTCGGAAGGTGAGGCCGGTACGGATGAGGTCGTCGAGGCCGAACTGCTCGGGTCCCGCGACCTCCACGGTGGCGTTCAGTGGTGCGCCGGCTGTGGTGCGGGCGACTGCGGTGGCGACATCGTCGCCGGCTATCGGCTGGATGAGAGCGTGGGACAGGTGCACCTCGTCACCAATAGTGGCGCTGCCGGCGATGCTGGTGACGAACTCGAAGAATTGGGTGGCGTGCACGAGGGAGTAGGGGATGCCGCTGTCCTTAATGAGTTTCTCCTGGGCGACTTTGGCGCGCATGTAGCCGCTGTCGACCATACGCTCTCCTCCGACGACGGACAGGGCGACGTAGTGGCCGAGGCCGGCCTCTCGCGCGGAATTGATGATGTTGGTCGTGGCGGTGGTGAAGAAGGCCATCACGTCGTCATCGGCGAAGGAGGGCGAGTTGGAAACGTCGAGGACCGTGTCAGCACCGGCGAGCACCTCGGCCAAACCCTCACCGGTGAGAGTGTTCACACCCGAATTGGGGGAAGCTGCGATCGCCTGGTGGCCATGAGCGGTGAGCTTCTCGACGACCTTGGAGCCGATGAGGCCGGTGCCTCCGATGACGATGATCTTAGACATGTGCGATCCTTCCGGTCGGTGCGGCGCGGGTGATCCGCATCCGTCATTGAGCTATGACCGGGTGTGGGAGCCGGATGTGACCGGATCGCATGAATGACCATCGTCATTGATCAGCGGTCTGTTCCTACTGCGTGCGCGACGTAGTCGCGAGTGCCGACAATCTCATCGTCCGGGAGTGCTGCGCTGAGCCGGGCGAGATCGCGTCCGTCGAGGGCGACCCGCGCGGCGGCAGCGTTCTCGTCAAGCCGGGTGCGGCGGCGCGTCCCCGGAATTGGGACGACCCCCTGAGCCATCAGCCACGCGAGCGCTATCTGCGCTGTGGTTACCCCCTTCTCGGCGGCGATCGCGTTAACCCGATCGACGAGGGCGAGGTTGGCCGCGATAGCTGCGGGCTGGAAGCGGGGCAGTCCAAGGCGGGCGTCGTCCGGGTCCAGGTCATCGGTCGACCGGATGTCTCCGGTCAGGAAGCCGCGGCCAAGGGGCGAAAAGGCCACAAAACCGATCCCGAGCTCGTCTACGGTCGTCTTTTCTTCGTTGTGCAGCACGTCGCGGGCGAACAAAGAGAATTCGGACTGCACTGCAGCGAGCGGATGCACTGCATGCGCTCGACGGATCGTCGCAGCAGAAGCCTCCGACAGTCCAATGTGACGCACCTTCCCCTCGGCTACCAGCTCCGACATCGCGCCAATGCTTTCCTCGATCGGTACTTGCGGGTCGACGCGGTGAAGATAGTAGAGGTCGATGACGTCCGTGCCGAGATGACGCAGCGATCGCTCAGCGGCTTTGCGGATGTAGGCGGGGGTTCCGTTGCGTCCGTGGATGGTGCCGTCGTCGTCGGTCTCCGCCGATGCTTTGGTGGCGAGGGTGACCTGCTCGCGGCGGTCTCCGAGGGCGCGGGCGATGAGTTTCTCGTTCTCGAATGGCCCGTACGCTTCTGCGGTGTCGATGAAGGTGACGCCGACATCGACTGCGTGCCGCAAAGTGGCGATTGATTCCCGTTCGTCGCTGGTCCCGTAGTAGGCGCTCATTCCCATCGCGCCGAGTCCAATAGCCGAGACGGTCAAGCCGTCGCCGAGACGAACCGTGGGCAGGGGTGTTGTTGGGGTCATCAGATGGTGTCCTTCAGTTAGCGTGTGGAGTGGGTGATAGATCGATGGCGTCGCGATAGGCGGAGATCTTTTTCTCAAGAGCGACGAGATGGCCGCGTATGCGGTCGAGGTCGGCGAGTACCGCCACCCGGTGTTCCTCGAGCACGGCCAAGCGATCGGACTCTGTGCCAGAAACTCGGCTGAGTTCAGCCATCCGGCGCACGTCTGCAATGCTCATCCCTGTTTCGCGAAGCATGATCAGGCCGGCGATCCAGTCAAGATCGTTTTGCCCATACCGTCGACGGCCGCCTGTATCACGCGGTGCGGGATCCAGGAGCAGTCCCTCGCGTTCGTAGTAGCGGAGGGTGTCGATGCTCAACCCCGTCACCTCGGCGACGGCACCGATAGCAAGCCCCTCCGAGGGGATGGACGTCGAGATCGTGGGGAGAACTACGGATGCCATGCACTCATCGTGCCTCCTGAAGTGCACTCCAGGTCAAGGACGGGGCAGCAATCACTTGGGCGGCCCATCGACAACAGTGGTTTCTGCCATGGAGCAAGTCACGGGCGCGGTGCGCGGCGTGGTCGACGTGCTTCGAGTTCCTCTGGATCGACGAGGGTGAGCATGGGTTCGCCCGGGACACCGAACATCATGACGACGAATTCGGTCACCGCGTCCGAGGAGTTGTTCGCGTCTTGATAGTGGATGACGTCGCCGCCCGGCTCCCAGAACGACCCTCCCGTGGAGATGACCTGTTCGGGTTCGCCTTCGAGCTCGAAACGCAGCTCGCCCCGGATCACATACCCGAATGCCGGGCCTGAGTGCCGGTGCGGGGGTGTGCCCATACTGCCGGGCGGGAGGGTCACGTGAATCGTCATTTGCTCGGCCGCGGGGATCGGAGGGGCATTGTGACTTGAGACGACCTCTACAACAGGACGGGTCGCCTCATCGCCGTAGTTGGTCGACGTGTGATCGTGCATTGTCGTGCTCCATTCGTGATTGCTGTAGGCAGCACAGCACTGCCTACGCAATTAAGACCGGGTGAGGCCGCACCTTGTGACAAAAGCACCCGTAAGCCTGCGGGGCGGGAACCGCGCATAGGCAACCGGTCAGAGCTGATCTGCCGCGAGGTCGTCGAAAGAGGGGTCTGCATCGAGCTCTCTGAGGACTACGGATGTTGGGGCCGTCGATGACCCCGCGACAGTGTTTTCGGCTGCGGGCGTCACAACGAGTTCGTCTATCCGGTCTCTATTGGTGGAAGGGTGACACATCGCCCGCCCGGTATCCCCATCTGAGTGAGGAACGCGAATGAACACCGAACAGGAACCCGCGCACTTCGAATATCCCGATTCTGCCGGCTATCCAGACGGGGCTGGTTTCCTCGACGAAGGCACATCCATCTCCCGCCCCGCTGAGAGCGACGAGGCGATCCTTGACGTCGACCGACCCTCGGTCGATGCCGAATCCGAATTGCGGGTGCGCCGAGACGACGACAACCGCGTCTGGGCGGCCACCATCGACGGGCGCGATATAGCCAACATCCGATATGACGTCGTGGATGAGCGGATCGTCGTCGTATCGACCACCGTCGAGCCCGAATTTCGTGGCCGAGGCATTGCCGATGAACTCATCGCCTATGCCATGGACGACGTCCGCGACCTCGGCATGCACGTCACTGTCTACTGCCCGACCGTCGCCCGTTTCCTCGTCGAGAACCGGCAGTTCTCAGATCTGATCGACCCCGTGTACCCGGGACGCTAAACCGACACCTCGCACCGTTCATCAATTGCACCATTACTCTCCTCGACGAAAGGCCAGAACATGAACAACATCGCGATCTACGGACTCGGACGCATCGGACGCCAACTACTGCGCAGCGCCGTCCGCAACGACCTTTTCTTTCCCAGCGTCGTCTGCGACGTCGCCCCCGCCGACACTCTCGCGGCCCTCCTCGAGGTCGACACCAACTACGGCAGGTGGCCTGGAGTCGTCTCCGACAACGCCGACTCCATCTCCATAGACGGACGCAGGATCACCTACGTCAACTCCCGCGAATCACTCCCCGACTGGAAGGACCTCGGCATCGACCTCGTCATTGACTGCAGCGGCCGCGGAGTCACCAGAGAAGCGGCCACCAAGCACCTCAAGAACGGCGCGAAACGCGTACTGATCAGCGGACCGAGCAAAACCGCTGCCGACTGCGACGCAGTCCTGCTCCCCGGCATCAACCTCGACGACTACGACCCTGCCACCCACAAGATCATCAGCATGGCCAGCTGCACCACCAACGCGCTGGCAGCAGTAGTCAAAGTCCTGCTCGAGAACACAGGCATCAAGTACGGCATCTTCTCCACCGTGCACGCTTACACGAACACCCAGTCACTGACGGACCAGCCCATGACGAGCCGACGCGACTCCTGGGCAGGCGCGGAAAACATCATCCCGTCCTCATCCGGCGCCGCCAAAGCCCTCGGCTTCATCTGGCCGGACCTCAAAATCACAGGCAAGGCCTACCGGGTACCCGTCCGCACAGGCAGCATCGTGGAGCTGAACGTCCTGCCCGAAACGGAGATCTCCACCGAAGCCCTCCGGGATCTGTTCCGTACCGCCGCCACGACCGGACCCCTGCAAGGCATCCTCGACGTCGTCGAGGACGAATGGACATCCGCCCGCATCGTCGGGGACCCGCACTCCTCGATCATCGACATCCCGCTCACCCAGTCGTACAACGGGATGATCTCCGTCGCAGCCTGGTACGACAACGAAGCGGGCTTCTCCATGCGGCTGGCTGAAACAGCTGCCCGACTCGCCTCGTAACCGCTTACAGCGAACGACCTGAGAACCATTGCTCGCTCGCGGCAACGAATCGGTCCGCGTCCTTTCGGGGATGGAAAGTCAGCGCACGAACTCTGTTCGGTTGCTAGCGACGGCATTGTTGAACACTTCAAGCAGCCGGAGACGTTCGCGCCGGTTGTCACCGCCAGATTGAGCTTCTTCGTCGCAACTGCTCTCACCGAACCAATCGCCTGCGGCACGATCGTCTGCGCAGTGCCTCGTTGACCGACGGTCGGGACGTCTGGGCGGTTCGTCCAGTCGTTTCTATATGTGGCTTTCCTGGTGAAGGCGTATCCACACCGCAGCAATCAGAGGTCCAGAGAAATCGACGGTCACGGCAGCGGTTTCGTTGGGACGCCGGAGAAAAAGCCCTGCTTGGCCGCTGACGGTGCCTTCGGTGACGACCAATCCTCGTTGGGTGGCCATTCCGTGGATGAGTAGCGGAATCGCGTCGAAGATGCCGGTCACCATTCTGACCCCTGACTGGTCGGCATGGTCGGACTCGACGACGACAGCCACGTGAGGGTCCAGCAGCGCCGTCAGGCCTTGGGAGTCCCTCCCCTGGGCTGCGATTTTCAGCTCGTGGACGACCTTGTGGTGCGACGGGCGCCGTACCCGGCCCCAGAATGCACTCCACAACGCACGAGTTCCATGTGGTCGTTCGCTTTCGAGCGCCAATATCGGCATGAGCCAACCGTGTCCCTTTCCGTCGTCGGGCGATCGTGTGGTCGCCATCCGGATCTGCCAGCTATGACCAACCCCCTGTCGGTTTTGTGACAGAGGTGGGACGTCTGATGTCGGCTCGGAATACCCCTGGGAATGATCGCGAGGAAAGGACGGAATACAAGTCACAGACAAGCATGCTGCCCGGTCTTAGCTTGCACACCGCCGGCGTTGCCCGGCCTGGAAAAGGAGCAGTCATGAATAGAGTCCCTGATTCCGAACTCGTGCTCGTACCCGGCGGCACGCTGATTACTGCCACGCCCGAGCTGGGCCGTTCCCTCGCTATCACGATGGCCCGACACAGCATCCACAATATTCAGCCGGACCTCGACGTACTCAAGGGCGGTCGCCCAAATTACTCGACAAATCCGGACAGCCTCATTGCCGTCAGCCAGGTCATCGCCTTGGAATTCGCCACCATCGCCGCAGCCAACTCCTACTGGCGTGTCTGAGGATCGATCAAGAAAGGAAAAGACAATCATGAAAATCGTCGTCCTGGGGGGCTCCGGCCTCATCGGCAGCCAAGTTACTGCACGCCTACGGGCGATGGGGCAGGCGGTTATTTCTGCGTCGCGGATCTCCGGCGTGAATGTGGTCACGGGAACGGGACTGGACCGCGCCCTAAACGGCGCGGATGCGGTGATTGACGTCACCAACTCCCGAGTGAACGCCGAAGACGGCGCTGAGGAGTTCTTCTCCGCGGCCGCCCAGAGCATCGCGGCGGCTGAGAAGCGCGCAGGCGTAGGGCACCACGTCTCTCTGTCCATCGTCGGAGCTGACAGGTCCGGTGTCGGCGGCTACTTTCGCGCGAAGGCGGAACAAGAGCAGGCAGTCACCTCCTCCCACGTGCCTTTCTCGATCCTGCGCTCCACGCAGTTCTTCGAGTTCGCCGAGGTCATCGCGGATTGGAACACAGAGGAGGACACGGTGCGACTTCCCACGACCGCGGTACGACCAGTGGCCTCGGACGACGTCGTTACAGCGCTCGTCAGCCTCGTCCGAGGCACTCCCCTCATGGGACCGACGGAAATCGCGGGCCCCGAGGAAATCCCGCTCGACGAATTCGTCCGGAGGGTGCTGCTCGCACGACACGACGAACGTTTCGTGGTGCGCGATGACACCTCTTCACCCCGTGGCTTCGATATCGAATCCCGCGTTTTAGCGCCAGGAGCGGACGCCACCCTCACCCAGACCACGCTCGCCGACTGGATCACCCATCGCGCGGAACCTGTTGCTGAGGGCAGGCACGTCGCGGCGTTCTCCTTCCGCGACGCTCCCGAGTGACCTGCCCTCGCAACGCGGTCAGGCGCGGCTGCGGAGCCAGTCGTCGAGCGTCGTCGGCGCGATCCATGCGCCGGCCCCGGGTGTGGCGATGAGCGCGGTGCTGTTGAGCTGCGCGCCGAAGTAACCGGCGTCGGGGTCAGTTACCACACTCCGGGTATCGCCGGTCGCTGCGAAGTATCTGCGCGCGAGCGCGTCGATGCCGGCAACCTCCGGTCCGGCGATCTCGACGGTCGCTTCGAGCGGCGCGCTGGTGACGATCTCGGCCAACCGTGAAACGACATCTGCCGAGGCGATGGGCTGCAGCGCGCCGGGAGTGGCGTGGACGACGCCGTCGACGGTACCAGCCTCGGCGATCCCGGGGATGAACTCGAAGAACTGGGTGGAGCGCACAATGCTGTATGGCACGCCGCCCCCCTGGATTGCCTCTTCCTGCGCGAGTTTCGCCCGCATGTAGCCGGAATCGCTAAGGCGGTCCGCGCCGACAATAGTGAGTGCGACGTGGTGACGAACTCCTGCCGCCTTTTCGGCAGTCAAAAGATTGCGAGTCGAGCTGCGGAAGAACGTCAGAACGTCCTCGTCGGCCCACGACGGGGAGTTGGTCAGATCGACGACGACATCTGAGGCGGTGACGGCTTCGGACAGGCCGATCCCGGTCGTCGTGTCAATGCCGTCGCGGCGACCAAGCGCCACGCTCTCGTGGCCTGCTGCTACCAGATGCGCAGCAAGCTGGCTGCCGATTAGTCCGTTGCCGAAAATGGTGATCTTCATGCGGTGCTCCTTCGTCTGTCTAGGAGGTCGCATAATTCACGGCCTCGTTATTAAGACCGGACGACAACCGAATCTGTGACGGACAGATCAGACTGTCAGCGCCGCGCTCAGCTTCTCCGGATTGAGGACGAAGTAGACGCCATCGATACCGTGCTCGCCCACGGAGATCGACCCTAGGGTGTACGGCCTTCCGTTGCGGGTCACAAGCATCGCATCCTCGCCGTTCGCTGCCACGATCGAGAATCGGGCGGAGGGGCCGAACTTCTCGCGCACTCCCGCGAGAAAGCGGGCGACATTGTCGCGGCCGACAACCGGTCGGCGAGCGGCAGAGACGATGCCCCCGCCGTCAGCGTAGAACACCACGTCCTCGGCAAGCATCGTCTCCAGTTGCTTGACGTCGCCGGTCTGGGCGGCGGAGACGAAGGCGCGAAGCAGACGGTTGCGGTCCTCTTTTGTTACCGTCTGTGGACGGGACTCGTGGAGATGGGAGCGAGCACGGTTAGCGAGCTGCCGCGCGTTCGACTCGGTCGTTTCCAGTACCGCAGCAATTTCGGCGAACGAGTAATCGAATGCCTCCCGGAGGAGATAAACGGCACGCTCTCGCGGAGTCAAATGTTCCATCAGCTTCAGGAGGCCAAGTTCGAGCGCCTCCGAACGTTCCGCCCCCAGCGCCGGGTCATCATCCGTGCGAACAGGTTCGGGCAGCCACGGCCCGACGTAAACCTCGCGGCGGGAGCGGGCGGAGGTAGCAACGTTGATAGCGAGACGAGTGGTCACGGTCGAAAGGAAAGCGGCGGGGCTGCGAATACAGCTTCGATCCGTTGATTGCCAGCGGAGCCATGCATCCTGCACCACGTCTTGAGCCTCGTTCACGCTCCCCAGCATCCGGTAAGCGATGCCGAACAACCTCGGCCGCACTGCTTCGAAATCGGTTGCTGCTCGGTCGAGATCCACGGAGGCTGCATCACTGTCGGTCATGCACCCCGTCCTGTCATCGCTGTGGTGGAGCGATCGGGGCCAACGCTACCGCAGCATCGTCCTCTTCCTCGGCGGTTACCCCGGTCGCTTTCGCCTCGATCTGCGGCACAATCCTCTGTTCGAAGAAGAGGCTCGACAGACGCACACGGAGCCTCTGCATCAGCGTGATGTGCCCGGGAGAACTGGGTTGGGGCACAAACATGGGCGGCGGGCCAGCAGCGGCAAGCTGGCTGCGTTTTTCGCCGTTGACCGGCTGGTTCACCTCGATGTATTCCCCGCCGGGTAGACGCACGATGCGACCCGTTTCGAAGCCGTGCGCTAGCACCTCTTGGTCCTTTCTCTGCAGGCTGAGGGCGATTTCGCGCGCCACGAGAAACCCAACTATGGGGCCGACGACGAGTGTCGCTTGGTAGAAGTGGATGACGGACTCGATCGACACCTGGAACCGGGTAGCGGCGATATCTGCGCTGGCTGCACCCCACAGCGCACCGTAGAAGACGATTCCTGCGACGCCTAGTCCGGTGCGGGTGGGCGCGTTCCTAGGCCGGTCGAGGATGTTGTACTCTTCACGGCCGCCGACGACCCATTCTTCGAAGAACGGGTAGATCGCGACGGCCGTCATGAACACACCGACGACGGCCAGCGGGACGAGCACACTCAGGGTGATCGTGCGGTCGAAAACGACAATCTCCCATCCGGGCGGTACGAGCCGGAGGGCGCCGTCGAGGAATCCCATGTACCAATCTGGCTGGCTACCCGCCGTCGCATCCCCCGGAGAGGACGGACCGTAGGACCACACGGGGTTAATTGTTACAGTCGCAGAGATAAGGAGAATGATCGCGACGACGATGAGCATCAGGCCGCCAGTCTTCGTCGCATACGCGGGAAACAGCGGAACTCCGACCACGTTGTCGTTTGTGCGGCCTGGTCCGGGGAACTGCGCCGGACGTTGCGACGCAATGAGCGCGATGTACAACCCAACGAGGGCGATGATGGCTACCGGCACGATGACTACGTGCACCGGATAGAAATTGCCGATGATGTTGCTGGGGAACTCACCGCCGAACACGAGGAACGACAACCAGGTGCCCACCACCGGAATGCCGAGGATGACGCCGTGCACGATTCGCAGCCCACTCCCCGACAACATGTCGTCAGGTAGCGCGTAACCCGTCCACCCGGCGATGAGGCTGAGCACGAATACTGCGACGGCGACAAGCCAGTTGAGCTGCCGTGGCCGGCGGAATCCGCCTGTGAAGAACACTGCGAGCAGGTGGACAACGATCGCGGCGATCATGAGCAACGCCGCCCAGTGGTGGGCCTGCCTGATAAGGAGCCCCCCGCGCACCTCGAAACTGATGTGGAGAGTGGAGTCGAGAGCACGTGATACTTCGATGCCTTGCAGCGGCGCATACGACCCGCCGTAGACAACAACGGTGCTCGACGGGTCATAGAAAAACATCAAATAGAGGCCTGAGATAATCACCACGAGGAAGCTGTACAAGGCAACTTCGGCGAAAATGAACGACCAGTGTGTGGGTACGGGACGACGGCCAAGGCGGATCAGTACACTTCCGACGCGTGATCGCCGCATCCAGTCCGCTGCGCGGTCCGTCACACCGACTCTCGGCGAAGTCTTCGTGATGCTGTCTGTGACCATTGTTGATCTCTTCCGCTCGTGAGCAACCCGGGACCCGTGCCAGGACGCCCGACGCCAGCTATGACCGCCTAGGTGCACTGGCTGTGACAAGACGAGGGCAACGGCCGACGGTTTAGAGCACAGCCACTCGATGACCGCCATTGAGCAGGCGCTGCAGACAGAGACAGTCTTTGCTTCAGCTGCACCGTTTTGGAGTCCAGCGACACGTGGACTGCCCGCGGTGCACGCCCGCTCCGATCACATTGACCGCATTCAACGAGATAGCGGCAATCACACGTTCGGGACGCGGGCGTCACAATGAAACCTCCCGCTCGGTCACTACTGATGACCAAGCGGCGACACCTCGCCCTTGGTCATCAGTAGTGACCGAGCGAGGAAGACAAATGAACGCACAGAATGTATCGGCGGATTTTGAATATCCAGATGCCGCGGGCTATCCGGACGGATCCGGTTTCTTGGACGAAGGCGCTAACAGGCGGCAGCACAGCGAGAATACCGACACGGTCCGCGACAGCGTCCCGTCAATCCAGACAGACTCAGAGAGATGACAACCGGCAGATATACATGGGCACGATCGACGGGCGAGAAGTCGCCCGCATCCGATACGACACGGTCGACGGTCGCATCGTCATCGTGTCAACCGGCGTCCAACCCGAATTCCGCGGCCGTGGCATCGCTCATGAACTTAGTTTTTACGCCCTGAATGATATTCGCCGCCTCGGAATGCACGTGACCGTCTACTGCCCCACCGTCGCCCGCTTCATTGCCGAGAACCGGCAATTTTCTGATCTCCTCGATCCGGAGTACCCAGGACGATGATCCAACGACGCATCATCCTTACCGTAACCGCGCTCATCGGACTGTTCGTTGGGGCGTGGGCAGCATTCTGGCCTGCTTCCTTCTACGAGGCCTTCCCGGGTTTTGGACGTATTTGGATCGCGATAGACGGCCCGTTCAATGAGCACTTGATCCGCGATGTAGGTTCCCTCTACCTTGCTCTGGCTGGAGCGAGCGTCGCGGCGATCTTCTCCCGCACGCCCGACGCGGGTCGAGTGGTCGGAGTGGCATGGACGGTCTTCGGCATCCCTCACCTCGTTTATCACCTAGGGCACCTGCAGTCGCTCGCCCCACTCGATGTAATCGGCCACATTTTCTCCCTTGGCGGCAGCCTCGTGCTGGGCATCGTACTCATGCTCCCGGTGGCACAACGATCAGACAGCTCTCCGCCGACCGATGGTGCGATGACGAGTGCCGGCCAATGAGAATCGCGATCGCCGGTGCTACGGGAGCGGTAGGCAACCACGTCGTCAACGTCGCTCACGAACGCGGGCATAGCGTTGTGGCATTGAGCCGTTCAGCCGGCGTAGACCTTTTCAGCTCAGCCCGAGTGACCAGCGCTCTCGAGGGGGTCCGGGCCGTGATCGACGTCGCGAGCATATCGACGACCTCGCTAAGGGCCTCTGAAAATTTCTGCAGCAATTCGACGATGAATTTACTTACCGCAGGTGTCCAAGCCGGAGTGGATCACCATCTGGCTCTTTCGATATTGAATGCGGAAAAAGCGCCTACGGGCTACTACGCCGGAAAGCTGCTTCAAGAACAACTTGTAGAGGACGGGCCGTTACCTTGAACGATTGTCCGCGCTAGTCAATTCCACGAGTTCGTGAGACAAATGTTGAAACGCGGCAAAGTCGGCCCGCTTCGTGCCATTCCAATGATGCACACTCAGCGCATCGCAGCCCGAGAAGTTGCCGTCCGTCTAATCGACCTCGGGGAGGGCGGCGCTATCGGCCGCGCTCAGAACCTCGCCGTCCCACAACCAGAACGCCTCATCAGACTCGCCCGCGCATAGGGCAAAGCGGCACAACTCCCCGGGAGGATTGTCTCAATTCCACTACCTGGCGTCATGGGCCGCGCAATGCGCACCGGAATACTGCTCCCGGACACTACCGCCCAATCAGGCACCATCACATTCACTCAATGGCTCAGCGCTCGAAAGTTCCACACCTTGCCCTCGCGGCCCTCTGTCTAAGCCCAGCAAGCGAATACTCAGGCAGCTTTCCATCTGCGGGGTGTGGCGTTGATTGAGTTGACTCTCGTGGTTCTGGCTTCTGGGGGCGGGGCCGATCGTCGAGCTGAAATTGCGCAACAATCTGCCACTTCGCGCCAGAAAAAGCCATTCAAGCGCCCGGAATTCGGACCGGCGAGACGCCTCGCAACTCATGAACTGAGAGAGCCCATCGTGGTCGAGTCTGAACTCGATCGCAGAGGCGGCGCTATGGTGACCTGCCTTCGGCTTCCGCAATAAGCGGATCTCTCTGCCGACAGCCTGCGAACCACTTCTGGATACAAGTCCTATTTAGACTGCATCCTCAGTCCAGTCGAGAGCGGCCGCGATTTTCTCCGCGACCGGCAGCATGGCTCGCTCCTCCGGCGGCAAGGAGTCGAAGGTGTAACTGGCGACGGCCATTGGCGAGTTCGATTTTCCGAGTGAATACCGGACCGTTCGCTCGCTTCGACTCCCGCAAATCAAAATCCCGATCGTCGGAGCGTGCTGCTCGCGCTTGAGCAGGTCATCAACGACAGCTACGTAGAAGCCGAGCTGGCCGGCGTACTCGGGCTTAAACTTCCCCGTTTTCAGCTCGACGACGATGTAGCGGAGTTGCTCGGTGTGAAAGAACAGGAGGTCTACGTAGAAATCGTCCCCATCGACGTCAAAATGAACTTGACGGCCTGCGAAGGTGAAACCGGGGCCGAGCTCTCGGAGCGTCTCGACGATGTTGTCCGTCAGCGCCTGCTCAAAGTCCCGCTCGGCCGCTTCCTTCGTCAGGTCTAGGAAGTCGAAGACGAACGGGTCCTTCGCCAACTGCCGTGCGAGGTCCGAATCCGCAGGGGCAAGCTGGTCGGCGAAGTTGTTGGGCGCGGCGCCCGTGCGCTCAAGAGTCCTGTTCGAGATGTGGTTGGTAAGCGCGTTCCTCGACCAGCCGTGCTCGACTGCGGATGCTGCGTATTGGTTCCGCTTTTCAGTTGTATCGAGCTTGTCGAGAAGCACGGTGATATGTCCCCACGGAAGTTGTCCAACAGGCTGTTGGATTAATTCGGCCGCGTCCGGCCACTCGCGAGCGAAAGACCTCATGTACGACAGGTTCGACCTCGAGAAACCCTTCATCGACGGGAACTCCGCTCGCAAATCGTCCGCCAATGTTTTCAGAACTGCGGTTCCCCACGTCCCCCCGCGCTGTTGGGACAGGACCTCGTTGCCAATGGTCCAATACAGGCGGATGAGCTCAGTGTTGATAACCCGGTGTGCCTGAATCTGAGCGGAACGGACCTGCTCCTTCAATCTCGCCAAGATTCCCGCGTAGTCGGATGGAAGGCGGACGGCGTCGCTACTCATGGGCTAATTCTCCCGCATATCAGGGAAGAGGCCTGCCGGGGGCGGCGAGTACGGGAGCGGATCGCCTGGCTCATTTGCGTCTTTCGACCGGGCGAAGGGTCCCTCTGCGCTGAGCAGGACCGGCATGTGCTGGTCGGCGTGCTCGATCCACCACCGGGACGAGCCGGTCGCCCCGTCCAGACGCAGGTGCTCCCAGGCCCGCCACATCGCATCGATCCGGGCGAGCGCCTCCGGGTAGTTCCACCAGTCGGCCGCCCACCGGAAATGCGCGTGCCCTGGGCCCACCCGGCGGGCGTACATAAAGATCAAGCGCTCCCGCACGAACTCGTCCGCCGACCCATAAAACAACCGCGCACCGGCATCCGTCGACTCCCCCGCAATCGCGGACGGCTCGTCGACGTCACGGTACTCATCCAGATCGGTCATCACTCCTCCTCCATCGAGGGGGATACCGGAGACGGACTGGTGACATCCACCGTCGGACTGACGGGGCGGGTTGCGGGATCATGGGCGGCGATCGAGGCGCGCACCGCATCCGCCTGCGGACCGCGCATCCACGGGACCGTCTCCACCAACGTCGCTGGTGCACCTGAAGCGAGCACAACGGCACGGCCGCGAGGTAGTGCACCCAGATCCGCGACGTCAAGGGTGCGCTCCCGCTGCAGCTGGTGCGAGGTCGACCGGGAGGCGCGGCCGACACTGGTCGAGATGCTGTGCTTGTCGTAGTCCCCCACCAGCTGGGAGAGCTCGTTCAGGAACTCGGGCTCCTTCACTCCCCCGCCGTAAACAGCGATGTTCGACGCCGACCACAGTTTCCTCATTCCGTCCCTGCCCCACACCTCCACCCCCTGCGACCACGACTGCAAGAGGGTCATCAGCACGATCCCCCGCGACCCGTAGTGCGAATACAGATCGGGCAGGTCGTGCCAACGGCAGACGTTCGCCGCCTCGTCCAGCACGCCCACCAACGGCACCGTCAGGCGCCCGCCCGGGAGGGTGGTCGCCAATTCCTCTGCCGCCTCTACGGTCGCCGCCGTCAACGCCGTAACCAGCGGTCCGGCGGTCCCTCTCCCTTCCTTAGACAAGGAGTACAGGGTGTCGGTGCTGCGAACGAAGGCGTGCGGGTCGAACTGCGGACGCGGATCCGCAGCAGAGCTCGAGCCCATCGGGGTGATCCACCGGGTGATCGCCCTCACCTTCAAACAAGACGCCATCTGCGCCGCGGTCCCGTACACGCTGTCCCTCCGGCGCGGCTCACCATTCACCTCACCATCGACCGCGTCCGCCATCTGCGCGTATCTGTGAGCGCGGAGAATGTCGACCGGTTCCTCCTCCCCCGGCTGCGTCGTCCAGGTGAACGCCGTCGTGATCGGCAGATCCGCCAGCGCCGCCGCCAGCAAGAAACCAGCCAGTAGATTCTGGCCGGCGTTGTCGAAATAGGGGTCGGCACGCGTGTCTCCGGCCCGGGAGCCGGTTGCGAAGTGCTCCGCGAGCCGGGCGGCCTTCACATCGTCGGTGACGTAGCTAAGCGGGTTCCACCACCAGTCCGGCTCCTCCAACGCAATCCGCTGCGGATCAAACGCCCACACCCGTCCTACGCCCGCCGCGCGCACATCCCGGGTCGCATCCAAGGCATCCCGCTTGTTCGACGTCGTCAACACCGGCCCAGGAGCGCAAAGGATCGCAGGGATCGCCCGACTTGTTGTCTTCCCCGTCCGGGGACCCCAGATATCGACGTGCATGTCTTCCGGGGAGCCGAACAATCGTCGCCTCCCCTGCACGGTGATCCCGATGGGGATGCCCACCCAGCCCTCGACCCCCATCCTTTGCGCGCTCGCCTTCGCCCCTTTCGCCGACAGGCTGTCGAGCGCCCGGCCCCGGCCCATGTGCACGGCAGCACCATCGACAACGCTGCGTCTGCGCCGCCATCGCATCACTATCACCGCGACCAGAACCGACAGCAGGACCAGAATCGCCGCACACGCGGCCACGATCCAGGTACCTGATGGCGGCCAGACGATGTCACCGGCGAGGACACCGAAGAACAGCGCAAACGGGTCGGTGGACAGGCTCGGGTTCAGACCATCCAGCGCGGACCCCCAACTGACCGCCACCCACACCACCCCGAGCACAGAAGCAGCGATCCCGACACACAGGATCAGCACAACGGTCTGTCCATCGATGCGGGTCTGATTCCTACTTCTGCCCATGTTCACGCCGCACCCTCCTCCTCAGCTGCCGCACCCGGTATCTCCGCCTCGAAGTCGCGGGCGGCCTCCTCCGCGCTCTCCAAACCGATCACCGGGTTCGATTCGTCCGGCTCCGGGAAGAACGGCTGGGCGTGCCACATCTTGTTCGTATCGTTGATCGCCCGTTCCGACTCGATCAACTCCACCCGGATCGGGATCCCCGGATGCCCTCCCACCTTGATCAGGAACTTCCCCCGCCCGGGCGGCTCCGACTCAACCCCCGCAGCCGAATTCCAGGCACCCGGGTCCTGCCAGGACGCCAACAGTTCCTGCTCCCGCATCGAGAGCGGGACGGCGCTGGTCAGCATCGGCATCTCCGCCCCCGGAAGGCCACCGGCGATCACCACACCGGCCCGTTCGACAAAACCGCGCGCCTTCATCCTCTCCGGCCCGGTCGGCAGAGCCAGCAGGTCGCTCATCGTGTGCGAGATCATCGCCAGACCCACACCGCGCTGTCGGTTCAACCGGGTGAGAGCGTCGACCCGATCCACCATCCCCTGCCCGGCCCGAAGCGCCCGCCACAACTCGTCCAAAACGACCAGGTAGTGCCGGCGCGGTTCCAACCCTGCATCCGCAAGAGCGTTGGCGATGTTCACCGTCCCGAACCCCGCCGACCAGCACGCAAGCAAGATCGCCGCCTGCATGTCGGTATCCGAGTCGTCGATCGACGACACGTCATAGACCACCGGCAGATCCCTGCGCATCGGAACATCCGTCGGATGGGAGAAGATCTCCCCCAACCTGCCGCCCGTGGTGAGACTGATCAGCGACGCCTCAAGATTCTCCGTGATCTCCCGATACCGCTCCTGGCTGCCCCGGTCCAAGGCGACCGCACGCACCTCCGCGGGCGCATCCTGAATCACCCGCAGAAGATCCCCCAGAACCGGGACACCTGTACCCTCTTCGTCGAGAACCTTCAACGCCCGGTCGATGACCGCTTCCTCCCTCGCCGACGGCGGCGACTTGCGCAAGATCGTCAGCAGCGCAGAAACCATGGTGTGCCGACGGCCGTGCGCATCCGCCAGAACACGCTGCCGCTCCTTCTCCTTGCCAGCAGCACGCAACCGCTCGGCCGCCTGCGTAGCTTCCCCTGGATCCAGGATGTTCAGATGCCCCCGGCCACGGCCCAGAGTGATCACCTGACCGCCCAACGCTCGGATCATGTCCACATAGTCCGGCTTCAGATCCCCCAAGACCAGGGGCAAATTCCCGAACCCCGCACCTCCGGCGGCTATCCGACGCACAATCGTCGACTTCCCCAAGCCCGGCAGACCGAGAACAAACAGGGAGGGATTGTTGATGAAGTCGGCCTCCTGGAACCAGGAGATCGGATCCGCGCACACCGTCGCACCCGTGTTCAGCTCCAGCCCGACCGGCACCCCAACCATCGGAGCACCCGTCCCCACCGAGAAGGGATGCAACCCGCACAGCTGGTGAGTTGTCCCGCGGGTCTCGTCCGCGGGCTGCACCAAGCCCGCGAGTCCGCGACCCCGACCCAACCAGCCCCGGGGACCAGGTCTGCGCGGCTGAACACCTTTGCCCTCATCGCGCTGGGCCTTGGACCCTTCCGTTGCATTCACGGCCTTCGATTGCGGAGGTCGGGGGTGTCGAGGGTCAAGAGCCGGCATTACAGCTGCTCCCCCACCTCAGACGGAACCCGCAGATGCCGAGGAAGCACCAGCCCCAAGGGCAGCGCCGCAGCGAACGCGGAATCCTGCGAACCATGCACCACCCGCAGCCGCAACCGAGCAGTAGCCGCCAGATTGTCAATCGCGGCACGCGCCTCCGACTCCAGCGACCTATCTGTAACTGTTGCGGTCACCAGCACGCCGAAGTTCACCAGCCCAGCCCCGGCCGCCTCCTCCTGCGCCGTCGCCGCCGCAGCGCGCGCCGCCGTCATGCTCCGCGCCGTCGGCTTGTTCGTCGACTGCAGATTGAACGTCGACGCCCGCACGTCCGCCTCCACAATCGCCGCCGCCCGGGCCGCGTCGATAGGCCGGTACAGGAGCGTCACGCGCTTGCGGGCGATATCCCGATGTGGCGCCAACAAGCGGGCCAGAATGCTGGAGGGAACATTTCCGCGCGGAGCCGTCGACATCATCCACGTCACCGACAGCGCCGAATCATGCCGATACGAATCCCAGCCGGCCTGATGCGCAACAGGCCCCACCTCCGGCCAGTACAACTCCGAGACCTCGCCTCGCGCCGCGGCATCGTCGATCCCCCGCGCCGCGGCCGGGTCGAACGCGATGCGCACCACCTCGCACAGTTCCTGCGCGGTCAACGGGTGGGTCGCCCCGGCACCCGTAGCCGACAGGCCCTGGGTGAGCCCCGGCAAGCGGGAGGCCAATTCTCGACCCATCTCATCCGGAGTGCGTCGCTTCCCGCCGGCCCGCGCGGATGCGCTGAAGGTGATCGCGACATAGGCGTGAATAGTTGCGGACCCGGCCGGGTACTGCTCGACCAGATCCTGGAGGAGTTGCCGGGCGAACAGCGGTGCGTCCGGGTCAATCCGGGTCATCACCTCACGCCGCAACCGGGTCCCGGTGTCCGGCGCAGTCTCGATCGTCACCGACGCCGCAACCAAACCGGGCTCATCACCCAACCGCGCCAACCACATCCCCCACTCCGCCACCCAGGAATCCACCTGCTCCCGATCCACCAGAGCAGCCCCATCCGGTTCGGTGCCGATCACCACGGTGTAATCGCCGGTTGCAGGCACCTGCAGCAACGCGAACGGGCGACTGTAGCTGTCCCGCCACTCGCTCAATCGAGACCCCGCCAGAAGACCAGGGAGTTGCGCGGTACCCCACTCGGCACGCCCTAACGGCCCCGACCGGTAGATGTTGCTTCCGCGGCGGCGGGTCAGCAACCAGCCGACCCGTGTGGACCCCCGTTTGAGCAGGCTCCGGCCATGCCGATCCTTGACCGCAACAGTCAGCAAGAAGATGCCGAAGACCAGCCCGGTCAGCACCCCATTGAGAATGTCCGACACCATGGTGACAACCACACTGAACCCCGCACCGAGGAACAGGACCGCGGTGCCCAATGCGCTGAGCCCCAGCAGACCGGCGGTTTTCGGTTTCGTCCAGTTGCCGTAACTGCGCGGCGGAACTTGATCAGCCATTCCATACCCTCCTTGCTATGCGCCGGTCGGACCGGTCGAGTCGTCGGTCGCACCCTGCACGGCGCTTTTCGCCGTCTCGGCGGCACCCTTGGCCGCATCCGTGGCTACCTTCGCCCCGATCAGGAACGGAGCCGCTGGTCCGCCCGCAGCCGCACCGGCCGCGCTTCCACCAGCGGCCGCCGCTCCCCCGCCGGCGCCGGCAGCCGAACCAGCCTTCGCAGCACTACCCCCACCCGCCGGCCCGGGGGCCGGCCCGAACGGTGCCGTCCGACCACCCCCGACCCCAGACCCGGTCGGGGCACTCCCGCCGCCCCCGCCCGAACCAGCAGAAGTACTGCCTGCACTGCTGGTCCGACGGATCGCACCGGTCGCGAGCTCTCCGGCAATAGCGCCGCCGGCGGCAGCCATCGCCATACCACCGCCTCCCCCGCCCGCGACCGCACCGGTCATCGGAGCGACGAACTTCAGCAGCGCAGGAAGAGCAACAAGCGCCATCAACATCAGCGCCAAGCCGGTCAGGATCGACCACAGCCCGCCGCCGTCTCGTTTGAACGCATCGGTCCCGGCCAATTGGAACGCAGCCGCATACACGAGCGCCGCGGCAGGCTTGTAGAGGATGAACGCGATCGTCCACCCCACGACCTTCTTGAACCACTGTTGCCCCATCTGCGTGTTCGTGAAACTTGCCGTCAACGGCAGTACCCCGGCAAGGATGACCAGCAGACCGCCGCGGACGACCATCAGCGCCACCTGCACATAGGTCATCAGCAAGGCGAGCGAACCCAGGATGAGAGTGCCGATCAGGCCCACCGTCGGATTCACCGTTGTTCCGAGCGCGAGCATCTGCCCCAGGTTGGTCCCGAAACAGGTCGACTCCCCCGCCGATGACACGTCGCAGTCCGTCGAGCGTTGCAGAACCCAGACCGCAAACGCGTCCGCGGCCGTAACGCCGAGGGCAATGACAGACAGTCCAGCACCCGACACGAGCAGCAGGGTGAGCAACGACTGAATCAGTTCCCTCCCCGGCTGTGCACGCTGCTCCCACACCATTCGGATGCCGCCGATGATCACGGACAGAACCGCCAGAGCACCGACGTAATACCAGAGCGAATTCTGCAAGAACCCCACCGCCGACGACGACCCCTCCGGTGACCGCAACTTCAACAGTGCGCCCACAATCGCCGACGCCCCCGAGATGAGCAGCACCCCGACGAAGATCGTCGCAAGCGTTCCCGCATGGCGCATGCCATCACCCCGACGACTGCGCACAGCAATCAGCGCACCCAACGCCACAATCGACAACACGGCCAAGATCAGACCGACATAGGTGGCGTAATTCAGGATTGTCGTGAAGGACGCCGCCCGAGGCGGGATCGAATCCGGCGCGGCACCCCCTGTGCCCGCCGTCAAGACCGGGGTCGGGACGGCGACCCACACCGTGCCGACAGTAGCCAACACTTTCCCGAAACCCTCCAACACCTGATTCGTCAGCTCCTGGACCGCATCATTCGACGCCTTCGAAACAACATCGCCAATCGCCTGCCCGCCATGGCAAAAGACGTCCGTCAACGCGCATGTCTCTGTGGCCATCACGGTCACGCTCCTGACCAAGGAATGTAACTTCCGAGAGTGGTCAATGGCGCGGGCGAGAGGGGGAGGCGCCCTTCCTCGGTCATCTGGACTTTCCAGTCGCCTTCAACCCACGTCAACTTCATCGGTACGCTCACGAGATCACCGCTCGAGTATTGGACAGCGAGGTCGATCGTGGCCTCGTCGGCCGTATACGACGCAATCTTGAAACCAGCGACCTGTGCTCTAAAGGTGGAAGACGATTCTTCCGAGCCTGCGACCAATAGAGCATCACGACCTGGTCCAGGGACAACGAGGTAAGGCAGACGGTCTCGCAGGGATGCGTCCGTGCCCATCGCAGCAAAATTCACTGCCATGAACAAAGCACCTTCGGCTGTGTGGGCAAAACAGCTACGGACACCACCCTCTACGACACCGGGTCCCGCGCCGTCGGGATCGGTCGGTGCGGCGACTGTACCGACGAGCTCCCAGTCGTTCTCGGGCGCCTGATCGAGGGTGTCCGTCTCCTCGTATCCGTCCAGACCGCAGACACTGGCGTCCGCCGAGTCCGAGGTCGGCGCGACCGAGGGTGGAGCTGTCGGAGAAGCCGACGGGTCACTGTCATCTCGACCCAGCGTCGTGACGAGAACCACCACCGCAGCGAGCACCACCGCAACGAGAAGAATGACGGCGCCGGCAACCACCCTTTGCCGGGACCGGGACCGCCCAACCTCACGCATCGCTCACGCCTCTTTCAACTTGCCGGTCATGCGCCAGAGACGAAACCAACCAACGCAGTCGCGGCACCAATGATCATCACCCCGACGAGAATTAGAACGAAAGTCCTCAAATGCTCCCCGCCTTCTCCGCGACGCGAGTTGAACATAAACATCACCGCAACGCCGATCAACGCGAGGATCGCAGCGATGAGACCTGCCCATTTCGCCCAACCCAGGATCGTCCCGACCGCTTCGAACCCTGGCGGTGCAGCCGGATCCGGATCCGGCAAAGCGAGCGACGACAATAGCGACGCAGTGGCGATCGCGTCGTTGAGGAGCGAGAGAGACATGGTGCACCTTTCAATCGGACGCAACGCCGCGGCGCGGCGACAGGGAGAGGTCGGAGAACAACTGCCGGAACGCGGACGGGAGACGGTCGCCTGCACGCACGGGACCGGACCGCCACGCAGAAATCCAGGGGATATGCCACAGCCTCGGCACTCCCCCCGCCACGACCTGCACAAACTCCCGGAGCACCTTCGGCTGCAGACCGGGCGCGTCCGCGACAATCACCAGCCCCTCCACCCGGAGAGCGTCACCTAGAGTCCCTGCTGCCCACTCGATAGACGCAGACTGTGCCGCGACCAGACCGGAATAGTTCCCCCGGGCGACAAGAACAACACGCTGCGTCCGGTCAGGCCACGCAGGCACCGGCCACGCATGACCGGCAGGCCTTGTACCGGAAGCGAAGGTCGCCAACGTCGACTCCCCCGCTCCCCCATGGACACCCAACCACCACAACGCCGCTTCAACGTCCGACTCGCGCCGCGGCAACCGCGGCATGCCCGCCGGAATCGAAACACCCGGCTGCGGGGCCGTCGCCCCGAACGCGGAACCCCTACCCGCCAGCCCGGATGCCGGCGAAGCGATCGCGGCATCGCCCCGACGATGGACAGCGGCGTCCGTCCTAGCCATTCAACTGCCCCCTCTACAAGACGGGTGGGAAGAGATCTTTCTCGGACTTAGCATCAACGCATCACGGCGATCGGATGACCCCCATTTGAGGGGACTCACGTTACATCCAAGATTCAGACTAAACAACACCCAAAGACACTTTTCTTGTCAAACTGAACGCGATGCGGTTATCATTCCGGCGTGGACGAGACAACGACCGCCCGGGCCTGGCCCGATTCGATATTCGCCGGATGCAGCGACATGCTCACCGTCGCCGACACAGCCCGCGTGCTCAACCTCGAGGAACGCGCCATCCACTACCTCCTCACCGTCGCCAATCCGACGCTGCAGCTCCCCGACGTGAAGATCGGCAAGAGCTGGCGGATCCCGCGACGAACTCCGGAGATACCTGTTGCACCACCACAATCACGCCGACCGCAACCGGACACCGGTGATCGGCACACCGTGACATCCCGGATGCGGCCCATCGCTGTCGCGGCAACAATCCTCCTCATGTCGACGCTGTACGGATGCAGCCCCGACGCCGTGGTAACTGGCACCCCTGCGCCGTCTGTCGGCAGCGCATCGCCTCTCGACGGCGAGCACGACCCCGACTCCGACGAGACTCACGTGTCGGACGACGCCACTGTCGTCCCCGTGCCCGAAGCCGCCGCGACCAGTCAAAGCGATGCCATCACGGCAGCAGAACGCACCATCACCGCGTTCGCACGCCCCCAACTCCCCTACGAGCAATGGATCGCAGACCTGTACCCACGGCTCACCCAGAACGGGGCCGCAGCCCACGAAGACACCGACCCCAGCACCATCCCCGCCCACACCCTCACCGGCCCCGGCACCGTGCTGCCCCGCAGCACCGAGCTCGCCCTCATCGTCCAGATCCCCACCGACGCCGGCCCCTACAACGTCAGCCTCAGCCGACCCACTACCACCGCCCCCTGGCTCGCCGACCAGATCCGACCAGCGGAGTCCTGACATGCCTGAAACTCGGGGAGCCACCGGGCTGATCCTCATCACCACCCCCGTGCTCCTCCTTCTCGGGTTCTTCGTCCTTCTCGTCATCGTCGCCGGCGGAGGCGAGGCCACCTCCACCTGCACCACCGAGGCACGCACAGCCGACCCCGAAGCCATCCCCGATCACCCGGTCTCCGGCTACTCCGGCACCCAACTGAGCAACGCCGCCCTCATCATCAACGCTGCAGCCGCACTCGACCTCGACCGGCACGCACAGCTCATCGGCGTCATGGTCGCCATGGGCGAATCCAGCCTCACCAACCTCGACCACGGCGACACCACCGGTCCCGACAGCCGCGGACTCTTCCAACAACGCGACAACGGCGCCTGGGGCAGCTACGACGACCGCATGGACCCGACCACCAGCGCCACCAACTTCTACACCGCCCTCACCCGCATACCGAACT
>Ga0247805_1000231_pt1 | contig 33523 bp, 33 predicted proteins | sample UWRJL044104R1_FD_180930 | JGI IMG/M metagenome (GOLD analysis project Ga0247805, IMG submission 180930) | Plant litter microbial communities from Arlington Agricultural Research Station in Wisconsin, United States - UWRJ-L044-104R-1 | ecosystem: Environmental > Terrestrial > Plant litter >... | reverse complement strand
TCTGGAAAAAGCCAGTATAATAGCTATTTATACTTTTGATAGGGATATAGCAACCACCACCAATCCAACCAGTAAAATCTCGAAAAATAAAAAAACGGTTTTCCTGAAACAAAGTATGTACAGCGTTCTTAAAAAATCGTCACTTATGAATAATAAGATTCAATTAACTAATTGATTATAAGCTTTTAATAAAAATAATAATAAATATATTTACATGAAACATTTTTTTACTTTTTTAATTCTGTTGACCTGCAGTCTTGCGTATAATCAGACCCTTTCAAACAAACATGATTATTTTGTTCAGTATAACGGCAGTCAGCTTTCTAAAAAAATCAATTTTGCTGATGTCCTGAATCATGCTGTTTTGAAAAACTACAAGGAGAATATGGATGTTCAGGAATTCGCCAATCTTTTTAAATTAGATCAGAAAGTGACAGTTCATGGCAATTTCTCCGATAGTATTCCGTATTATCAGGTTACTATTCCAATAAAAAATAAAGAGGATGTTAAGGCATTTTTAGTTAAGATGAATAAAAGAAAAAATAATTCAGTTGAAAAATTCACTATTGAAGATTTTGGAACCTTTTCTCTATTTAATTCAAGCGATAAAAAAATGACAGCTGCCTGGAATGATAGTCATTTGGTGATTTTTGGATTAACTAAAAGTTTTAGTTATGCTCCGTTAATTTCTCAGGATACTACTGCGATGGCAGGCGATCCTGAAGTAATATCAATGGAGGAAACAGTTGAAGCTGCCAGTGAAGAAAAAGTTAATGAAGTATATGATTTAACAATTGATGAACCGGTTGTAGATACAGCCTACACAAATACCTATGATGCTAATTATGATTATGAAAGAACAGCATTTGACAGTATCCAAAATATCCAGCAGAATAAATTCATCAAACTACTTTTTAAAAACGGTTTTACCGCTCCTTCATCAGATAAAATAAATAATAATGCCGATGTTTCTTCCTGGATTAATTACGGATCTGCAATGTCAAGTTTTAATACAGCTTATATGGCTTTGACACAGCTGATGAGTTATGGTAAGTTTTTGCCGGCGCAGAAAAAAATGGCTGAATTTGTGAAAGGAATCAATCTCGACTTTTTCTTTGATAATGATAATGCCCGTGTCGAAGAAACCATAGAATACTCAAAACCGATTGCTGATATTGTTAGTTTGATTAATACGCGTAAAATCAATAAAAACATTTTTAATTATTTTCCTTCCGAAAAACCTTTGGGATACATGACTTATCATATCAATACCAAAGAAATGCTGAAACATTTTCCAACAATGATGAATGAGATTTTCAGCACAACAGTTCTGTTTAAAGAAGATGTAAGTATAGCAACTGACCTAATTGCTACAATTATTGATGAAGAAGCTACAGCAACGCTTTTTGACGGTGATTTAAGCTTGTTTTTATATGATGTCAAGGAAAACGAGGTGACATTGAAAACTTTTGATTATGATGAAAATTATGAACAGATAGAAGTTGAGAAAACAGTAAAAAAATCACTTCCGGTTTTCTCGATGATTTTTACTTCCACGCATCCTAATTTTGCTGATAAATTAATTCAGTTAGGTGTTCGTAAAAAAGTATTGATTCAAAAAGAAAACTATTACGAAATTATTGGAACGCAGGAATACGGAAATGTTTTTATTTTTAAAGATAAAAATGTAGTGGTTTTAGGAAATAGTATTGACTATCTTTTTCCAAAGAACGATTCTTTCTCCAAAGAAATCAAAAAGGACCTGAAAAAGAATTACTTCTCTGCAAAAGCGAATATTGCTAAAATCGTGACGGCCTACAATAAATCGGGTGAAGCGAAAACATCAGAAATTAAAACCCTGAACCGATTGTCTGAGCAGTTTAGTGATATTACCATTTCTTCCGCTAAGAAACTAATGGATAATAAATTGAAGGTAGAAATGAAACTGAATTCATCCAAACCGGATAAAAATATTATTTTACAAACCTTGGACTTGGTACAGGAACTGGGTAAATAAGATAAAATCTAAAAATAAAAAATTCCCGAAGGTTTAGCTTTCGGGAATTTTTTTTTGGTGTTGAAATCAATTATTATGTAATCGAAGATTCGTAAATCTCTTTAATTGTTTCGCTAAGTGTTCTATTAAATGCATCATCAGTCTGACCAAAGCTCAGTCCTTCCGACAAAGCTCTGGAGAAACTGGCAATCAATCCGTGGTTTTGTGCCAGTTTTTGATTAGCTTCTTCTCTCGAATATCCGCCCGATAATGCTACAACACGCACAACATGTGGATCTGATATTAATTCTTTGTAAAAATTATTCACTGTGGGAATAGACAATTTCAACATCACTTTCACCTCTGAATCTAATGCATTCAGTTGTTTGATGATTTCTTGCTTAAGAATTTCTTCTGATTTTTCTTTGTCGGTACTGTAGATATCAACCTCAGGTTCAATAATCGGAATAAGGCCTTTTTCAAATATTTGTAATCCGACTTCAAATTGCTGCTTTACTATTTCGCGAATTCCTGTTGCGTTGGCTTCTTTAATTACGGAACGCATCTTAGTTCCAAAAATGTTTCGTTCTGCAGCACTTGTCAGCAATTCATCTAAATTAGAAATAGGCTTCATCAGCTGAACACCATTTGCAGGATCGGCAAGTCCTTTGTCCACTTTTAAAAATGGCACTATATTTTTCTTTTCCCATAAATAATCGGCAGTCCATTTTCCGTCAATTTTGCGGTCCATAGTGTTTTCAAACAAAATAGCACCGAGAATATATTGGCTGTCAAAGGCAGGACTCTTAATAATCCGGGTTCTCATCTCATGTACAAGTGTGTACATTTCTTCATCATTACTAAAACTGCTCTCCTGAACGCCATATAGCGATAATGCTTTTGGTGTACTTCCGCCACTTTGATCTAACGCAGCGATAAAACCTTTTCCGGCCTGCATGCGATTTAATTGTTCTTTATTTATATGTCCCATAATAATGAAATTTAGTTTGCTTAATCCTTGTTAATTTAAGCATTTTGGACAACTTATTGATTATGAGGTATGAGATTTCTTAAAGCCCGATTTTGTCATTGACCTTATCGTAGACTTCTTTTACTTTTTTTGGCGGATCAAATCGATAACCTATAGAAAATTTTAAAGTAACAATATGATCGTCAAGTCGAGGATCAACATTTTCGTCCTGAGCAAAACTTACCGCATTAAGACTTGCAAAAGCAAAGAAACGATCTTTGTTGTAAGCCAGTTTTAAATTAACGTCGGCCTCATATAAAGCTGAGGTATCGCCGTCCATATTATTAATTCCGGCACCTACAGCGATTCCGGTACCAATTAAAACCCGGTCACTGATTACAAAATTATAGAAATAGGAAGGAGCTAGGGTAAATACATACATGTCTCCGGGAGAGGAATCAGGTGTATTTAAGTCTAAATTGGTGTAATAAAATGAAAAACTCGGAATAAAACTTCCGGAACTCCTGATCTGCCATTCGTTTTGACTGACCAATGTTTTAAAAGAGAATTTATCATTGAAAATATAGGATGTTGATCCGCCGATTTTCGTAGTTCGCATATCAGGAAGTTGTGCCGTTATATTGTCCTCACTGATATAAAATCCTTTTTGGTTAATGAAAGTAAAGGACTGCATCCATTTTTTATAATAAAAACGGGTATTGAAATTAAAATTCTTCGAACGGGAATCGCCTTTGTTGCCACTAAGGAATTTGGGTGCAAAACCAAAAGTAACATCAATGATTTTATAATTCAGATTAAAACCAATTTGTTCTCTTCGATTCGGAATAAGATTGAGAAATATTTTTGGATCCTGAACATCTGAAGCAATCTGAAAACTATTGGAAGTGTCTAAATAATAAGCACTGAAAGTAATTTTTTCGTTGTAGGATTTGAAATAGGGATTTTGCAAAGAATCCTTCTGGGCATAACAGCCAAAAATGCTTCCCAAAAACAATAAATAAATAAGTTTTAGATTCATCGTGTTCAATTATGTTATAAATCGCTACATCTAATTTAATGAATCTAAAATTGTTGATTTGTATTTAATGTTTAAAGCCAGTCGATTGAATTTTCTAATACATATACCAATTTCTCTTCTTCACTACCAGCTTCCGGATGATGATCATAGACCCATTGTACATGAGGAGGAAGGCTCATTAAAATACTTTCGATTCTTCCGTTGGTTCTTAAACCAAATAAAGTGCCTTTGTCATGAACCAAATTGAACTCCACATAACGACCACGACGAATTTCCTGCCAGTTTCTGTTTTCCGGAGTGTATGCTAAATCTTTTCTTCTTTCTACAATTGGAACATAGGCTTCAAGGAAACTGTTCCCAACTTCAGAAACGAAATTAAACCAGTTTTCCATCGACATTGATTCATTTGCTTTGCAATAGTCAAAAAACAAACCGCCAATTCCGCGGGCTTCATTTCTGTGTGCATTCCAGAAATACGAATCACATTGTTTTTTATATTTTGGATAAAACTCAGGATTGTGTTTGTCGCAAGCCGTTTTGCAAGTTTGATGAAAATGTCTGGCATCTTCTTCAAACAAATAATAAGGCGTTAAATCCTGCCCACCGCCAAACCATTGCTCGATTACATTTCCTTTTTCGTCATACATTTCAAAATAACGCCAATTCGCATGTACAGTTGGTACCATTGGATTTTTAGGATGCAAAACCAAACTAAGTCCACACGCAAAAAAATCAGCTTCGCCAACGCCAAACATTTTTTGCATGGCTTCGGGTAATGTCCCGTGAACTGCCGAAATGTTGACGCCGCCTTTTTCGAAAACAGCTCCGTTTTCGATAACGCGTGTTCTTCCGCCACCGCCTTCAGGACGTTTCCAAAGATCTTCACGGAATTTTGTAGTTCCGTCAACAGCTTCTAATCCGGCACAAATCTGGTCTTGTAATTTTTGTATGTATGCGTAAAATGTATCTTTCATCGTTTTAATTCATATAGTTCCATATCTAAAGGAAGTTCATCCATTGGCTCGAATTCATTTAGTAATGTTTTTTGCCATATAAAGCCATTATTTTCGGCCACTTTTATACTACTCAAATTACTTTTATGTGAAATAATCTGAAGTGTATTTAGATTTAATGTATTAAAAGCAAAATCTGAAACGAGTTTTATAGCTTTAATAATTAATCCCTGTCCCGTGTATTTTGATCCTAAACAATAAGCAAATTCGCCTTGTTTAGTTTTCCAATTTAATTTTTTAATAATAATCAGACCTGCAATTTCTTTTATTGTGGAATCTTTAAGGCCAAAAGTATATTGTTTCTTAGATTGAGTTTCTTCAATTTTAGATAAAATGTAAGCTTTAGAACTTTCTAAAGTCAAATTATCTGAAAGCGTTTTCGGGAAATATTTTTTAAATCTTTCACTATTACAAACCATTAAATTATGAATATTTTTAGCGTCTTCGGATTCTAAAGCTACTATTTGAAAAGTACCAATCTCCATTTTATTGATTTTTTAGTGTAGAAATTTTAGCATTTATTCCAAAAGAAAAAACCTTGCTTTCCTTCTGAATATATTGGTAAATAGCTAAAGCTTTGTCTTTAAAATTATAGTTTTTGACTTTTGAAAAATCCAGTAAGAAATCAGCAAATAGCTCTAATTGATTCCAGTCGAAATGATTTCGAAGCAATAATTCGATTAACGCTTCATCCTGATAATCAGATAAAGTTGAAATGTCTAAACCGAATTCCTTAAGTTGATTTTCCACATTCAATTTTTCTTCATCAGAAAAAGGTTCAGGCACAAAATCAAGCGAGCGCAATGTTTTCAGTACATTGTCAATTCTGATGCTTTCGTTATCTCTTAAGCCTTTGTTCAACATGATTTATTGTTTTTTATCAGATATAAATTTCTGAGTATATGTTGTTTTGCTAAAAATCATTTTCTCTTCTTTAAAGGCCGTATTATTATTTGCGCCAAAGTTCTTAATTAGGCGGTAAATAAAATATAAAACCGGCAGAGAATAATATATAAATCCCATACATATTGGTACATAAGGCTTTTCTATAAATAACCCGCTGGACTTAACAGTTTGGAAATAATGTGATTTTTGTAAAAACTCTTCTGTTAATCCAAATGGAGGGATTATAGCATTTCCAATACAAACAGCCAGAATTAAGAAAAAATAGAAAATTGCTTTTAGAGCAGATTTTCCCATTTGTAATGCCCGAACTTCTGGAGAGACATTAGAAAAAGCAAATCGCATCCTGTTTAATACCGTCAGCAAATAAATATATAAAATATTAGTATTTACGACTGATTCATTAAAACCAAATGCAAATAATCCATATAGCGGAAAAAATATAAAAAGAGACCATTTTTTTGGCATCACGGCCATAAAAACTCCCGAATGCACCATTATAAATTCAAAAGCCATTAAGATTGCCAGGTCATTGATAAGACTCACAGGATGTTGTTCCGGGTGTGTCCAAACCATGAAAAATACAAATGCATAATAGGCCTGAAACCCATATTCTACAAATGAAAACGGCGAATTTCGATTGAAGTTTATATTTGCAAACATTCTAAAGTATGTTTTTTAAAGCTATAGTCTCAGTTCCAGTTTCAGTTAAACTGACTGGAAAAACTATTTAGTTCCGTATTCCTTCACAGCGTCAATAAACGCTTTGGCGTGATCAACAGGAATGTTAGGTAAAATTCCGTGACCTAAATTTACAACATATTTATCTTTTCCGAATTCGTCAATCATTTCATGAACCATTTTTTTAATGGTTGGAATTGGAGAAAGCAATCTTGACGGATCAAAATTTCCTTGTAAAGTAATGTTTCCACCAGACAAGTAACGGGCATTTCTGGCCGAACAAGTCCAATCTACACCCAATGCCGAAGCTCTACTTTTACCCATTTCGCCTAAAGCAAACCAACATCCTTTTCCGAAAACGATAACCGGAGCATGATCAGCCAAAGCTTCAACGATCTGGTTGATGTATTTCCATGAAAATTCCTGATAATCAACAGGAGAAAGCATTCCTCCCCAGGAATCAAAAATCTGTACGGCATCAACTCCCGCTTTTACTTTTTCTTTTAAGTATAAAATCGTGGTATCAGTAATTTTTTGTAATAAAGTATGTGCTGCAGCAGGGTTTGAAAAACAGAAACCTTTTGCAGTATCAAAACTTTTAGAACCTTTTCCTTCAACAGCATAACAAAAGATGGTCCATGGTGAACCAGCGAAACCAATTAAAGGCACTTCATCGTTTAGCATTTCTTTGGTCAATTTAATGGCATCCATCACATAACCTAAACTTTCCTGAATATCCGGAACATAAACTCTGTGAACATCAGCCAATGAACGAATAGGATTTGGTAAAAAAGGACCAAAGTTTTCTTTCATCAACACTTCAATTCCCATTGCTTGCGGAACAACCAAAATATCCGAGAATAAAATAGCGGCATCCGGTGCAATTCTGCGGATAGGCTGTACTGTAATTTCTGCAGCCAATTCCGGAGTCTGGCAACGGGTAAAGAAATCGTATTTATCACGCAAAGCGATAAATTCAGGTAAATATCTTCCGGCTTGACGCATCATCCATACTGGCGGGCGCTGAACAGTTTCTCCTTTAAGTGCTTTTAAAAATAGGTTGTTTTTTAACATTTCTTTTATGGCTTTAGGCTTTAAGCTTTAGGCTTTAAGCATTTGTTTGTGTTATTTTTAGCTTATGGCTTACTGGTTAAAGCCTATTGCTATATTCAGTAATTACATCTTCAAGTACATCTTCAACCGTTGGCTGATGTGCAATAATGATGTTTTTTGTAATTTTATGTAAAGCTTCCGCAGTGGTTTCTCCAATACAAAAGCATTTCTCTTTCTTGATTGTATTTTCTTTCAGATAGCTTTCAACTCCGGAAGGACTGAAAAATAAGATTGCGTCAACTGATGCTTTTATTTTCTGAGGTGTTAATGACGTATCATAAACCTGTATTTCATTCAGTTTCACATCAGCATCTTTTAAGGCTTTTGGCAAAGTTTCCCTGCGAAGATTTCCGCTAAAAAAAGTATAGCTTTCATTCCGATAGATAAGAGTGATGATTTCTGCTAAATCTGCAGCGTAACCGGTATAAGCAATTACATTGAATCCGTTTTCAGATAAAAGAATTTTTGTTTTTAATCCAACGCAGAAAACATTTTTACTTTTTAATTCTTCTGATTTTGGATGTGACAAAACGCTGTGAACCGCATTCTGACTGGTAAAAATTAGATTTTCGTTGAGGTCTTTTAATTCAAAAGGTTTATTTAAGGTTTGAATAAAGTCAGTATCAAGAACTTCAATATTAGCATTTAAAAGTGCCTTTTTCTGTTCGTCTGATAGCTTTTTTGTGGATACTATTTGAATTGATTTTGCCATTATTTTTTTAAAGATTCTTTAATAGATGCCATCAATTCAGTTCCGCCATTGTTTAAAATTTCCTGTGCGGCAAAGAATCCTAATTTTTTCCATTCTTCAATTGGAACAACTTTATCGATTTCCAGTTTTTGTTTTCCGTCAACAGAAAGCAACACACCTTGAAAATGAAGCGTATCCTCATCTTCATTATAACGAACCAAAGAACCTATTGGTGCCGTACAGCCGCCTTCCAGCGTTCTTAAAAACTGACGTTCAATATACGTACAGATTTCTGTTTCGATATGATTCAATTGCGAAAGTGCGTCTAATGTATAATTGTCATTTTCCATCCCTACCACCAGCATGGCGCCTTGAGCAGGAGCAGGAATCATCCAGTCTAAATTGATGAATTTTTCCGGTTTGATGTTGATGCGCTCCAAACCTGCAGCGGCAAAAACAGCTCCATCCCAATTGTTATCCTGTAATTTCTGCATGCGTGTATTTACGTTTCCTCGTAAATCCACTACCGTATTATTTGGATATTTATTAAGCCATAATGCCTGGCGACGCAAGCTTCCGGTTGCAATTGTGCTTGGATTGGCAAAATCAGGATTTCCTTTATGAACTAAAATATCCAGAACATTCGCCCTTTCCAAAACTGCCGCCTGAACAATACCTTTTGGTAAAGCTGTCGGGACATCTTTCATGGAGTGAACGGCAATATCAATGTCACCATTAATCATTGCGATGTCTAAGGTTTTTGTGAAAATTCCGGTAATTCCGAGTTCGTAAAGAGGTTTGTCGAGAATAATATCTCCTTGTGATTTTACGGCAATAATCGAAGTTTTATAACCTAAATCGTTTAATTTTTTTTCAACAGTATGCGCTTGCCAAAGTGCCAGTTCGCTGTCGCGAGTTCCTATTCTAATAACTTTTTCAGCCATATTTTTTTAATCCCGGAAATAAGGAACAGTATTTATAAACTTTATTATGATAAATTGATTTTGTATTTTTCTTCGACTGGCGAAGGACTTTTTGGTGCAAGCTGCCCAATTTGAAATACTTTTTCAATAAACTCAATACTTTCGTCTACAGAAGTGTTTTCATCTTTTAAGTGGGTCGCAAAGTGATTGGTGATTTTTTGAATAATCCTGGAGCTGATCAAATCAGCCTGCTCTTCATGAAAATTAACAGTTTTCTTTCTTTGAAAAGCAAGTTCGCTCGCTACAAGATCGTTTAGTTTCGCTTTCAGTGCATGAATAGTTGGCGCATATTTTCGGCCATTTACCCAGGTATTAAATTCTAATTTCAAATCTTCTATAATAGCTTCTGCAGCTGGTATGTGCTGTTTTCTTCTTTCCAGGGTATCATCTGTAATTTGAGACAGATAATCTAAATGTATTAAGGTAATACCAGGCACTTGTTCTACATCCGGATTTACATTTCTTGGAATGGATAAGTCCAAAATCAATAATGGTTTCTTTAAATTCAGTAATGTTTTGTCAATAGTAGGGTTTTTTGCTCCCGTAGCTACAACTAAAACATCAGCTTGTTGTATTTCTTCCTGTAAATTGGCATAATCTTTTACGACTACATTCAATTTTCCAGCCAATATTTCGGCTTTGTTTTTTGTTCGGTTGATAAGAGTGATATGCCCGTTTTTAGTATGTTTTACTAAATTTTCGCAAGTATTTCTTCCTATTTTTCCGGTTCCGAATAATAAAATGTTTTTGTTTCCAATGTCTTCTACATTTCGGATAATATATTGAACCGATGCAAACGAAACCGATGTTGCACCAGAAGAAATTTCAGTATCTGTTTTGATTTTTTTGCTCGCCTGAATAACAGAATTTACTAAACGATCTAAATAAGTATTTACCAGACCTTGAAGTTTACTGTGGTTAAAAGCGATTTTAATTTGGCTGATGATTTCAAAATCACCCAGAATCTGACTGTCCAAACCTGTTCCTACACGAAACATATGGTTAACAGCCTCCTGATTTTTGTAGATATAGGCCACTTCGCGAAATTCTTCGACAGAGCCGTTACTGTTTTCGCACAGTAATTTAATTAATTCGTATGGATGATTGGCAAAACCATAAATTTCAGTTCTGTTGCAGGTAGAAGTAACAATTAGTGATTCTATCCCCTCGGCTTTGGCTTGTACCAATAAATCAGACTGAGCTTTAGAATCTAAACTAAATTTTCCTCTAATGGTAGCATCTGCTTTTTTGTAACTTAAACCTAAAGCGTAAAAAGTGGTGGTTTTGGACATGTTAAATTTTTCCATATTATACTTTCCTTAAAAAGTTCAACAAAATTATTACTAACTATTTTATAAAAACAACGCTAGAGGTACTTTTTATATCGCTGTCGAATAAATTGAATCAAATTAGCAATTCTAAATAGTATTTATTGCCATTTATAATGATATCAAGCACTCAATACCGTGCTATATATATTTATTCTAAATAACAATCTTGTTTTTGATTCAAATTATATACAAAAAAATATCGCTATGAGGTCAGATTATGGTTTTGTAATTTATAAATCATTCACTTTCATAATAGTTAAGAGAGTTCAGAAATAAAAGAACAGCTTCATTAGATTAAACCCTACCTTTTTCAGGCAGGGTTTTTTTAAGAGAATAATTATTTTTGAACAATAGGTTTTCTCAAGGATTCTAAAACTGCAACAATATCTGTGTAAAGTTCTGTATTTGAGGCAACCCCATTTGCATTCGCTGCTGCTCCAACATAACCTTCAAATTTGGTATAATCAGCACTGGATGCTTTTGTACCCATACGAGGGTTTGTTGCCGGATCATGAGCAGCAACCATATTCAGACCTGAATATTTATTTACAGCATTCGTTCCTCCTGTATTAAAGGAAAAGAAATCAGTAAGGTTGTCTGATAGTTTGGCAATATTTGTTGATTGAGTAGTTCCGGTTTCTGCTAAAACAGGTGCAAAATGTGCCTGTAAATTTCCTGCAGCATTCGATTGAACATCAGCAACAATTAATCCTATAGTAGAGTTCACTACTTTACGGAAACTTAAACGTCCCTGCTCAATCATTTGTCCCGAGTTATCCGGATCTGCAACCATTTTGGTGCCTCCTAATCGCTCATAGATAGATGCTTTTACAGGTGGTGGAGTGTTGTCATCGTCGTTATTGCAGGAAATCACAGTTGCAGAAGCAACCAGTAATACACTTAGTGTAATTTTTGAAAAATTTTTCATAATAAAAATATTAAAGGGTTAATTAAAAAATCGATTTACTTTTTGAGAGAGCTTGTAGCTAAAACTATTCTGATTTACCGGACACACTTCCTGATTGGCTAAATTTGCAGGTAAAATATAGCGTTGGGCTTCGTATTGTCTTTTAGCCATCAACTGGTTATAAACATTTTCAGAATTAGTGATTTTATTATTGTGGAAGTAAACAACCACATTTCTTTTTACAATTATAGAATCAGAAGTCAGTCCTTTAATAGATCTTAAATCAGAACATATTTGTTTGGCCTGAAGAGAATCTATATTGGTTTTAAAATCGATCCGGCTCACTTGCAGATTTGGACTTTCATAAACAGCAGGTTTTGCAGTTATGATATGGAAAAGCAAAATGGCGATAAATAATGAGCCGATTATCAATCCTGTCCAAAGTATTTTCTTGATTGTTTTGTTGGTTTTCATATAATTGATTTTTTAAAATGATTAGATTTTAAAAAGTATATACGAGTCCTTTTTTTGCTTGGTTTTAATTAAAAGAGGCAAAACATCAGTTTAGAATTGTTTTAAATAACTTAATCGTTGTAGTGGAAGTTTTTATGAGGTGAAATCCAAAGAAGAATTAAAGAAAAACAGGAAAATTGAATCCTATTAGCCTAACAGGAATGTGGTGATTTTAAGAGTAAGAGACCGTCAATCTTTAAGTAAGGTTTCTAATAAGTAAACTCAAATCACTTGGGTTTTTAAAAATAACCGATCAAAACAATAAAGATTTTATAAATTTAGGAGCAAGTAAACGATAAACCATCAAAAAGATTTAATTTTGAAAGGCCAATTATTCGTTTTGTCAAAACGAGAAAAGTAACCAGAAAGTAAAACAAAAATGGAGGAAGAAATAAAAATTGAAGATGACTTTACGCTTATCCGTTTTCAAAACGACAGTTCAGAGCCTTTTTTTGCGCAACGTGAAGTGGGCAGTGGTTTGATACAATTTCATTTTGGACTAAAAGGCAATGCCAAATTTCTGTTCAATCAGGGCAATTATGCATTGGAATTAAAAGAGGAGAAATCACTCCTTTTATATAATCCACAAAAAGAGTTGCCGCTGAATTTAGAATTAACTCCAAATTCATGGGTAATTTCGGTAATTGTTTCCATCAAGAAATTTCACGCGTTGTTTTCTGCGGAAGCGGATTACATTACTTTTCTAAGTCCGGACAACAAAGACAAAAAGTATTATAACGAAGGAAATATCAGTCCGTCGATGGCGATTGTGTTGAGTCAGTTGTTTCATTACAACCTTCATCCATCCATAAAAAACCTCTATTATAAAGGAAAAGGATACGAATTACTGAGTTTGTATTTCAACCGAACCGAAGATCCAAACGCAGAACAATGTCCGTTTTTGATTGATGAGGACAATGTTTTAAAAATTCGAAGAGCCAAAGAAATTATCATCGCCAATATGGCTGAGCCTCCCGGATTACAGGAATTGGCAGATGAAATTGGTCTGAATCTGAAGAAACTGAAAATGGGTTTCAAACAAATTTACGGCGATACAGTTTACGGTTTTCTGTTTGATTACAAAATGGATTTTGCCAGAAAATTGCTGGATAGCGGATCTTATAACGTAAACGAAGTTGGATTGAAAATAGGCTACAGCACCGGAAGTCATTTTATTGCTGCATTCAAGAAGAAGTTTGCCACAACTCCTAAAAAGTATTTGATGTCGATTAATACGAATGTGTAGTTTAATGATTAGCAGTGAAAAAATCTGCTGAATCTGCGAAATCTGCGTGAAATTTTTAATCACATATCATAAAATCAATTTTATATATCAAAACATAAATAAAAAATAACATTTATCATATTTCCAGAAAGCAGAGAACTCTACTTTTGACGAAAATTTAAACAACAAAAAGCTTAAAGCCTAAAGCTTAAAGCCTAAAGCAAAGAAACCAATGAAAGGCGTATTATTAGTAAATCTTGGATCACCCGATAGTCCAACACCAAAAGATGTAAAACCGTATTTAGACGAATTTTTAATGGATAAATACGTGATCGATGTTCCGTATTTATTAAGGGCATTATTGGTTCGTGGTATTATTTTAAGAAAAAGACCGGAAGAATCAGCGCATGCATATGCGAAAATCTGGTGGGATGAAGGTTCTCCGTTAGTAGTTCTTTCTGAAAGAATGCAGAAAAAAGTACAGCCTTTGGTAAATGTTCCGGTAGCTTTAGCAATGCGTTACGGAAGTATGACTATCGAAAAAGGACTGCAGGAATTACATGATAAAGGAGTTACAGAAGTACTGCTTTTTCCATTATACCCGCAATATGCTATGGCTTCGACTTTGACTATTTTAGTTAAAGCAGAAGAAATCCGCAAGAAGAAATTCCCAAATATGACTTTTACCGATGTTCCGGCATTTTACAACAAACCGGATTACATCAAGAATTTGGCAGATTCGATTCAGAAACATTTAGTTGGATATGATTATGACCATTTGTTGTTCTCATACCACGGAATTCCGGAGCGTCACATCCGTAAAACAGATATAACCAAATCACATTGCAAAATTGATGGTTCCTGCTGCAACACGCCGTCTCCGGCACATGCTTTTTGTTACCGTCATCAATGTTATGAAACTACTAAACAAGTCGTAAAACTATTAGGAATTCCTGAAGGCAAATACAGTTTAACTTTCCAGTCGCGTTTAGCGGGAGACAAATGGTTAGAACCTTATACGGATGTTGAAATTGATAAAATGCCTGGAAAAGGAATCAGAAATCTGGCAGTTGTAACACCGGCTTTTGTTTCAGATTGTTTAGAAACTCTGGAAGAAATTGCCATGCGTGCCAAAGAAGATTTTGAAAAAAACGGAGGAGAGAATTTCTTTGCCGTACCTTGTTTGAATGATGATGATGAATGGTGTGAGACGGTTGGGAATTGGATTAATGATTGGGCTAAATAGAAAATAGAACAAAGAATAAAGAGGAAAGAAAAAAGACTTAAATGGAATATTATAACTATCTAAAATCCCTTCATCTTATTTTTGTTATCACTTGGTTTGCAGGTTTGTTTTATATTGTGCGGTTGTTTGTATACCAAATTGAAGCTAATGAAAAACCATCTCCGGAAAAAGAAATTCTGCGAGCACAATACAAGATAATGACGTATCGTTTGTGGTATATTATTACATGGCCATCAGCAGTTTTAGCCAGTATTTTTGCTTTTTGGATGTTGTTTTTTACCGATTTAGGAAACGCCTGGCTTAAAATGCCCTGGATGCACGTAAAGCTTTGTTTTGTTTTTCTTTTGTATTTGTATCATGCAAAATGTCATCAGATATTTAAACAATTGCAAAATAACGAGGTAAAATATTCCAATAATTTTATGCGTTTATGGAATGAGGGTGCCACAATTATTCTTTTTGCAGTGGTTTTTTTAGTAGTTTTAAAAAGTGCCGTAAACTGGATTTTCGGGGTTGTCGGCATCATTTTATTCTCTGTTTTACTAATGCTGGGTTATAAGTTTTATAAAAGAATAAGAGAGAAGAAATAGTTTATAGCTGTTGGTTTTTAGTTTATAGCTAGCAACTAACAACCAATAACCAATAACAAAAATGAAGAACTTCAAAATGTCAATGCTTTCACTCCGTATCAGGATTTTCCTGTCGATGATTGTATTGATTGTTGTTGCCTCATTTTTAATGGCTTCTATTTCGATTATTCAGTTTAAAAATGAAGCCAAAGAATACCATAAGGAACGTTTAGAGCGAAAAGAAAATGCTGTAAAAGAGAATATTAATTACGTTTTGGCAACGACAACTTATCCTTTAAAAACCGGTAATCTGGATTTGATTTTTAAAGATAAAATCCACGAATTAGCCCAGATTCATAAAATCGAAATCAATATCTACAGCCTTAGCGGAATATTATTAAAAACATCAAAAGAATCTTTTGCTGTTGATAAAGTAGCGCCACCGGTTCCCGATTATATCCTAAAATTAGTTCGTTTTTCTATCGAAAAGCGTTTTGTGGATATTAAAACTATAGATGGCGTTAAAAACAGATCTTCTTACAGTTTAATAAAAGATGAAAAATTCAAGCCTCTTGGAATTTTGAATCTTCCGTATTTAGAAGACGACGGCTATTACGATAATGAACTAAATACTTTTTTAATCCGGTTGGGGCAGGTATATTCTTTTATGCTGATTGTGGCTTTTGCACTTGCTTATTTTCTATCAACTTATATTACCAAATCACTTAAAACCATTTCGGACAGACTGGAAGAAACCAATTTGGATCAGAAAAACGAGAAAATTGTTATTCAGGCCAATAGTAAAGAAGTAAACTTTTTGATAAAAGCCTATAACGGAATGGTGGATAAACTAGAAAGCAGTGCCATAAAGTTAGCACAAAGCGAACGTGAGGAAGCCTGGCGTGAAATGGCAAAACAAGTAGCCCACGAAATTAAAAACCCGCTTACGCCGATGAGGTTAACGGTACAGAGTTTTCAACGGAAGTTTGATCCGACCTTACCTGATGTAAAGCAAAAAATGAATGACTACTCTGAAACTTTAATTCAGCAGATTGATACGATGACGGCTGTGGCTTCGGCATTTTCGAATTTTGCCTCAATGCCTGCCCAGCAAAATGAAACTTTGAATGTAGTAGAAGTTGTAGAATTGGCTTTGGATATTTTTAATGAAGATTATATTTCTTTTCAAAGTGAAGAAGAAGAAATCATCTCTAAAATGGATCGTACGCAACTGATTCGTGTGATTACCAATCTGGTTAAAAATGCAACGCAGGCAATTCCGGAAAGTCAATTTCACAAATCAATTCTCGTTACGGTAAAACGAATCAATGATCATGTTGAAATTGCCGTGAAAGACAACGGAATCGGAATTCAAAGACAGGACAACTCACGTATTTTCGAACCCAAATTTACTACCAAAACAAGCGGAATGGGACTTGGTCTCGGAATTATAAAAAACATCATCGAAAATTACAAAGGAACAATTACCTTTGAGTCAGCATACGGAAAAGGAACCACATTCACGGTTTCTTTGCCTATTACCAATACTTAAATCAGCGTCATGAACTACGAAAATATTATAATTTCCATTGAAGAAAAAATCGCTACGGTGACTATTAACCGCCCTGAAAAGCTGAACGCTCTAAACAAGGCAACCATTAGTGATTTGAGCAAAGCAATCAAATTGTTGGGAAAAAATGATGAGGTTCGCGTGATTGTTCTAACCGGAAGCGGAGAAAAAGCTTTTGTAGCCGGAGCCGATATTTCAGAATTTGCCAATTATACTATTGTTGAAGGCGCTCAATTAGCAGCTGAAGGACAGGAGACATTATTTGATTATATAGAGAACTTAAAGAAACCGGTAATTGCAGCCGTTAACGGATTTGCATTGGGCGGTGGATTAGAATTGGCAATGGCCTGTCATTTCAGAATTGCCTCTGATAATGCCAAAATGGGATTGCCTGAAGTTTCTTTGGGATTGATTCCGGGTTATGGAGGAACACAGCGTTTGCCGCAGTTAGTTGGAAAAGGCCGTGCGATGGAAATGATTATGACCGCCGCAATGATTTCTGCAGAGGAAGCCAGAAAATATGGTTTGGTAAACTATGTAGTTCCTCAGGCTGAACTTTTAATATTTACGAATGTAATTGCCCAAAAAATCATTAAAAATGCTCCATTTGCCATCAATAAAGCCATTAAGGCCATAAATGCCAATTACACGGACGGCAAAAATGGTTTTGATACCGAAATAAAAGCATTTGGAAAATGTTTTGGAACTCAGGATTTTAAAGAAGGAACGACTGCTTTCCTGGAAAAAAGAAAAGCTGAATTTACCGGCAAATAAAATTATACCGCAGAGTTGCACAAAGATATCACACAGAGAATTTAATCTTAGAGTCTTAGCAACTTAGAACCTTAGAACCTAAAAAAATGTACGAACCTATATTCGCTCTTTTTTGCGAACGCGTAAAAGAAAGCATCCAAAGCGGCACATTTGCCAAACTGACTTTAGCCAAAACAATCGGCGACACCGAAATCAAAAACATCTATTTCAGATTGGTTCTGAATGAAGATAATACGTTTTCAATTTCATTAACAACCCGCTACAAAACCGAAGAAATCGAAAGCATCCACACTTTAGACGAAGCTTTATTGGTTCTGGGCACCTATATAAAAAATCCGTTTTTGACAGCACTTTTATTTACAACTGATAACGATGTAACCTTTAAAGTCAACAAAAAAAACGCAGGAAGCATTATAGAACAGCCAGCAACATTTAAAAATGCCTCGCCGGTAATGCTGGAAATGATAGAGAAGGGGATTGTTTAATTTTTCAGGAGCTATTTCCCGCTATCCGTTGCAATCTTTTGCTTTTTAAAGAAAAAAGCAAAAGGATTTTCACTGCTATCGGGGCTAGGGCAATTATTTAAAAATAATTTTTGGATTAAATGAATAATTCTTCGTGAGTCTCTGCGTATTTTTTGCGAATCTCCGTGAAATAGCCACTAAATCAGCTTCACAAACAAATTAGAGGCAATTTTATTCGAAATAGACAATTCCCTGTTATCAATCTTTATTCGAACTGATAAATCGAAAGTTTCCTTAGATAGAAATTCAATTCTTGATCCTAATGCAATTTCCTGTTTATCCAGATATTTCAGAAACTCAGATGAGGTATCTTTTACTCCTACACAAATACCAATTTGGTTTTCGGCTAATTCAGAAAGCAAGTATTTTTCGATTTTAATGATTCGTCCGTTGGCATCCGGAATCGGATCTCCGTGCGGATCTTCAGTAGGATTTCCAAGAAAATCATCTAGGCGGTTGATTAGTTGTTCTGACTTAATGTGCTCCAGCTGTTCTGCAATATCGTGCACTTCATCCCAGCTGAAATTTAACTTTTCAACCAAAAAAACCTCCCATAAACGATGTTTTCTGACAATCATTTTTGCGGATAATTTTCCGTTTTCTGTCAATGAAACGCCCTGATATTTTTTATAGTTCACCAAATCCTTTTCTGACAGCTTTTTCAGCATGTCGGTTACTGACGAGGCTTTTGTTTCCATCATTTCCGCAATGGCATTCGTACTTACTTCAGTTTCTAATGAAGCCGTAAGATGGTATATTGCTTTAAGGTAGTTTTCTTCTGAAAAAGTCATTTCTTTTGAGTTTCTAAGGTTCTGAGTTTCTAAGGTTCTAAGCTAAAGTTTTAAGAGAAAATCTTAGAATCTTAGCAACTTAGTGCCTCAGCAGCTATTTTTTAACAATCAACAAAGGTATCGAAATTTTATGTCTCAATTTATCAACGGTTGTACCAAATAAAATATCTTTCAAACCAGTGTGGCCGTGGGTTCCCATGACTAAAATATCAAATTTTCCTGCATTGATAATCTTCGGAATCACGGTGTTAGGTTTTCCAAATCCAAGTTCTGTTTCAATCTTGAAGCCCTTCTGCGAAAGCATATCCTTATATTCCAATAATAATTTTTCGTCAATTGTCGTTTCATGATCGTCAACATGGCCTCCGTACATTAAGGCTCCAACGGTTTCCACGACATGAATCAACGTGTATTGCGCATCGATTCCGCCCAGTTCAAAGGCATTGTTTAAAGCCGCTTCATCAGCCTTAGAAAAGTCCACTGAAATGGCTATGTTTTTCTTATTGTAGCTTTCCTTTGGAGTGTATTCCAGTTTTAAATGATGAGGAGAATGATTTTCAATTGATTTTGCTCTTGTAATAAAAGGTTTAAATACAATATAAAGCAGCAATGCCAGAAAACCAAAAGCCAACGGTACTACTGTAAACCACAAAACAGCAGGATTATCAGAATTTTCCAGCCATGAGGTAATCTCATCATAAACCAATTTACCATTCAATGAAACGATGATCAAAGCAATGATCCATGAGACAATCTGAGTGGTTTTGGAAATATGGAATCCTTTCATCTTGGTTTTGTCACTCACAAAATGAATGAGTGGAATAATAGCAAACCCTAATTGAAGGCTCAAAATGACCTGGCTCAAAATCAAAAGTTTTCCAGTAACGCTTTCACCATAAATTAAAATTACAACCACAGCAGGAATTATCGCAATTAATCGGGTAATAATGCGTCGGACCCACGGCTGAATACGTAAATTCAGGTAGCCTTCCATCACAATTTGCCCTGCCAGTGTACCGGTTATTGTAGAACTTTGCCCTGCCGCAATTAATGCAACGGCAAATAAAACTGGCGCCCATTTTGTTCCCAGCAGTGGTTCTAAAAACTGATGCGCATCCTGAATTTCGGCGACTTCAAACATTCCGTTTTTGTAAAATGTAGCAGCAGCCAAAATCAATATCGCAGCATTGACAAAAAAAGCTAAGTTAAGTGCAATGGTCGAATCGATCAGATTGTATTTAAGGGCTTGTTTGATTCCTGCAGTACTTCTGTCAAATTTTCTGGTTTGCACCAACGAAGAATGCAGGTACAAATTATGCGGCATTACTGTTGCACCAATAATACCGATTGCAATGTATAAGGCTGCCGAATTAGGGATGGAAGGTATAAGTCCGTACATGACTTTATCTAACTCTGGTTCTGCAAAAATCATTTCGAAGACAAAAGAAAATCCTATAATGGCTACGAGTACAATAATAAAAGCTTCCATTTTTCGAATACCTTTATTAAGAAGAAAAAGAAGCAGGAATGTGTCTAAAACTGTAATCAGAACTCCCTCTATTAACGGGATGTCAAAAAGAAGGTTGATTCCGATAGCCATTCCCAGAACTTCTGCCAAATCACAGGCAGCTATTCCAATTTCTGCCAGAAAATATAAAATGTAATTGATTCCTTTAGAATAGGTTTCTCTTGATGCCTGCGCAAGATCACGCTGTGTTACGATTCCGAGTCGGGCGCTTAAACTTTGCAGTAATAATGCCATTAAGTTACTCATCAGCAAAACCCATAGCAAGGAATATCCAAATTGGCTACCTCCTGCAATATCTGTTGCCCAGTTTCCAGGATCCATATAACCCACACTCACCAAATATGCGGGACCTAAAAAGGCTAATATTTTACGGAATCCTTTTTTTTTATGCTCTGTAGCAACCGATTGGTTTACCTCATCTAAAGATCTTGTCATTGTACAATCATATTATTTAAACAAATATATATAAAAATAGCATTCGTGTAATAATATTTTTAGGCGAGTCTAAATATTAGGGGTTGAATTGAGGCAATTTGGGCATAATCCTGACAATGTAAAGTTTATCTCTTTCACTTTATAATTATGCGGCATGATATAACTCGGTTTGACATTTTCAAGACAGGTAATTTCATGACAGTTTTCACAGCTAAAATGAGCATGATTGTGTATATGAACTCGTTGGTGTGTATGATTGCATTTTGCATATTTCACAGTGCCATCCAAATTAGAAATTTTATGAATAATATCATCGTTTACTAAACGGTCTAAAATTCTGTAAATGGTTACGCGATCGCAGACATCATTTAACTGTTTCTGAATTTCAGTATGGGAGAGTGCCGTTTTTGATTTCTCAAAAACCTCTAAAACGGCTGTCTTTGCTGTAGTATTACGTGTAATTTTCATTTTGTAAAATATAAAAAATTTATTGCAACAATGTTGCAATTTAATAAAAAAGCATATATTTGCAACAATATTGCATTAATAAAACCTGCAAAAAATGAAAAAACTAGCAATCTCTTTTTATGATATTTTAGGAATCTCAAGTGCCTTTATTTGTCTGGTACATTGTTTGATTTTTCCAATTTTGACTATCGTTCCCTTAGGCTTAAGTCATAATCCAATTATCGATTTGTTTTTTGCTGCGATTGGTCTTTTTGCAATTCTCAAAATTATGAAAAAATCTTCGCTTTTGGTGTCTGCAGTTTTAGTAGTTTCAATAGGCTTGATTTGGATAAGTATATTAAGTGAAATTATCTTAGAAATTCATTTGGATTTGATTTATTTCGGTGGGATTGGAATGATCATCGGTCATTTATTAAATTATGTACAGCACAAAAAACAAAATCATTAAATATAATTATGGAAAAGCAAAATTTTGAAGTGATAATTATAGGTGGAAGCTACAGCGGATTATCAGCTGCAATGGCTTTAGGACGTTCTTTGCGACATGTTTTGGTCATTGATAGCGGCTTGCCCTGTAACAGGCAGACACTGCATTCTCATAATTTTTTAACTCAGGATGGTGAAACACCAGCTGGTATTTGGGCGAAAGCCAAATTGCAGGTAGAAAATTATAAAACCGTTCACTTTTATAAAGGACTTGCTGTTGAAGCTGTAAAAATCAAAAGCGGATTTAAAATAATAACAGAATCAGGCAGAGTATTTACCTCGAAAAAAATCCTGTTTGCTACAGGTGTTAAGGATTTACTTCCGGAAATTAAAGGTTTAGCGGAATGTTGGGGAATTTCAATTTTACATTGCCCGTACTGTCATGGCTATGAAATGAAAGGTGAAAAAACTGCAATAGTTGCAAATGGCGAAATGGGATTCGAATACGCCAAAATGATTTCAAACTGGACTAAAGATTTAAGATTGCTGACCAATGGAAAATCAACTTTAACTTTGGAACAGACGGAAGTAGTAAAGAAACACAATATTGAAATTATCGAATCAGAACTAGCATATTTCGAACATGAAAATGGAATTGTCCAACAGATTGTTTTCAAAGATGAATCTAAAATTGATGTCAGAGCGGTGTATTACAGACCAGCAATGGAGCAGCATTGTCCTTTGCCGGAAGATTTGGGATGTGATTTAAATGAAAACGGATTGATTCAGGTTGATTTCATGCAAAAAACAACTATTGACGGAGTGTATGCAAGTGGTGACTGTACGACTCAAATGCGATCTGTGGCCTTTGCAGTTTCAACAGGATCCTTTGCCGGTATTGCAATCAATTCAGCACTTATCAGTGAAAATTTCTCATAAGAAGTGATTTTAAAAAAGAGAAGTAATCAAATTTTCAAATTATTGAATTTAAAAACATTGTTTGTCAAATTTAATTTTTAGTTTTGTCTAAATTTAATTTTACAATAATGAAAACATCAATTTTGATATTGATTCTATTTGGTTTAAAAATTTCTTATGCACAAAATACCGGTTCAATATCAGGTCATGTTTCGGGTGAAGGACAAAAGATGCAGGCTGTAAATGTTCAGTTATTGGGGACGAATTATAAAGCAGTTACGGATAGTGTGGGATATTATGACTTCGAAAATATTCCAGCGGAAACGTATAAAATTCAGGTGACCTCGACTGGATTCAAACCAGTAACCCAAAAGATTTCTATTGTTGAAGGACAAAATATAACATTGGATTTTGAATTGGAAGACAATCAAAATGAACTTAACGAAGTTGTAGTTTCTGGAACTTTAAAACCAGTTAAACGATTAGAAAGTGCTGTTCCCGTTGAGGTTTATTCTACTGTTTTCTTCAAAAAGAATCCAACGCCAAGTATTTACGAAGCACTTCAAAACATCAATGGCGTTAGGCCGCAGCTGAATTGCGGGATCTGCAATACAGGTGATATTCACATCAACGGATTGGAAGGCCCATATACTTTGATTTTGATTGACGGAATGCCAATTGTGAGCAGTTTGTCGACAGTTTACGGATTATCCGGGATTCCGAATTCATTGGTGGAAAGAATTGAAATCGTAAAAGGCCCGGCTTCTTCCCTCTACGGAAGTGAAGCAGTTGGCGGGTTGATCAACATCATTACCAAAAACCCAACGAACGCCCCGATATTTTCAGCGGATTATTTTACAACCAGTTATTTTGAAAGCAATCTCGATTTGGGAATGAAATTCAATGCCGGAAAAAAAGCCACTTCAATTTTAGGAATAAATTACTTCAATTACGATCAGGTTATCGACAAAGACCATGATAATTTTACCGATGTAACGCTTTCAGAACGGATTTCAGTTTTTAATAAATGGAGTTTTAAGCGAAATAACAATCGTTTATTTACGATCGCAGCACGTGGAATGTATGAAGATCGCTGGGGCGGCGATGTTAATTGGGAGAAAAAATATCGCGGAGGCGACGAAATTTACGGTGAAAGTATTTATACGAAAAGAGGAGAACTTATCGGAAGTTATCAATTGCCGTTTGAAGAAAAACTGATGCTTTCGTTTTCCGGAAACGTGCATTATCAGGACAGCCGTTACGGAACAACATCGTATATCGCCAATCAAAAAATAGGTTTTCTGCAATTGACCTGGGATAAAAAAATAGGCCGAAATGATTTACTGGCCGGAATTGCCAGCCGTTATACCTATTACGATGATAATACGCCGACAACAAAAGAAGCCGAAAGTACCTGGTTACCGGGAATTTTTGTTCAGGATGAAATTACGCTTTCTCCAAAAAGTCAGGTTCTGCTGGGAGCGCGTTACGATTATAACTCCATTCATGGTTCCATTTTTACCCCACGATTCGCTTATCGTTTCAAGGCAAACGAAAATTCCATCTTCAGATTAAATGCCGGAACAGGATTTCGGGTGGTGAATCTATTTACCGAAGATCACGCAGCCCTCACTGGTTCCAGAGATGTTGTGATTGCAAATGATTTAAATCCCGAAAAATCGATTAATGCGAACCTGAATTACATTCAAAAAATAAACTTTTCAAACGGTACTTTTATCGGAATTGAAACCACAGCTTTTTATACGCGTTTCAGCAATAAAATCATATCAGATTATGAAACGGACCCAAATAAAATCATTTACGATAATATTGATGGTTACGCCATAAGTCAGGGAATCAGCACCAATGTTGATGTGAATTTCACAAACGGATTAAAGTTTATTCTAGGAGCAACGGTTTTGGATAATAAAAATGTGGAAAACGGAGTTTCAGAAAGACCATTTTTAACCGAGAATTTCACCGGAACCTGGAGTGTTTCCTATAAAATACAGCCCTGGAATTTATTACTGGATTACACTGGAAATATATACAGCCCGATGAAACTGCCTTTGCTGAGCGAATACGACCCAAGAAATCCAAAATCACCTTGGTATAGTATTCAGAATATTCAGTTTACCTATTCGGGATGGAAAGATTTTGAAATTTATGCAGGGGTTAAAAATTTACTGAATTTTACTCCAAAGCAAAATAATCCTTTTTTGATTTCCAGAGCAAATGATCCTTTTGATAAAAATGTACAATACGATTCGGCTGGAAAAGTATTGGTAACGCCTGATAATCCGTACGGTTTGACTTTTGATACGACTTATGTTTATGGGCAAAACCAAACCATTAGAGGGTTTTTTGGATTGCGATATACTTTGAGATAAATATTTAAACACATAGAAACATAGTTTTTTCTCTTTTTGATTAAGGTTAAAATAAATGACAAATCATTTACACATAGCTTATGTGTTTTTTAAATTAGTGAAACGCCTTTTTACGCTCTGAAATCTATGTTTCTATGTGTTTAAATAACTTTTTTATTCAATTACAGCCCACAACAAATGAAAAAACTAGCGATAATTATCTTCTTTCTCGGAATAACTTCTTCAGGATTCTGCCAGCTTCAAAACAGAACCTTTGAAGAGATTGAAGCTTTACAGCAAATTCAAAACCGAAAAACAATCGTTTTTATCCACACCGATTGGTGTCAGTTTTGCCATAGAATGAAACAAGCAACTTTCAAAAATCAGGAAATCATCCAAAAACTGAATTCTGATTTTTATTTTATTGATTTTAATGCCGAGGAAAAACGAGATATCCGTTTTAATAATAAGATATTTAAATACCAGCCCACAGGAAATAATGTCGGCGTTCATGAACTGGCTTTACAACTCGGAACTATGAACAATCAGATTGTTTATCCGGTTTTATGTGTTTTGAATGAAAAAAACGAGATCATCCTTCAATATAATAGCTATCTCGGCCCATCAGATTTTAAACTGATTTTAGAAAAATTGAAAGAATAAATTTCCGTATTTTTGAGGATGAATTCTTCGCAAATCCAACACTTCGACTATATTTTTACCGGAACAGGGCTGTCGGCAATGATGACCGTTTATAAAATGGTATTATCCGGAAAGTTCACAGGCAAATCGGTTTTGCTGTTGGATGAAAATGCCAAGAAAACCAATGACAGAACGTGGTGTTTTTGGGCGAAGGAAGAAACGATGTGGCATTCTGTTATTTCCAAAAAATGGGATTCGGCATTATTCGCCAATGAAGATTTCAGACGGAATCTAGATTTGGAACCTTATCAATACAATCAAATTCGGGGATTGGATTTCTATAATTTTGTTTTTGAAGCACTTTCAAAACATTCCAACATTACTTTTCTAAATGAAAAAGTAACCGATATTAACGAACTCGAAACCCATGTTTTTGTGGGAACTGAAGCCAATCGTTACACGGGTGATTATTTGTTCAACAGTATTTACACGAAGGCTTTGGCTTTAAATCAAAACAAATATCCTGTTTTACAACAGCATTTTACAGGCTGGTTTGTAAAAAGTGAAACAGAAATCTTCAATCCTGATCAGGCTACTTTTATGGATTTTTCTGTCGAACAAAGAGGAAATACACGTTTTATGTATGTGCTGCCAACCTCAAAAAAAGAAGCTTTGGTAGAATATACGCTGTTTTCTGAACACTTGCTTCCAAAAGAAGAATACGAAAATGAAATTCAGATTTACTTAAGAAACCTCGGAGCTGATCAATATGAAATCATCGAAAAGGAGCAGGGCAGTATTCCAATGACCTGTTATCCATTTTGGAAAAAAAACACCAAAAGAGTCCTGAATATAGGAACTGCCGGCGGATGGACCAAAGCAAGTACCGGTTATACATTTAGAAATTCAGATAAAAAGTCAACAGAATTGGTAATGTTTCTTCAAAAAGAAAATTTCAAAATGTCATCATTCCATAAAAAAAACAAATTTTGGTGGTATGATTTATTGCTTTTGGATATACTTTATCGTCATAATGAATTGGGAAGTTCTATCTTTTCTTCAATGTTTAGAAATGGAAATCCCGCTTTGATATTTAAGTTTTTAGATGAAGAAACCAATTTCATTGAAGATGTTAAAGTTATTTTAAAGTGTCCTAAAATTCCGTTTTTAAAAGCGTTATTTAGAGTGATTTTTCTTTCAAAATAAATTAAATTTAAAATTAAGTCTTTGAAAAATATTACTTTAGGAATCAGTCTCTTTTTTACTCTTTTATCTTATGCACAAGTATCAACAAACAAAGCGCATGATGCCATTGTAGAAGAATTTTTGAACAACTGTGCTGAAAAGCATAACTATAGATTTCAAATGTCTGAATGGCAAGACTGTCTTGACCAAGGTTTAAAAAAAGACAGCACTGTTGCTTATTTATGGCAACAAAAAGCGATGCCGTATTTTAAATGCAAAAAATACGAAGTTGGAATGCCCTATTTAAATAATGCCGTTTTGTATAACAAACAGGAATGGCTTCCGTATCGCGCTTTTATGCAATGCATTTTTTCAAAGAATTACAAAGAAGCTATTATAGATTTCGAAGAATGCATAAAACTATATGGAAACGGATACAGAATGGATCACACCTATAGTTTTTACATCGGACTGTGTTATCTGCAATTAAACGAATACGAAAAAGCAGAAAAACTTTTTGATGATTATGTTGCTGATATTTATAAAAACAGACAGCAATTAGAACATCCTACCGCCTATTTTTATCAGGGAATTGCCAAGTATGAATTGAAAAAATGGGAGGAAGCAATAGCTGTTTTTGATAAAGCATTAAAAATTTATCCACAGTTTTCAGATGTAAAATATTACAAGGCAATTTGTTGGCTTAAACAAGGAAAGCCGAGGGAAGAAGCTATAGCTTTGATTAATATTGCAAAAGAAGATGCTGCAAAAGGCTATACGATTAATGAGGACAATACAATTTATGAAACTTATCCATATCAAATCAAGTTTAGCAAATAATAAAGTAAAGATTGATTTTAACTCTTATTTGATACTTTCGGACTTTATTACTTTCAAACTTTCGACTTTCATCAATCGAACTATAACAAAACTTTATACCACAAATTAACTAGTTGCAACTAAACTTTGTAACTTTGCAAAATCAAAAGTAAAATTTAAAAGATAAAAATATGTATCCAGAAGAAATGGTAAAACCAATGCAGGCCGAATTGACCTCTGCAGGTTTTCAAGATTTACATAGTGCTGACGCCGTAGATAACGCTATCAAAGCTGAAGGTACCACTTTAGTAGTTGTAAACTCTGTTTGCGGTTGTGCTGCAAGAAACGCACGTCCGGGAGCAAAAATGAGTTTAGAAGGTGCTAAAAAACCAGATCACTTAATCACAGTTTTCGCTGGTGTTGACAAAGAAGCGGTTGATGCTGCAAGACAACACATGTTCCCTTTTCCTCCATCATCGCCATCTATGGCTTTGTTCAAAAACGGAGAATTGGTTCACATGTTAGAACGTCACCACATCGAAGGTCGCCCGGCAGAACTAATCGCTGAGAATTTGCAAGATGCGTTTAACGAGTTCTGTTAATTCTAAATGTTTGAAATTATACGAAGACTGTCTATTTATTTAGGCAGTCTTTTTTTATTAGAAGCTATTCCGGCTGTCCGCTATATCTTTTGCGCCGAACCCCGGCACAAAAGGATGCCGCTACCATCCGGGCTAAAAATCAAAAATTCTAAGAACTTTAAGTTGAGCTTAGAATCTTAGCAACTCAGTATCTCAGAACCTTTGTTGCTTTGAGCCTTTTTCCTTACCTTTGCCACTCGAAAAAAATTTCTAAACTTAAAACTGTTTATAGCATGCAACTGTACAACACTTTGAGCGCAGAAGAAAGAGCCATCATGATCGATGATGCCGGTAAACAGCGACTAACGCTGTCTTTCTATGCGTATGCCAAAATTCAAGATCCCAAAAAATTTCGCGATGATTTATTTCTAGCCTGGAACGCACTAGATGCCTTAGGCCGAATTTACGTTGCCACCGAAGGAATAAATGCTCAAATGAGTATTCCCGAAGAAAACCTGGAAGCTTTCAGGACCACTCTTGAAGCGTATGATTTCATGAAAGGCATCCGTTTGAACGAAGCGGTAGAACATGATGACCATTCCTTTTTAAAATTAACTATTAAAGTCCGTGACAAAATCGTTGCTGACGGCTTGAATGACGAAACTTTTGATGTAACCAATATAGGCGTTCACCTGAAAGCCAAAGAATTTAATGAAATCCTGGATGATCCAAATACGATTGTAGTAGATTTTAGAAATCATTACGAAAGTGAAGTAGGCCATTTTAAAAACGCAATTACTCCGGATGTTGAGACTTTTAGAGAAAGTCTGCCGATTATAAACGAACAGCTTCAAAACCACAAAGAAGATAAAAACCTGGTGATGTATTGCACAGGTGGAATTCGTTGTGAAAAAGCAAGTGCTTATTTTAAACATCAGGGTTTCAAAAACGTTTTTCAATTAGAAGGCGGAATCATCAATTACGCCAAACAACTTAAAGAAGAAGGGCTGGAAAGCAAATTCATCGGGAAAAACTTTGTATTTGATAATCGCTTAGGCGAAAGAATTACAGACGATATAATTTCCCAATGCCACCAATGCGGAAAACCTTGTGACAATCACACCAATTGCGAAAATGACGGCTGTCATTTGTTGTTTATTCAGTGTGATGAATGTAAATCGGCGATGGAAAACTGCTGTTCTGCAGAATGTTTGGAAGTAGTAAACATGCCTTTGGTTGATCAGGTAAGGTTAAGAGCCGGAATACAGGTAGGGAATAAAGTTTTCAGAAAAGGAAAATCTGAAAATCTGAAATTTAAACATTCAGGAGAATTGGCAGATAGTGCTTTGGCTACAGCGGAAAAACAATTGGATATCCGTCAGAAAGTAAAAGTAAAAAAAGTGTTGTTAGGAAAGGCTGAACATTACTATGTAAAAGCACAAGTTGGACAATTTACAGTTGAAAATAATGAATTGAACAGCGGTGATAAAATCTTAATTTCAGGACCAACAACCGGTGAGCAGGAATTGGTTTTAGACAAAATCATCGTTGATGGAGCAGAAACCAAGTCTGCTAAAATTGGTGATAAGGTTACTTTTGAAGTGCCTTTCAGAATTAGATTGTCAGATAAAATATATAAGATTTTTGGATAGTATATCCTGACACTTTTGTCAACAAAATTGAAAAGAGATTCGCTTAAGTAAACTTAGAATTCTTTAAAGAATAAAACCCTATTCTGTAGCCATACAAAATAGGGTTTTCATCTTATTCGTTGGAAAAATCAAGTTCATCAAAATCTTCAATTTCAGATAGCTTAATCAATTTTGTTCTACTAATTTTAGTTTCTTTTTATCAAAAATTTCATCATCATCATCGTAAGTATTTTTATTGATGTTTTGGATTCTTAGATCCCAAATTTAGCATCAATATTATGCTTTTCAGCATACGCTTTTCCAGCATTCATTAATTTGGAAAACCTGACATCAGCTTCAGTTTGAGTTGAGGCATCAAAATCGGATATTGCTTTTTGAATTTCTTCAGGTGATACTTTTTCGTCCTTCATTTTAGCAATTGGCAAATAACCTTCCTTTTGTTTGGCAATTACATAAGAAAATAAGTCTTTAGATGCCTGAAGCATTTCTTTATTGTCATCATCTTCCGTTATATCGTTAATTTTTTTTAATTGAATTTCTAAATTTGATATATCGTATTTAAAAGCATCCTGATAAGAAGACGGAATCATCTTTTTTTGGCTTTCATCATAAACCAGAGCTTCAGATTCCAGCTTACTGCTGATTTCTTTACTGCCAAATCGGGATAACAAATTCGAATTTAGAACCGCAATATCAAAAGTTTTCTCTGGTGAAAAGTTGCTACAGGAAGTAGAAACCAGACTTCCAGCGATTAGTATTAAAACTATAATAGAGTTGTTTAAGATTTTTTTCATTTTTTAATTCTGTTTATTATTTATCCTTTTAATATTTTGCTTTTCTCACTTTCAAATTCTTCCGAAGTCAGAATTCCGGCATCTAAAAGTTCTTTTAAATCCAGTAATGCTTTTTTCTTTGCTTCCATAGCATTTCCTGAATCTGTTTTTTGAGGCTCTTCTTTCTCAATTGGCGTTACAACCGTTCCGGAAGGCGCATATTTCAGAATCAATTCGGTAATTTCATTGAAACCTTTTACATTCGAATAATCAATTGCTTTTTGTTCTTTTACATTTACGATTAAAGCATCAGCTTTGTTTTCCAATAAATATTTTACCACATCTTTCTTTCCGTTGGCTGCACTGTAATGCAAAGGTGTATTTCCGGATTCGTCCTGGATATTGATGTTGGCTCCGGCTTCAATCAATAATTTTACCATGCTTAAATTGCCTTTCTTGGTGGCGACATGCAGTAGACTTTCTCCGCCATACGTATAAGAACTGTTTAGTGTAAAACTAGAATCGTTTGAAATATTAGTCGCACTGACAATCCAATCCAGGTAGTCGTTCATAGAAGAAGTGTCCTGAGCTACTGGTTTGCTGTAATTAACATCAACTCCGTTTTCTAAAAACAAAGACACAATCTCTTTTTGATTATTCGAGCATGCGTACCAAATAGGTGAGTATCCATTATTGTTGGAAGTAAAAACATCCGCGCCTCTTTCGACTAATAATTTGGCAAGCATTCGGTTGGTTTCATAACAGGCAATTAAAAGCGCATTTTCTCCCGAATGATTTACATGATTAATAGCTGCACCATTATCTAAAAGCAAGCTCACCATTGGAATCGATTTGGTATAACAAGCGTAAATCAACGGGGTATTTCCTTGTTTATCGGTCACATTAATATCAGCTCCTTTGTCCAAAAGCAACTGAATAATTTCGCGGTTTAATTTTGCAGCGGCTAATACTAACGGAGTTTCTCCATTGTTATTCAGTAAATTAACGTCAACTCCGGCTTCTAGCAACTTTGTTGCAATTTCAATTTGAGCTGTCTGAACTACTAAATGTAAAAGACTGTTTCCGTATTTATCGTTTTTGGTAATTTCTGCTCCATTTTCTAAAAGATACAAAGCGGTTTGTTTCTGTTTTTGAAGACAGGCAAAGTACAAAGGCGTTTCTCCATGATGATCTTCGTAATTAATATCGGCACCGTCTTCGGCCAGGATTTTTACAATATCCAGATACCCTCTGTGAGCGGCATAATGAATTGCGGTTCTTCCTTTTTCGTCCGTATATTTTACATCTACTTCTTTATTCTGAAGAAGCAATTCGGCTATTTTTCTGTTCCCGTTTTCACAGGCAATTATAAATGACATTGACATGTATGAGAGTTTTAAATTTATTGTTTCATCAAAATTTCTACCGTTTTAATTTTCAAATTATCTCCGGAAGCTAGCATTAAAGCCGTTTCATCTTTATCATTAGTAATCGAAATATCGGCTCCCTGTTCTAATAGTAATTTTACTTTTCGGTAGGTTTCTTTTGCCATTTCTGCATCATAGTTGACGTTGTAAGCGCAGACTTTATGCAAAATGGTATTTCCCTGGTTGTCTTGTTCGTTCACATCTAAAGAAACATTGTCTAAAACCGATTTCAGGATATCCGATTTCTTTTCTACAATAAAATCAATTCCCGATTTAGGCTGTCCGTAATATTGCGCACAAAAGTTTACGTCAGCGCCATCAGACAATAATCTTTCTAAAAACCTGATATCACTTTCCGAACCAGAAACAGAACTGATAAAATTAGTCAATAATGTTCGTCCGTCTTTGTTCACAATATTAAAATCAGGTGAAGAAATTGAGGCTAAAGCATCGTACATTTCATAAGAAAACTGCTCCGCAACAGCGTAATAAAAGGCGGTATTGTTAATGTTGTCTGTTTCGTTAGGATCGGCACCATTTTCAAGGAAAAATATAATTAATTCTTTTTTATTTCTTTTAACCGCAGCTATAAGCGGAGTAGTGCCAACAATGTTTTTCTCGTTAATGTCAACTCCATTTTCAAGAAGCAATTTGATGTATTCTTTTACTTTCTCTGCATCTAAACCGTATGTGTTTAGTGTTTTGAAAATTAAATTTTCTCCGGCATTGTTTTTATATTGAGTATTTGCACCGAAATCATCAATTAAAACTTTAATAATTTTTGGAGAAATACCTTTTTCAAGGAAGTATCCCAACAAAGTCTGATCGCTTATTTCGTCATTAATGTTATCTATTTTTGACATTAATTCTTTGAAAAAAGAAATCGATTCTTCATCATCCTTTAGATAAAGACTCAAAGGAGCAAAAATGGATTTGTCAAAACTGTCCAATTCGTAAATATCATTTTCGATAATGCGGGCTTTTATTAAATTTTCGATGAAATCAATTTCTTTGGCTTCAATTATTTTAGCTGTGATTTGAGAAAAATTGTTTTTTAGATATTGTTCATTAAAATTTTCTCCGTTATTTAGACATTCTCTGGCCTGGTCAAATTTTCCCTGAAAAAGGAAATTTTCAATCTGGTTTTGTGTTTGCATTTGAATATATTTAAAAATGAAAGTTTAAGTTTTCAATTCAGGTTTGTTTGTAATTATTGACTTTACAAATGATGCTGTAAGATAAAACATAAAATTCACAAATATATTTCAGGATAAAAAGTAAAAATTACATTTTAACCAATAAAACAAGCGGAATACAATTTTTGAGCAAAAATATTATAAAGCTCGAAGCAAACCTGACAGCTGAATTATGAAAAATGGATGTAATAAAGAGGGATATTTTATTTAACAGGGCTTTAGTTTTAATCGATAAAAAGCAAACTAAAAAAAATACTATCTTTAC
>Ga0247805_1000230_pt1 | contig 33550 bp, 22 predicted proteins | sample UWRJL044104R1_FD_180930 | JGI IMG/M metagenome (GOLD analysis project Ga0247805, IMG submission 180930) | Plant litter microbial communities from Arlington Agricultural Research Station in Wisconsin, United States - UWRJ-L044-104R-1 | ecosystem: Environmental > Terrestrial > Plant litter >... | reverse complement strand
ACCAAAATCAAAAATTACCGCTTCCTCTCTTAACAAAGCAAAAATAATATTCAGATATGCCGGAAAACACCAATGGAAATTCTATCTTGGTTTGTTTTTCTTATTGCTTACCGGAGCCACTGCCCTAGCCTTTCCTAAGCTAATGGGAATGTTGATTGATTGTGTAAAAAATAAAGACAACTCACAGGCCAATCAGATAGCTTTGGGATTAATTATTATTCTGTTTTTACAGTCCTTCTGTTCGTTTTTCAGATTGTCTTTATTTGTCAATTTTACCGAAAACACTTTGGCAAATTTGCGCCTATCATTGTACACTAATCTGGTAAAATTGCCCATGACTTTCTTTTCCCAAAAAAGAGTTGGTGAACTGAACAGTCGTATTAGTGCTGATATTACTCAAATACAAGACACGCTAACATCCACAATTGCGGAGTTCCTACGTCAATTCATACTTATTATTGGAGGTATAATCTTATTGGCTACAGAAAGTTTAAAACTGACACTTTTGATGTTATCTGTTGTTCCGCTGGTAGCAGTTGCAGCGGTTATTTTTGGAAGGTTTATCAGGAAATATTCCAAAAAAGTGCAGGATCAGGTTGCCGAAAGTCAGGTAATTGTAGAAGAGACTATGCAGGGAATCAGCATTGTCAAAGCATTTGCAAATGAGTGGTATGAAATTGCAAGATACAAAGGCAAAATTAGCGAAGTTGTAAAACTGGCTATCAAAGGCGGTAAATACCGTGGCTATTTTGCGTCGTTCATTATTTTTTGTTTGTTTGGCGCTATCGTTGCAGTCGTTTGGTATGGTGTTCGTTTGAGTATTGCAGGCGAAATGAGTGTTGGACAATTGATTTCATTTGTATTGTATTCTACTTTTGTTGGTGCTTCTTTTGGAGGAATAGCAGAATTATACGCACAGATTCAGAAAGCCATTGGAGCAACGGAAAGAGTTTTTGAATTACTTGAAGAAACTCCTGAGAAAATAAATTCAGCAGAAAATAGTGCTGCTTTGGAAAAAATCAAAGGTAACGTCAGTTTCAATAATGTGGCTTTTCATTATCCTTCCAGAAAAGAAATACAGGTTTTGAAAAACGTAAACTTTACAGCCGAATTTGGTCAGAAGATTGCTATCGTGGGGCCAAGTGGTGCCGGAAAATCGACTATTTCTTCTTTATTATTGCGATTTTATGACATTACATCAGGAGAAATCACGGTTGATGGAAAAAATATTTATGATTACGATCTCGAGAATCTGCGTGGCAATATGAGTATTGTTCCACAAGATGTGATTTTGTTTGGAGGAACGATTAAAGAAAACATTGCTTACGGAAAACCAAATGCAACCGATGAAGAAATTATTCTGGCGGCCAAACAGGCTAATGCGTTTAATTTCGTAGAAGGATTTCCTGAAAAATTTGAAACTGTTGTAGGAGAACGCGGCGTAAAGCTTTCCGGTGGACAGCGTCAGCGAATCGCTATTGCACGGGCATTGCTTAAAAATCCAAGTATCCTGATTTTAGACGAAGCAACATCATCATTGGACAGCGAAAGCGAAAAACTGGTTCAGGAAGCTTTAGAGGTTTTAATGCAGGGAAGAACAAGCATCATTATTGCCCATCGTTTGTCAACTATTAGAAATGCTGATAAAATTTTAGTTTTGGATAATGGAAAAATTACCGAAGAAGGAACTCATCAGGAATTGATCAATCTTGAAAACGGGATTTATAAAAACTTAAGCAACCTCCAGTTTAGCAATTCTTAAAAAATAAATAAAGCAATAAAGAACTATCTATTTATTGCTGTCTTATTTAATGAAGAATACTTTAATTTAATTTTGAGATTCAATTAAACCTTTTTACAAAGCAAAGGTCTAAGATTATTGGCATTATAATCAACTTGTGTCTCAATTGTTAAATTACTAGTCGGAACTTAAGTTGTCATTACAAAAAAACTAAATTTACACGCTTACTAAACTGGATATTATAAAACACAATTACCTCAATTTTATGAAAATAAAAAACCTAATCTACGCCCTTTTAATAATTGGAATTGTAGGCTTCATCGCTTATCGGATTTCATCTAACAAATCCAAAAATGATGAGTCCAAAAAATCTGGAGGCAAAGATATCCCTACTGCTGTAGAAGGAATTGTTGTGAAAACAGCTACGTTTGATAATAATTTGGCTCTATCAGGTTCTGTTGAAGCCAATGAACAAATTGAAATCAGAAGTGAAGTATCCGGGATCGTAGAAGGAATTTATTTTACAGAAGGAAGCAATGTAAAAAAAGGGCAGGTTCTTTTTAAAGTGAATGATATAGAATTAAGGGCACAGCTAAGACAAGCTGCTACTAAAGAAGGTTTAGCCAGTGAAAACCAACGAAGAGCCAAATTACTTTTGCAGAAAGAAGCTATTAGCCAGGAGGAATTTGATATTGCCAATGCTGAATTTGCTTCTATGCAGGCCCAAACACAATTAATAAGAGCTCAGATTGGCAAAACTTCTGTAAGAGCTCCTTTTTCAGGAAAGATTGGTTTGCGTTCCATTTCTCCCGGAACCTATCTTACTCCTACTATTCTGGTGGCTAAATTAGTCAACACCGGAAAACTTAAGATTACATTTTCTATCCCTGAAAAATACGCTTCTCAAGTAAAATCGGGATCTACAATAGATTTCACCGTTTCGGGATCTGATAAGGTGTATTCTGCAAAAATATATGCCATAGAACCGGAAATTGCAGTGGCAACACGTACTTTACAAATCCGTGCCATTGCTGACAATGTGGATGGAAAACTTTTCCCCGGAACCTTCGCAGAAGTAAAGTTGCCACTAACAACTATCAAAGACGCTATTGTTGTTCCCTCACAGGCTATTGTGCCTGTTCAAAACGGGAAAAAGGTTTTTATTTCGAATAAAGGAAAAGCCAAGGAAGTAATGGTTGAAGCCACTACAAGAACAGATGCTTCAATCTTAATTTTGTCAGGATTAAAAGCAGGAGATACATTGATTACAAGCGGTGTAATGTCATTAAAAAATGATGCCACGATTAAAGTTAAAGTAAAAGAATAATTTAGTCTTAAGTTTAAAGTCATTAAAGTCTAAAGCAAAAAGCCTGAAATAGAAATTAGGAATCTAAAATCTAACCAGAGCGTCAGCGAATTGACTGGAAAATCTAAAATCTCATTATGAGTTTATCAACTACAAGTATAAAAAGACCCGTTTTAACTATTGTACTGAATCTTTTGATTATTTTATTCGGTTTCATTGGTTACACTTTTTTGGGTGTTCGGGAATTTCCTTCCATAGATCCTGCACAAGTATCTATTCGTACCAATTACACCGGAGCCAATTCTGACATTATCGAGTCACAAATTACGGAACCTCTTGAAAAAGCCGTAAATGCTATTGATGGAATACGAAATATTACATCATCCAGTAATCAGGGAAGCAGCAGTATAACAATTGAATTTAATTTAGATAAAGATTTAGAGGAAGCAGCCAATGATGTTCGTGATAAAGTATCTCAGGCTGTTAGAAATTTACCACAGGATATTGATGCACCGCCAGTAGTTTCTAAAGCTGACGCAGATAGTGAATCTATTATTTCGATGACTGTACAAAGTGACAGCCGGAGTTCATTAGAATTAAGCGATTATGCTGAAAATGTTATTTCACAGCGCCTCGAAACTATTCCCGGTGTAAGCGGTGTTCAGATCTGGGGACAAAAACGTTATGCCATGCGTTTATGGATTGATCCTGTAAAATTAGCCGCTTATGGCTGTACTGTGGCCGAAGTTCGAAATGCATTAAACGCACAAAACGTAGAATTACCGTCCGGAAAATTGACGGGAAACAATACCGAATTGACTGTAAAGACAATCGGAAATCTTTCTAAACCAGATGAATTTAACAATATTATCATTCGGACTGACGGAGATAAAATTGTTCGTTTCAGCGATGTTGGAAGTGCCGAACTTGGACCAGAAAACATCGAAACCTCATTAACATCTTCAGGACTTCCAATGATTGGTTTAGCTATTGTACCAATGCCCGGAGCCAATTATTTAGACATTTCATCTGAATTTTATAAAAAATACGAAGCCTTAAAAAAGGATTTACCTAAGGATATCAAACTTAATATTGCACTGGATAATACACTTTTTGTAAAAAAATCAGTATTGGAGGTAGCAGAAACGCTTGGGATTTCAATTATTTTGGTAATCATTATAATTTATTTATTTTTCAGGGACTGGGCAATTGCTTTCAGGCCTTTGGTAGATATTCCGGTTTCGTTGATTGCCACGTTTTTTATTATGTGGATGTTCGGATTTTCCATTAATGTACTGACCTTATTGGCCATCGTTCTGGCAACAGGTCTGGTAGTGGACGACGGTATTGTTGTAACAGAAAATATATTTAAGAAAGTTGAGGAAGGCATGTCTCCGATTGAAGCTGCTATTAAAGGTTCTAATGAAATTTTCTATGCTGTAATTTCAATTTCTGTAACTCTTGCAGCGGTATTTTTACCTGTGATTTTCCTGGAAGGTTTTGTAGGACGGCTATTTCGGGAATTTGGAGTCGTCATTGGATCTGCAGTATTGATTTCAGCCTTTGTCTCTTTGACATTAACACCCATGCTGAATGCTTATTTGATGAAAGGCGGTGAACAGAAAAAATCTAAGTTTTATATAAAAACCGAACCCTTTTTTGAAAAACTAAATAGCGGTTATGCAGATTCCTTAAAACGATTTATTGATAAAAAATGGATTAGTTTTCCGATTCTTATTGCCTGTTTCGGAATTATTTATTTATTTTTTACAATACTCCCAAAAGAAACAGCTCCATATGATGACCGTAGTTCCGTAACTATGCGTATGACAACTCCGGAAGGTTCTTCTTATGAATATACAAACCGTTTTATGCAGGAAATGTCTAAACTGGTTGATGATTCTATTCCGGAGAAAAAAGTAAGTTTAGTAATCACTGCAGGGGGTTCCGGCGGTTCAGCTACCAATTCCGGATTCGTTCGACTTTCGTTAAAAGAACCAGGTGAAAGAACAAGATCTCAAAAAGATATTGCTGATAAATTAACCAAATGGACTAAAAAATATCCAAATGCAAAAACATCCGTAATTCAGCAGCCTACAATTTCAGTAAACAGACGTGGAGGTTTACCTATTCAATACATCATACAGGCTCCCACTTTTGAAAAACTAAGAGAAAAAATTCCTCAATTTATGGATGAGGTTGGTAAAAGTGACGTTTTCTCTATTACAGATGTAAATTTAAAATTCAATAAACCTGAAATCAACGTTAGTATTGACCGTGAAAAAGCGGAAAGTTTGGGAATTTCGATAATTGATGTTGCCCAGACTTTGCAACTTTCTTTAAGCGGACAGCGTTTTGGTTATTTCATTAAAAACGGAAAACAATACCAGGTTATTGGCCAGTTCAACCAGGAAGACCGTTCTAAACCTCTGGACCTGACTTCTATGTTTGTGAAAAACAAAAATGGTGAATTAATTCAGATGGATAATGTTGTAAGCATTGAAGAACAAAGTAATCCTCCTCAGTTGTATCATAACAATCGTTACATGTCCGCAACGGTTTCAGCAGGTTTAGCGCCGGGTAAAAGTATCAGTGATGGTATTAATGAAATGGATAGAATTAAAACTAAGGTTCTGGATGAGAGTTTTACAACCGATTTAAGTGGAGAATCAAGAGATTTTGTCGAAAGTAGTTCGAATACTTCTTTCGCTTTTGGCTTGGCTTTATTGTTAATCTTTTTGATTTTGGCAGCACAGTTCGAAAGCTTCATTGATCCGCTAATTATTATCTTAACAGTACCAATGGCGGTAGCCGGAGCACTGTTTTCATTATGGCTGTTCAATCAGACCTGGAATATTTTCAGCCAGATCGGAACAGTAATGCTGATAGGTCTGGTGACCAAAAATGGTATTTTGATTGTAGAATTTGCCAATCAGTTACGAGAACAGGGTAAACCTAAATTAGAAGCCATTTTAGAAGCTTCCGAAGCACGTTTACGACCAATTTTGATGACCAGTTTAGCCATTGCCCTGGGGGCTTTGCCAATTGCCATGTCTCTTGGAGCAGCTTCCACAAGTAGAATCGGAATGGGAGTTGTAATTGTTGGAGGAACTATTTTCTCCTTAGCTCTGACTTTATTTGTAATTCCGGCTATCTACTTAATGTGGTCCAGAGCAAGAAAACATTATCCGGAATTTGATCATATTGAAGAATATGAAAAGGAAAGCAAGTCGTAATTCTAAATTTTGAAATAACAGGAGCTATGAATATTAAGTAATTATGTAGCCAATAATTCATCATATGAAAACTAAAACAGTATTAAAAAGTCTGATTTTATTTTTGTTTTGCTTAGCAAAAAGCAGTGCTCAGGAAGTACTGACTATTGAAGAAGCGATAAAAATAGCTTTAGAAAACAATTTTGAAATAAGAATTGCCAAAAATAATTCCAGAATCAACGAAACCAATGTAACTCTGGGCAATGCAGGTATGCTGCCTACAGCCACAGCATCAGTTGTGGATAATAATAACATTCAGAATTCTTCCCAGACACGTCAGGATGGAACTAGTACTTCTCTAAGAAATGCTAAAAACAATAGCTTAAATTACGGTATCAGCCTCGACTGGACAATCTTTGACGGTATGAGAATGTTTGCCAGACTGGATCAGTTAAAAGAGCTTCAAAAATTAGGCGATGCAGAACTAAAGAGAACTATTTTACTTAAAATTAGCCAGGTAAATTCGGCTTATTTTGATCTCGTACAGCAACAGCAGCAATTATCGGCATTAGATACCACTATTGTTATTTCAAACCAAAGGCTGAATCTCGCTAAAAATAGATTTTCTATAGGAAAAGCTTCAAAATTAGAAGTTTTAAATGCCCAGGTTGATTTAAACTCCGATCAGGTTGCTTTATTGAGACAAAAAGAATCGTATGCAAATGCTAAGATATTATTGAATCAACATTTGGCAAGATCACCTAAAACTGATTTTATTGTAGTAGAAAATGTAAGTGTTGACAACAAGTTAATTTTTGCTGATCTGTTGGATTTGGCTCAAAAACAAAATCCTGTCTTAGAAGCTCAGATTATCAATAAACGAATTGCGGAATTGCAGTTAAAACAGGTAAGAGCAGACAGATATCCTACTGTAGCTTTAACTTCAGGTTATAATTTTGCGGAAAGTCAGTCAAGTCTGGGTTTTGCCAGTGAGGCTTCTTCCAGAGGTTTAAATTATGGTTTTACCGCTTCTTTAAATTTATTTGATGGATTTAATCAGCACCGAAATGAAAAAATAGCAAAATTAGATATTGAAAATACCCAAATTGCAATCGAACAGCAGAATCTTATGCTGAATACCCAGTTGAGTACAGCTTTTCAAACCTACCTTACGAATTTAGAATTAATAGAATTAGAAAGAGATAACGAGGAAATTGCACGCCAGAATCTATCGATAACACTAGATAAATTTAATATTGGAACCATAACAACATTAGAATTCAGAACGGCTCAATTAAATTATGTCAATGCAAAAGTCCGTAACAGTAACGCTCAATACCAGGCTAAATTATCTGAAATTGCATTAAAAGAATTAGCAGGAAACATCAGTTTTTAATTATTTTTGTCTGAAAATATACTTAAATGACTTCATACAATCCAAAAGACTGGTTCAGTTTTATTTTTAATGTGGGCAAAGCCGATACGTTTAGAAAATTAATGCCAATAATGTTCTTCATCGGATTATATTCTGCCGGGATTGCCTATCTCGAAATTGAATATTGGAAACTTCCGAAAGACAGTCATGTAAAAAACATTTCCTTAATGCACGCCATGCTGGGATTTGTAATTTCATTATTATTAGCGTACAGAACCAATACTGCCTACGATCGTTGGTGGGAAGGTCGCAGGATGTGGGGAAACCTTGTCAATAACAGCCGAAATCTTGCCATAAAACTTGCCGTTGCTTTACCCGATGAAAAAGACAGGTCTTTCTTTAGAAAAATCATTCCGGTCTATGCGTCCATCTTAAATAAACATTTGAAAGATGAAGAAACAGGAAAACAGCTCTTTGATGATGTTGATTTAGAAATTGATCATCACAAACACAGGCCCAATCAGGTTGCCAAAATAATGTATCAAAAAATACACGATCTTTATTCGGTTAAAAAAATTTCAGGTGAACAATTAATAACTTTCAATAACGAGCTTACTTCGTTTACTGATATTTGCGGCGCCTGTGAACGAATCAAAAACACACCTATACCCTATTCATACAGTGCTTTTATTAAAAAATTCATCTTCATCTATGTACTTACCTTACCTTTTGGATATGTTTTTGCATTGGGTTATTACGTAGTCCCTGTAGTGGTATTCATCTTTTATGTTCTGGCAAGCTTAGAATTAATCGCTGAAGAAATTGAAGACCCTTTCGGAACAGATGCTAACGATCTTCCAACGCAGAAAATAGCCGAAAACATTAAAAAACACGTAGAAGAACTAATTTAGATAAAGAAATAAAATCACTATCAAAATCATAATCCACATACAAATAGTATTTGTTTTTTTATAAAATATTTTACGCAGAATATTACGGGATAAAAAACGAAAAATTGTTTCCAACTCCCGCAATCAATCCTTATATTTACACCCTTATTTAAGCATAATATTATAACATGAAAATATCTTACAACTGGTTAAAACAATTCATAAAAACAGACTGGACATCAGAGCAAACATCCGAATTATTGACAGATTTGGGCTTGGAAGTTGAGGTTGTCGAAAAATACCAATCGGTTAAAGGTGGTTTGGAAGGAGTTGTTGTAGGACACGTTCTTACCTGCGAAAAGCATCCGGATGCAGACAGATTAAAAATAACAACTGTAGATGTAGGTTTAGAAGCACCAATTCAGATTGTTTGTGGTGCTGCTAATGTTGGAGCGGGTCAAAAAGTGCCTGTAGCAACTATCGGTACAGTTTTATATGACAAAGAAGGGGAAGCATTTACTATAAAAAAAGGAAAAATCAGAGGACAGGAAAGTCATGGAATGATTTGTGCCGAAGATGAACTGGGATTAGGAAGCAGTCATGATGGAATTATGATCCTTGATGAAACTCTTGTTCCGGGAACACTGGCTTCTGAAGTTTTTAAAGTGGCTAACGATGAAGTTTTCGAGATTGGCTTGACACCAAATCGTGCAGATGCCATGAGCCACTACGGAACTGCAAGAGATTTAAGAGCTGGTATGCTGCAGCGAGGCGTCAATGTAGAATTGATTACTCCATCTGTAAGCAATTTCAGAGTCGATATGAGAACCTTAAAAATTGATGTTAATATTGAAGAGCCGCTTTTGGCACCAAGATATTGCGGGGTGACCATTTCAGGAATTACGGTTCAGGATTCTCCGGGATGGCTGCAGGATCGATTAAGAGCAATCGGATTAACACCAAAAAATAATATTGTTGACGTTACTAATTATGTTTTACATGAATTAGGGCAACCGCTTCATGCTTTTGACGCAGCAAAAATCAGTGGAAAAATAGTAGTTAAAACTCTTCCTGAGGGTACAAAATTCACCACTCTTGATGATGTGGAAAGAACATTACATCAGGAAGATTTAATGATTTGTGACGAAAAAGGACCACTTTGCATAGCGGGTGTTTTTGGAGGAAAAAAATCAGGAGTATCAGAAGGTACAACGGCTATCTTTTTAGAAAGTGCCTATTTTGACGCAGTAAGTGTTCGTAAAACGGCTAAAAGACATCAACTGAATACGGATGCTTCTTTTAGATTTGAAAGAGGTATTGACCCTACAATTACTGAATATGCCTTAAAACGAGCAGCACTTTTGATTCAGGAAGTTGCAGGAGGAAAAATTACTTCTGATGTTGTTGAGGTATATCCTAAAAAAGTAGAAGATTTTTCAGTTTTCTTAAACTTCACTAATGTATCCAAAATTATTGGACAGGAAATTCCAAAAGATACTATCAAAAAAATATTGGTTTCTCTAGACATCAAAGTCAACAGCGTATCTGATTCTGGATTGGGTTTAACAATTCCTGCTTTCAGAGTTGATGTACAAAGGGAGATAGATGTTATCGAAGAAATTTTAAGGGTTTATGGATACAACAATATTAATTTTTCTACAAAATTAAATGCTACGGTAACCAATTCTCCAAGAACTGAGGATTATAAAGTACAAAATGCAATCGCATCACAACTGAACTCTCAGGGTTTTCATGAAATGATGGCAAATTCATTGACTACAGCTGCTTATTCTAAATTATCGACTGTTTTAAAAGAAGAACATAATGTAACGATGTTAAATCCGTTAAGCAGTGATTTATCCACTATGAGACAATCGTTATTGTTTTCCGGATTAGAAGCCATTTCATACAATATCAATAGAAGAAATTCTGATTTGAAGTTGTTTGAATTTGGAAAAACCTATCATAAGTACCTAAACGGATATGAAGAACACAAACACCTTACTTTATTAATTTCAGGAAACAGAAATAAGGAAAGCTGGACAAATCCACAAAAAACTACAGATTTCTTTTTAATGAAAGGATATGTAACGGGAATTTTGTCTCGTTTGGGAATCGAAAAAATCACAAATGTTCCCACTCAGTCTGATATTTTTTCTGAAGGAACAGCAAAAATTTATAACAATGAGGTTTTGGTTGAAATTGGTGTCATAAAAAAATCAATACTGAAGCATTTCGGAATCAAACAAGATGTTTTTTACGCCGATTTTAATTGGGATTTGATTTTAAAAATAATCACAGGAAAAATAAAATATACTGACATCCCTAAATATCCTGAAGTACGCCGTGATTTAGCTTTGCTTATCGATAAGAACACAACTTATGAAAGCATCTATAATCTGGCAAAACAAACAGAAAAATCACTTTTAAAAGATATTAATCTTTTTGATGTTTATGAAGGTGACAAACTTCCGGAAGGCAAAAAATCATATGCATTGAGTTTTACCATTCAGGATAACACAAAAACGCTTACAGATATTCAGATTGATAAAATCATGACTAAACTGCAACAATCTTTTGAAACAGAACTTGGAGCAAGCTTAAGATAATAGATAAACAAAAAAAACACCAGCATTTGCTGGTGTTTTTTTTTATACTGAAGAGAGTAATGATTAGGCTTTTTTAAAGATTTTTTTAAACAAATTTACAATTCCTAAAACTACACATCCTAATACTAAACCTACTATAAACTCTTTTACGATAGAAGGTAAGTCTATTTTAGGTGCTAAATGATGGAAAAAAGGAATGTAATGCACGAAGATACCTCCGGCAACCAATAGTAAAGCAATTGTACCTATTACGGTTAGACTTTTAATAATTAGCGGAAGAGCTTTTACTAACATATTTCCAATAAATTTTGAAATGCTTTTTTCTCTTTTGCTATACTTAATAAGTTTATAACCCGCTTCATCCATCCTAACAATAAGAGCCACAATACCATAAACTCCAACTGTTGCAATTAATGCAATTATCGAAGTTACAAGAATTTGCTGTGTTAAAGGCTCTTCAACTACTGTACTTAAAGCGATAATTACAATTTCTACAGACAATATAAAATCGGTTATGATAGCTGATTTTATTTTGCCTTTTTCCATTTCTAAAATTTGTTCCTCAGTAAAGGTTTCATTTGTTATCCCTTCCGATTCTTCATGTTTATGAGGAAAAATAAATTCATAGATTTTTTCAGCACCTTCGTAAGCTAAGAATAGTCCACCAAGTACAAGTATTACAATAATTGCAATAGGAAAAAATGCGCTTAGCAAAAAGGCTATCGGCAGAATAATTATTTTATTAAGGAGCGACCCCTTACTGATTGCCCAAAGAACTGGCAGCTCTCTGGAGGAAGCAAACCCTGAAGCTTTTTCTGCATTAACAGCCAAATCATCTCCAAGAATACCTGCCGTTTTTTTAGCTGCAATTTTACTCATCACTGCAACATCATCCATGATTGCTGCAATATCATCTAATAATACGAAAAAACCTGATGCCATTATAGTTTTATTTATTTTTAAGAACTACATAATTAATTGGTATCGAGCACCTAATTAAAATGTGGTTTTAATTATTTTTCAGGCACTAATCTACTACTTTTTTGTAATCTTTTATAAAAATTATTTTAACTGCATTGACCTAAAAGTACCCAGATAATTATAAATACCAAGATAGTACCGAAACATCCGCCACCTAATTTTTTTGCACCGTAACCCGCTAGTAATCCTCTAAAAATGTTATTCATAATATTTGTTTTTTATGTTATTGATTAGTTACATATTTCAGAAAGTAAATTTGAGAACTTAATCACACATTATTTTTATAATACTTTTTAAAAAAGTTGCAGGATTCACAGATAAAAAAAACCAGTCGCAAGACTGGTTTCTAATTATAGATTGTGTAGTAATTTATGTTACGGGCTGTGTTTGATTCCTAAAGACTAATTTACCATCAAATGCATCAATTAATATGATACTATCAGTTGTGATGTGTCCTGCCAGGATTTCTTTAGACAATTGGTTTAGCACCTCTCTTTGGATAACACGTTTAACCGGTCTGGCACCGAACTGAGGATCAAAACCTTTATCAGAAAGATATTTGATACCCTCCGGAGTAGCATCCATAGTAATACCCTGTAGAGCCAGCATTTTGGTTACACTCTTAAGCTGTAAACTAACAATTCTTGAAATATTGTCAACAGTCAGTGGCGTAAACATTACGATTTCATCAATACGATTGATAAACTCCGGTCTGACAGTCTGCTTTAGCAATCCTAAAACTTCTGTTTTGGCAGCTTCCGTTGCTGCTTCTAATCCGCCTTTTAGATTTTCAAACTTCTCTTGTATGATCTGACTTCCCATATTGGATGTCATGATAATAATCGTATTCTTAAAATCTGCGAGACGTCCTTTATTATCCGTTAATCGTCCTTCGTCCAAAACCTGCAATAAAATATTGAAAGTATCCGGATGTGCTTTTTCAATTTCATCTAATAAAATAACTGAATATGGCTTTCTACGAACAGCCTCGGTCAATTGTCCACCTTCGTCATAGCCTACGTATCCCGGAGGCGCTCCAACTAATCGGCTTACGCTGTGACGTTCCTGATATTCACTCATATCAATACGCGTCATTGCATTTTCATCGTCGAATAAATATTCTGCCAGGGCTTTTGCTAATTCGGTCTTACCCACTCCTGTTGTCCCTAAGAATAAGAAGGTTCCAACTGGTTTTTTCATATCCTGCAAACCGGCACGGCTTCTTCTCACGGCATCACTTACAGCTTCAATTGCTTCTTCCTGACCTACCACTCTTCGGTGTAATTCTTCCTCCAGATGCAGCAATTTTTCTCTTTCTGTCTGAAGCATTTTCATTACCGGAATTCCGGTCCATTTTGCTACCACTTCAGCAATATCTTCTCTAGTAACTTCTTCTTTAATCAAAGAATTTCCCGATTGGTATTCCTGCAATTGTTTCAATAAAACATCAAGACGTTCCTGTGCTTCCTTGATTTTTCCGTAACGAATTTCTGCTACTTTTCCGTAATCACCTTCGCGTTCGGCGCGTTCAGCCTCATGTTTAAAATCTTCAATTTCCAATTTTACCGCCTGAACACCATCTACAACATCTTTTTCAGATTTCCATTTAGTGTAGATTTCGTTACGTTCTTCTTTCAGATTTGCCAAATCCATACGCAGGATCTTCAGCTTACTTTCTTCTTTTTCACGTTTGATGGCTTCAATCTCAATCTCCAACTGCATGATTTTACGATCCAAAACATCTAATTCTTCTGGTTTTGAATTGATTTCCATACGAAGTTTTGAAGCGGCTTCATCCATCAAATCGATCGCTTTATCCGGTAAAAAACGATTCGTAATATAACGTTGCGAAAGTTCTACAGCCGCAATAATGGCCTCATCTTTTATCTGAACTTTATGATGCGTTTCGTATTTTTCCTTGATTCCACGTAAAATTGAAATCGCACTTTCCGTATCCGGTTCATCAATTAAAACTTTTTGAAAACGGCGTTCCAATGCTTTATCTTTTTCAAAATATTTTTGATATTCATCTAAAGTTGTGGCACCAATCGCTCTTAGTTCCCCACGGGCTAAAGCTGGTTTCAGAATATTAGCTGCATCCATAGCACCTTCTCCTCCACCTGCACCTACAAGCGTATGAATCTCATCAATAAAAAGAACAATATCTCCTTCGGCAGCCGTAACTTCTTTTACCACCGACTTTAAACGTTCTTCAAATTCTCCTTTATATTTTGCACCGGCAATAAGTGCTCCCATATCCAATGAGAAAACAATTTTATCCTTAAGGTTCTCAGGAACGTCTCCGTCAACAATTCTGTGTGCTAATCCTTCTGCAATAGCGGTCTTACCAACTCCTGGTTCACCTACTAACATTGGATTGTTTTTCGTTCTTCTGGTCAGAATTTGTAATACACGACGAATTTCCTCATCACGCCCAATAACAGGATCTAATTTTCCTGTACGCGCTAATTCGTTTAGATTTTTAGCGTACTTATTTAAGGAATTATAATTTTCTTCAGCTGAAGCCGAAGTTACTCTTTCTCCTTTTCGAAGTTCTTCAATAGTTGCTTTTAAAGCTTTTCCGGTTACGCCCTGATCTTTTAATATCTGAGCTACCTTGCTTTTAGAATCGAAAATAGCTAAAATTAAATGTTCGATAGAAACATATTCATCATTCATTTTCTGAGCTATGATTTCAGCTTCATTTAATGCTTTATTCGCATCTCTTGAGAGTACAACATCTCCTCCGGAAACTTTTGGAAAACTTTGAATTGTCGAATCCAATATTTGTAAAAACAAAGGCACATTTACATTTAGTTTCTTCAGAATAAAAGGTGCCACATTCTCATCTACTTCGAAAATAGCCTTAAAAATATGCTCGTTTTCAATTTGCTGCTGACCATATCGCTGAGCCAACTGCTGTGAAAGCTGAATCGCTTCCTGTGATTTTGTTGTAAATTTATTGATATTCATTTTTTATGTTTTTAGTTTTTATTTGCCTCTTTAATATCGATACCATTAAAATTTGAATTTATTGCATTAAATTTTTAATTCAAATGATATAACTTTGTTGTCGGTATTCAAATTATATTCCATAGTAAAAATAAAGACAAAATGACATTAAAACTATGATTTTTATCATTTTTAAATGTCAAAAAGTCATAAAACAAGTCAAATATGAGTTTTTTAAATTCAATCTTCGGTAGTTCAGAAAATGCAGACTCTTCAAAAAGCAATATAAACTGGACAGAATTAACAGACATACTCCAATTACAGGAAATTGAAGCGATTTCAAATGAAAAGCCTGTTGTAATTTTTAAGCACAGTACACGATGCAGCATTAGCAGAATGGCGTTGAAACAATTTGAAAAAGAATATGATCTGGACGAAACTGTTCATGCTTACTTTTTGGATTTAATTGCACATCGTGACGTTTCTAATGAAATAGCCAGTAGATTTAATGTTTATCATGAATCACCGCAATTAATTTTAATTAAAAATGGTAAAGCTGTTTATGATGTATCACATAGCGGGATTAATGCAGCAGATTTGAAAAATAAACTTTAATTTTAGCATTAAATAAATCTTAATGTTAATAAAGGTTATAACCTTTTTCATAAATTTGACAAAAATTAAATCAAATTGAAGAAATTACTCTTTTTCATATATTTTTGTTTGTTTATACTTAATGTTCAAAGCATTTTTGCGCAGGCACCCAAAAAAATTATTGTTGAAAATTCCGATTTTGTTGATATCAATGAAACCGTGGCTCCGGGCGCAACCTTATTGACCGGAAATGTAAAAGTAAATCACGACGGTGTCGTATTAACGTGTAACAAAGCTTATTTTTTTCAAAAAGAAAATTACCTTAAAGCCTTTGGAAATGTACAACTGGTTCAGGGAGATACTTTATTTTTGAATAGTAAATATGCCGAATATAACGGAAATGTAAAAAAAGCCTTTGCAACCGGAGATGCCGTGATGAGTTCTCCGGATGCTACTCTTGCCACAGACACTATCAATTTTGACCGAAACGTTCAGGAAGTCTTTTATAACACAAAAGGGACAATTGTCAACAAAGACAATACTCTGGTAAGCAAATCAGGAAGATACTATGTTGCTCAGAAAAAATTTAAGTTTCTAACCGCAGTTACGATTACAAATCCAAAATATGTTATTAAATCCAATCATCTGGATTATTACAGCAATTCGGGTCACTCCTATTTATTTGGACCTTCAACAATTACCAGTAAAGCCAACTACATTTACACTGAAAAAGGATTTTACGACACTAAAAGAAACCTCGCGCATTTTCTAAGAAAATCCTATATAAAATACGATGACCGGCTTATTGAAGGCGACAGTTTGTATTATAACCGGAATACCGAATTTGCCTCGGCTACCCGAAACGTAAAAATTACCGATTCTGTCAATCGTGGAGTGGTAAAAGGTCATTATGCAGAAGTATTCAAATTGAAAGATTCCATGTTTGTTACCAAAAGAGCTGTTGCAGTGAATTTTGTTGATAATGATTCTGTATATATTCACGGCAAGAAATTAATGGTTACAGGCAAGGAAGGTGATCGTATTATCAGGGCTTTTAATAATGTTCGCTTTTATAAAACGGATATGAGCGGTAAATGTGATTCTCTTCATTCAAATACTAAAATTGCGCTTACAAAATTGATAGGAAAACCGATTTTATGGAATGGTGACAGTCAAATTACAGGTGATCTTATGCACTTAATTGGTGACAACATTACAAACAAAATCGATTCGCTCAAAGTTTTGAATAATACATTTCTCGTCTCGCGGGATACGCTCGGTACAGGTTTCAATCAGGTCAAGGGAATCAATTTATTCGGTAAATTCAAGGAAGGAAAATTACACGATGTTGATGTAATAAAAAATACTGAAGTCATTTATTATATGCGGAATGATGCCAATGAACTCATCGGAATCAATAAAAACGTGAGCAGCAAAATCAATATGATTTTAGAAAATAATGCTGTCGAAACGATTACTTTTTTCAATAATGTTGATGGAGATATTTATCCAGAAATCGATCTTCCGGAAAACGCCCGTAAATTAAAAGGTCTGGTCTGGCGTGGAGATGAACGAATAAAATCTAAAGATGATATTTTTTCTGCTGAAGACAATGAACTGAATGACAAACTGGTCAAGCAGGGAAAAGCGGAAGAAGCGAAGGAAAATGTTCCCATGAAGGTTCGCAAGGAAACATTGAATTATGACAAAAAGAATCCAAAAACAAAAGCTAAATAGCATTTCAATTCAACAATTAATTAGCAAAAAGTGAATCCGGATTTCATAAAATACCAGGCACAAACATCTCCATATCCACTAGGAATGGAAGTTTCCCACGCCATTGGCTCTTATATTTACGATACCAACGATAAAAAATATTTAGATTTTGTTGCAGGCGTTTCTGCCTGTACGCTTGGACATCAGCATCCAAGAGTTAATCAGGCCATAAAAGACCAGTTAGACAAATATTCACACGTAATGGTGTATGGTGAATATTCACAAAGTCCTGCCGTTCAATATTGCAAATTATTAGCCTCTCTTCTTCCTGAATCATTAAATAAAACATATTTAGTCAATTCAGGTACTGAAGCAATTGAGGGGGCCTTGAAATTAGCGAAACGTTCAACAGGACGAAGCCAGCTCATTTCATGCCATAATGCTTATCACGGAAACACCATGGGATCTATGAGTGTTATGGGTTTTGAAGAGCGTAAACAGGCTTTCAGACCCTTGCTTCCGGATGTTGATTTTATTACTTTCAATAACGAAGCCGATCTACAAAAAATAACCACAAGAACCGCTGCTATATTGCTTGAAACAATTCAGGGCGGAGCCGGCTTTATTCAGCCTGAAAATAATTTTCTAAAAAAAGTCCGCCAACGCTGTGATGAAGTTGGTGCGATGATGATTTTAGATGAAATTCAGCCTGGATTTGGCAGAACCGGAAGACTTTTTGGGTTTCAAAATTATGATGTCGTTCCTGATATTGTTGTAATGGGAAAAGGAATGGGCGGAGGAATGCCAGTTGGTGCCTTTACTGCTTCAGCAGAAAAAATGGACCTTTTAACGGAAAATCCAAAGTTGGGCCATATCACTACTTTTGGCGGGCATCCTGTCATAGCGTCAGCGTGTCTGGCGACTTTGAAGGAATTAACTGAGACAAATTTAATGGAGGAAGCCTTAGTCAAAGAAAACCTGTTCAGAACGCTTTTGGTACACCCTTTGATAAAAGAAATTAGAGGAAAAGGATTAATGCTTGCCGCCATGACCGAAACAGCCGATATTACAAATCAGGTTATTTTAAAGTGTCAGGACAAAGGGCTCGTATTATTCTGGTTATTGTTTGAAGGATGCGCCATCAGAATTACACCTCCATTAACTATTTCCGAAGAAGAAATCAGAGAAGGTTGTGCCATACTATTAAATGTTATGGATGAAATAATGAAACAAAATCACAATAAGAATTAGGAGCTAATTCCAGCTATACACTATATCTTTTATTTTTTAAAGAAAAAAACAAAAGGATATCGTTACTATCTGGGCTAGGCATCTGGGATTAAAAGTAATCTCAGAAATAATAATTAAATTAATCTTTTACAGATAAAAAAATTAAAATTTAAAACAGAACACGAATTCTGTCCATATTGTTAATTAAATTGTTCACAACAATTCATTTCCTTTCCTCTCAAAAGAATATGGTTGCCTAAATTTATAACAGGCTAATTTCAAAAAAACAAAGTATGCAATTAAGCAACGAAGAAGAAGATTATAACCTATCCCTATCCAAATTTGAGTCGATGTTAAAAACTAACAAAGTGCTCTTTTTTGATTCTGAAGAATTCGAAGAAATCATTCTTCATTATTTAGACATAGGTAAGGCTAATTTAGCAAAGAAAGCCTTAAAACTTGCATTAGACCAACACCCAAAATCTACAGGCTTAAAATTAGTACAAGTAGAAATGCTGGTGTATGACGACAAACTCGAAATGGCAGAAAAGCTTTTAAACGAGTTATATGCAATCGAACCCAATAACGAGGAAATTTACATCCAGAAAGCCAATATCTGTTCAAAAAGGGATCAACACGAAAAAGCAGTCGAAATGTTAAAAATTGCCCTGCAATATACTGACGATTTCGCAGATGTGTATAACCTTATCGGAATGGAATATCTTTTTATGGATAACCTCGAAATGGCAAAAGACAGTTTTATCAAATGTCTTGAAGAAGATCTGGAAGATCAGTCGGCATTGTACAATGTAGTATATTGTTTCGAATTTCTGGATCAAAACCAGGAAGCTATTGAATATCTTAATAACTACATCAACAAAAACCCGTACAGCGAAATTGCCTGGCATCAATTAGGACGTTTGCATTATGGCATAAAAGAATATGAAAACGCTATTCGCGCCTTTGACTATGCAACCCTAATCGATGATGAGTTTTTAGGTGCTTTCATGGAAAAAGCAAAAGCAAACGAACGTCTTAAAAAGTATACTGAAGCAATTGAAAGCTACAACCGTACTATAGAATTAGATGATGCTACTTCCTATGCATTATTACGAATAGGAAAATGTTATGAAAAGCTTGGTAATGCAGTTTTGGCTTTAAAATATTACAATCAAACCGTTCACGAGGATCCTCTTTTAGATAAAGGCTGGATTGCCATAACTGATTTTTATGTTCGCCAGAAAAACTTTCAAAAAGCATTATTTTTTGTAAACAAAGCATTGGCAATCGATAATCAGAATCGTTTATACTGGAAGCGTTACGCAACGATTAATAAGCAAATGAACTTTTATGAAGAAGCCGAATTTGGATACAGAAAAGCGGTCGAATTTGGTGATTATGCATTAGATACCTGGCTATTTTGGGTTGATATTCTTCAATTTTTAGGAGAATTCGATAGTGCAATTCAAACATTATTACAAGCTTCTGAATATTTTCCCGAAGAAAATGAAATTGAATATCGCTTAGCTGGATTGTATTTTATGCTCCAGGACAATACCAAAGCAAAATTTCATTTAAGTAATGGATTACGTTTGAATTTCGATAACTACATCCTGATTGAAGATTTGTTTCCAGTTGTGTGGGCTAAAAAAACAGTGAAAAATTATATTGAAAAACATAGAAAACAATAATGATTGATATTTTAAAAAGACGTTTTGGCTTATTAGGACGCAATATTAGTTATTCCTTTTCAAAAGGATATTTTACTGAAAAATTTAGCGATGAAGTGTTTGCTGGTAACAGCTATGAAAATTTCGACATTTCTGAAATTAACTTTTTTACTGAATTAGTTAAGAACAACCCAGATTTAAAAGGCCTTAATGTTACTATTCCTTACAAAGAACAGGTGATTCCCTTTTTAGACAAACTTTCAAAAAAAGCTGCTTTAATTGGTGCGGTAAACACAATTAAATTTACTAAAAGCGGAAAGCTAAAAGGATATAATACTGATTATTACGGTTTTAAAAAATCATTAAAACCATTATTACAGCCGCATCACAAAAAAGCCCTTATATTAGGTACGGGAGGAGCTTCAAAAGGTGTTGCTTTTGCATTGGATGAACTTAATATTCCTTACACTTTCGTTTCAAGAGAAGCTAAAGAAAATATCATTGATTATGATTTAATAAATGCTACTACATTTGATAATTTTCAAATTATAATTAATTGTACTCCTGTCGGAACGAGTCCAAATACAGATGCTTCACCAAATTTGCCTTATGAATTCTTCACGAATAAGCACATAGCTTATGATCTGATTTACAATCCGGCGGAAACACAGTTTTTAAAAAAAGCAAAAGAGCATGGGGCAATAATTAAAAACGGATATGATATGCTCATTTTTCAGGCAGAAAAGGCCTGGAAAATCTGGAATAAATAAATTATATTAAACAATAAATTGAAGACTACACTAACAAAAAGTGTGGTCTTTTTTATTTAATATAATTACGATTATGTCTCAAAAGCAGGTATTCATAATCTGCAAAAACAATAATATTTAGTAAAGTCAAATCACCCTTCCTATTAAAAACAGTAAGATTTTTAAACCAAAATAAAGATAAACAAATGAATTATTTTGTATTTAGAAACTCCTTTACTATCTTTCGCTATATTTAAAATACAAACCTTATACATTTAAAATGTTAGAAGAAAAGAATGATAACCTGCAAGATGCAGATGGAAAATTAGAAATCGACGCAAATGATACCGCACAAATTGATTCCGCAACTGAAACCAAAATTTTAGATTCAGAATCCGTTAGTGATGAAGTCATCAATGAAAATAACACTGAGAGCACTCTTAATATTGAAGACAGTCATCAGGTTGCATTAGATGATATTGCAAATTCAAATGCAGAAGAAAGCGAAGACGAAACGATAAAACAGCGCACTGATATACCCATGCAGGATTATCACACGTTTGCTTTGGATGCTCTTGTTGATGAATTAAAAAAACTAGTCAATACTGATAATGTGATGTCTGCAAAGGATCACATTGAGGAAATTAAAAAATCATTTTTATTACAATATAACCATCTTCTTGAAGAGAAAAAAGAAGAATTCAATGCTTCAAATCAGGATCCTAATGAAGAATTCCAATATCATTCTCCGTTAAAATCTAAATTTGATGAGTATTATAACATATTCAGAGAAAAAAGAAATGTTCATTTCAAACATTTGCAAACTAATTTAAAATCAAATTTAGAAATTAGGCTTGCCATAGTAGAAGAACTGAAAGAGCTTATAAATCCACAGGAAAACATTAAAGATACTCTTAAACACTTCAATGATTTAAGAGAGCGATGGAAAAATGCAGGATCCATTCCTAAAGATAAATACAACCATGTCTGGAATAACTATCATTTTCATGTAGAGAATTTTTACGATTACCTGCATTTAGATCGTGAAGCAAGGGATTTGGACTTTAAACACAATTTAGAGCAGAAGCAAAAAATAATTACACGTGTTGAAGAATTAGTAAACGAAACCGACATCAGTAAAGCATTTCGTGAATTACAGGATTTACACAGAATCTGGAAAGAAGATATCGGACCAGTATCTAAAGACCATCGGGATACAATCTGGAATAAATTTAGCGAACTGACTAAAAAAATTCACGATAAAAGAGAACTTTTATTTGAAAGCCAGAGAGCCAATGAGCAACAAAATCTGGAAGCAAAAAAAGACATTATTGCTAAAATTGAAGTTTTGGGAACTGAGAAAGTCAACTCTCATTCACAATGGCTAGTCCAGATTCAAAAAGTTGAAGCTCTTAGAAACGAGTTTTTTGCAGCCGGAAAAGTGCCATCTGAAGTAAACGAAGAAACGTGGGCAGCATTTAAAACAGCTGTCAGAAACTTCAATTCCTTTAAAAATTCATTTTATAAAGACATAAAAAAAGACCAGAACGATAATTTAAATAAAAAACTGGCACTTGTTGCGAAAGCAAAAGAATTACAGGAAAGTACCGATTTTACTTCTACTACTCCAATCATGAAACAGATTCAGGACGAGTGGAAACAAATTGGACATGTTCCTAAAAAATATTCAGACAAAATCTGGAAAGACTTTAAGGATGCCTGTAATCATTATTTCGACAAACTAAAAGAACATAAGTCTGAAGAAAACGTAGATGAAGTAGCCTCTTTTGATAATAAAAAAGCCTATTTGGATATCCTGAGAAGTTATCAGCTAACTGGCGATCATAAAACAGATCTGGATGCTATCAAATTGCATATTGAAACCTGGAAAGGTTTCGGAAAAGTACCTTTTGCCCGAAGACATATAGAAGGGAAATTCAATAAAATTTTAGATGCTCTTTTTGAAAAATTAAGTTTGAGCAAAAAAGAAACTGAAATGATGCGTTTTTCAAACAGAATTGACTCATTGTCTGAAAGTAATGACACCAGAAAACTTGACAATGAAAAGATTTTCTTAATGCGTAAAATTGAAGAGGTACAAAACGAAATTTTTCAGTTAGAAAATAATATACAGTTTTTTACCAATACTAAAAATGCAAAAAAAGAAAATTCAATAGTTCTTGAGGTTCGCAAAAATATCGCTATTCACAAAGAAAGCCTGGAAGTTTGGAAAGACAAATTAAAACAACTTCGAAGTCTGAATCAGGAATAACATACAGTTAAAATGATAAAAAGGTGTAATGAGTTTCATTGCACCTTTTTTATTTACAGCTGCTTACTGCTAATAAAATTGTAAAATATTGCTTATATTTGATATACATCCTATAGGAAAGTAATAAGTTATTATTAATCCAAATACATTATAAAATGAAATTTACAAGAAAAGCAAATGCTAAATGGCAGGGAACTGGTATGGAAGGCAAAGGAACAGTAAGTACTCAAAGTACAACATTAGATAATGCGCAGTTATCATTTAAAACAAGATTCGCTGAAGGTGTTGGAACCAATCCGGAAGAACTGATCGGTGCAGCACATTCTGGCTGTTTTACAATGCAATTAAGTTTTTTATTAAATGAAGAAGGATTTACTGCTGATGAGCTCAATACTGAAGCCTCTGTAAATTTTGAAGATGGAGCTGTTGTTTTAATTCATTTGGATTTAAAGGGTAAAGTACCTTCTATAAGTGCTGAAAAATTCACTGAAATTGCAACAAAAGCAAAAGAAATATGTCCTATTTCAAAATTACTAAATACAGAGATTACACTATCTGTAAATCTAATTTAAACATTCTATTAAAAAATATTAAACATAAAAAAAAGCTCCAATTGGAGCTTTTTTTTATTTCTTATTCAGATACTGCTTTGCTTTTAACAACCAATCTAAAACCTTCACCATGTATGTTTAGTATTTCAACATCTTCATCGGATTTTAGATACTTTCTAAGTTTTGCGATGTAAACATCCATACTTCTTGAAGTAAAGTAATTATCATCCCTCCAGATTTTAGTTAAAGCCAACTCTCTTGGCATTAAATCATTTTCATGCAAAATAAGCATTTTTAACAATTCGTTTTCTTTTGGAGACAACTTAATAGGCTCATCATTTTCAAAGGTTAAAAATCTAAGTTTAGAATTCAGGTGAAATTTACCTATATTAAACTCAAACTGTACTTGTTCTGCTTTTGTATCTGCAGATTTTCTTTGAATAATAGCTTTTATTTTCATTAATAAAACCTCTGAATCAAAAGGCTTATTAAGATAATCATCAGCTCCGGCTTTATATCCTTTTAACACATCCTCTTTCATAGATTTTGCTGTTAAAAAAATAATAGGCACTTCGCTATTTTTTTCTCTAATCTCTTTTGCTAATGTATAACCGTCTTTATAAGGCATCATTACATCAAGAATGCATAAATCATATACATCTTTCTTGAATTTCTCAAAGCCTTCCATACCGTTCTTTGCTAAAGTAACATCAAAGTCATTTAACATCAAATAATCTTTAAGAACTGCACCAAAATTAAGGTCATCTTCTACTAAAAGGATTCTTTTATTGATATTTTCCATATTTTAATTTATTAGTGGTATTTTTATTATGAAGGTACTACCTTTTCCCTTTTCACTTTCTACGTAAACCTGACCGTTATGGTCCTCAACTATTCTTTTTACATAAGCAAGACCTAAACCATGACCTTTTACATTATGTAAATCTCCTGTATGTTCTCTGTAAAATTTTTCAAAAACTCTTTTTTGAGCAATTTTACTCATTCCCAATCCATGATCTTTTATTTTTATCAGAATCATATCTTTAACATTTTCTGTAAAGATTTCGATTTGGGGAGAATCAGGTGAATATTTAACTGCATTTTCCAATATGTTAACCAAAACATTGGTAAAATGTACTTCATTAATCAAACAAGTTGTTCGGGCTGCATTTAAATGTTTTACAACAGTTCCTTGTTTGTCTTCTAAAATTAAATTTACATGCTCAATAGCATCTTCAATAACGTCATGAATTATAGTTGGCTCCTTCGTGATGTCAAGCTCTTTTTTTTCTAATTTAGAAATCCTAAGCACATTTTCAACCTGGGCATGCATTCTTTTATTCTCATCCCTAATCATTTGAAGATATCGAAAGACTTTTTCCTTATCTTCTATTATTTTTGGATTTTTAATAGCATCCAATGCTAAATTTATTGTGGCAATCGGAGTCTTAAATTCATGCGTCATATTATTAATGAAATCTGTTTTAATTTCAGAAATCTGTTTTTGACGTATTAACTGATTCAATGCACTAGTATAAGCTATAATTATAATTAATGTAAATATGATGGATAATATAGTTATGCTAACTAATTGAGATAATAAAAATTTCTTCTTTTGAGGAAAGGTAACTAATAGCTCGTATTTACTATTTCCTTCATTATCTGCAAAGATTGGTATTGTATAAGTTGCATCTTTATCATAATGAAATCCATCTGATTTAATTTTTGTTGCAATCCCACTACTATATATTCCGAACTCGAATTTGGTTTTCACCTCATGTTCTACAAGTTCTTTTTTTAATAAATTCCTTAATTTTTCTTTCGAAATCCTTTCATCTATAGGCAGGATTGATGCATAATCTTTATAGGAAATTTGTAATTGTGCCTTATTTAAAATATCTAAGTTACCGTCCTTTTCAATTTTAATATCCGGAATAGTACTTTGATTTAGGTTTGTATTGTCAATCCCGTTATTGCTATTATAAACTTCAGTTAACCTTTTAGAACTAAAGCTTTTAAATCTGTCTGAACTGAATTTTTTATTAAATAAAGAACCACTTATATCAAAGTTTTCAGAAGTAATACTATTTTTATATACAATAGTTTTATTAGTTTTGGTGTTTCGCTGAACAAATAAAATTTCTAATAAATCTTCTTTTTGTGGAATTTTACCTGTACTATCTTTAATGTGATTAATCTTATCGTAAAAGCTATATTCTTCCTGTTGTTCTAATTTATCTGAAACATTACTAATTACCTGACTAACATGATATTTAAATTGTTCATCATTATTTTCAAATGAAGAATTAAACCAATAAACCTGAACCAGAATTATCCCAATTAAGGACAAACTCATCAGCAAAACAAGTATTCTAAAAAATAATTTATTCATCGAGACAAAATTAATATTTTAACAATATACTAAATAATACATTAACCAAATATTAACATTTAAGACTCATTTTGTTTAATATTTAAAATTTTAAGAATTTTAAGAACTTCTTCTTTAGCGATTTTAAGATTTTCATTAGGAATAATAAAATCACTTTTAGACTCACGTTCTTCGTCTTTCCATTGCATTTTGATCCGGCTTAAAACCTGCTCTGTTGTTGTATTATCTCTTTTTACAACCCTGTCAATTCTGGTTTTTTCAGGTGCCGATACCGTAATTACAATATCACAATCTTTGTAACGACCACTCTCAAATAAAATTGCAGCTTCATAAACAATATGCGAATATTCATTATGTTTTATCAGCCACTCATTAAAATCTTTTTTTACTGCCGGATGTATAATGCCATTTAATTTTGATAATTGATCTGAATCATTAAAAACTATAGCAGCTAATTTAGCTCTGTCTAATATCTCATTATCAAAAATAGCATTACCAAAAACGTGTTTTATCTGATCGATGATATACTGCTTTTCCATTATTTTCCTTGCCTCATCATCAGCAATATAAACAGGAAGCCCGAATTCTTTAAAAAAATTCGCAATTGTGGACTTTCCGCTACCAATCCCTCCAGTCAATCCTATAATTTTAGTCATTTAAATTCTAAAAAACATATTAGGAAAAGCTTCTTGTGGCTTTCTCTTTAAAATAATAATTTTTACAAAAGATTCTATAAACCCAATTCCGTATCCATAAAACTGTTTCCAAACCGCAATAACAGAAAGATATCCAATTTTTATATTTTTATTTTGGATTGAGGATGTAAGAAAAATTATAATGAAATATACAAAATATATTTGTAATAAAAAATCAAAATTCAAAATTAATAGTAAAAAAGCTAATAATAATCCCAGTATAAAAAAAGAAGGAAAGAAAAAAGTTATTTTATTATGCTCTGGATACCAACTATTTAAAATTGGTCTTGCTTTTCCAAACTTATTTACCTGAACAGAAAATTTATCCCAATCGATTCTCCTCTTATGATATACATACGCATTTTTAAACAATCTGGTTTCAAAACCCAAATTCCAGAGACGTATTGATAAATCCGGATCTTCACCAGGATGTATATTACCAAATCCGTTCGATGCTTCAAATGCCTTTTTCGAAATCCCCATATTGAAGCTTCGAGGTTGGAATTTATCAATTTTTTCAGATCCCCCACGTATTCCGCCGGTTGTTAAAAATGATGTCATGGCAAAATTGATTGCCTTCTGAACATCTGAAAAACTATCCAATGCCTTATCAGGTCCTCCAAAACAATCCACATATTTAATATCAAGCTCTTTTCTTACCTCGGTCAGATATTGAGAAGGTATAATACAATCCGAATCAAAAATGATAAAGTAATCTCCTCTGGCTTTTCGCATTCCAAAATTTCTTGAATCTCCAGGACCTGAATTCGGTTTGAAATAATAGGAAATATTTAATTTTCCCTGATAATTCATCACTACATCCTTACAAGGAACTGACGAGCCATCTTCGACAAGAACAATTTCAAATGCTTCATTATAATCTGATTTTGCTAAGCTTTCTAACAGTTCATCAACTTCATCAGGACGATTATACACGGGTATAATTAAGGAAAAAATCATAATAGAATATGAGTGTTAAATGATAAGTTTTTAATTTTGCGCAAAGATAGGTATATTCATAAAAAAACCATCAACTTTCAATTGATGGTTTTCTATTCTATTTGTTTGTAGTTATTTGATGCTTTCTATCGGTACAACTTCTTCCGTTTCTGCTTTATAATCAACCCCTTCAAATCCAAATCCGAATAAATTCAGGAAATCATTTTTATACCCTGCCAAGTCACCAATAGCAGGTAAGGTATCTGTAGTCGCTTCTAACCAAAGTTTAGCTACTTTTGCCTGAACATCCTCACGCATTTCCCAATCATCGATTCTGATTCTTCCTTTATCATCAACAGGTACATCAGATCCATTATACAATCTGTCCTGAAACAAACGCTGGATTTGTTCGATACAGCCTTCATGAATTCCTTCTTCTTTCATAATCTTGTATAAAAGGGAAATATATAATGGTATAACAGGAATAGCAGAACTTGCCTGAGTTACCAATGCTTTATTTACTGAAACATAAGCTTTCCCTCCTACTGATTTCAAAGTCTCAGTTATAGAAAATGCAGTAGCTTCCAAATCGTCTTTTGCACGGCCAATTGTACCTTTACGGTAAACAGCTTCCGTCAATGATGGTCCAATGTAAGAATAAGCAACTGTTGTTGCTCCGTCAGCTAATAAATTTTCAGCTTTTAATGCATCAATCCACATAGCCCAATCTTCACCACCCATTACAGCAACAGTATTTTCAATATCTTCTTCGTTAGCCGGAGCTATTGAGACCTCAGTAACGTTTCCTGTATGAAAATCTACTGTTTTATTTGTAAAAGTTTGCCCGATTGGTTTTAAAACTGAACGATGTAAAACTCCCGTAGTCGGATGCTGACGAACCGGAGAAGCTAAACTGTAAATAATCAAATCAACCTGACCTAAATCAGCTTTTATCAAATCTAAGGTTTGTCTTTTTATTTCGTTTGAAAAAGCATCTCCATTAATACTTTTTGCATATAATCCTGCTTTATGAGCTTCAGCTTCGAAAGCTGCTGAGTTGTACCATCCCGGGGAAGCAGTTTTTCCTTCAACAGGTGGTTTTTCAAAAAAAACTCCAATTGTAGCTGCATCAGATCCGAAAGCACTCGTTATTCTTGAAGCCAATCCGAAACCTGTTGAAGCACCAATTACCAATACTTTTTTTGCTCCGTCAATTGCTCCTTTTGATTTTATATATTCTATTTGATTTTTTACATTTTGTTCGCTTCCTTTTGGGTGAGCTGTCAAACAAATAAATCCTCTCATTCTAGGTTCTATAATCATCTTGTAATATTTATGGTATTAATTCAATTTCAGTTTTAATCTTTCAAAAATAGACATTTTATCCTTAACCCTTTTCATGTTAGCATTCATATTGTCTATAAAATTTGGGTTGAGCGCATTCTTAATGGCCAGCTTGTAAAAATGATAAGCCTCAATATAGCGATTTTCATATTCTGCCATTCTTCCTAATTCACTGTTGAAAGAAGAATGATCTACGTTTTCCAGATTTTTAAATGTAAAATCTATATGTTCTTTTGCTTCTGCATATCTTGCAATATCAATCAACAGATATGTGTAATTCAAATAAGGAGCGGGGTATTTTGGTTCAAACTTCATAGCTAATTTATAATGATAAATTCCTTTATCATAATTACTTAACTTGTTGTAGTAAATCCATCCTAAGTGATTATGAGCTTTTCCAAAATCCGGATATTGGGATAAAATTTCCTCTAACATTTCCTTACCATCTGCAATATTCCCTTCCGTTATTAGGGAATCCGCCTTAATGAATTGATTTTCGTAAAAACTTAAACTTTCCATGACTATATTTTAATTTAATAGTTGTTTTGCATGATTTAATGCCGAATCAGAAATATTGGATCCGGAAAGCATCTGGGCAATTTCTATAACTCTTTCTTCCTTTGCTAACAATTTTAGTTCTGATTGTGTATCATCGTCAATCGTAGATTTAAAGACTTTAAAATGTGAATCGCCTTTAGCGGCAATTTGTGGTAAATGCGTGATGGCAAATATTTGCATTTTTGCGCTCATTTCTTTCATAATCTCACCCATTCTAATAGCAATCTCTCCTGAAACGCCAGTATCAATTTCATCAAAAATTAAAGTAGGCAATTTAGAATATTGAGCCAGAATTGCTTTAACAGCCAACATAATTCTGGACATTTCTCCACCGGAAGCTACTTTTTTCAATAATCCAAAATCTGTTCCTTTATTGGCTGAAAACAAAAACTGTAATTCATCTTTTCCATTTTGTAAATAAGATTCCGAAGGCAGAAGTTCCATTTTAAAACGCACATTTGGCATTCCTAAAGTTTCCAGAATGGAAATTAGCTGATTGGATAAAACCGGAATCGCATTAGATCTGTTTTGGTTAATAGTTGAAGAAAATTTATCTAATTCTAATGTTTTTTCTTCGATTACTTTTGACAATAATGCAATTTCTTCTTCAATATTCCCTAATTCTATAACGGCATTTTCTAAATTAACCTGAATTTCAATTAATTCATCTACCGAAGAAACCTGATGTTTTTTCTGCAAATTATAAATCAGTTGTAATTTCTGATTGGTTAATTCTAACTTTTCAGGATCGTTTAATAATTTTTCGGAAGCATTTTGCAATTCTGCGGAAATATCATCAAACTCAATTGCCACACTTGTAATCCTTTCTAAAAGAGATTGATATTCAGATGAAAAAGCAGCTATTTTTTGTAAAGAGGTTTTGATATCATTCAAATTATGAAATACACCAAATTGTTCCTCGTTTGCAATTACCAACGATTTATCAATTGATTCTTTTATAATTTCTACATTATTCAGCTTTTCGAAATCAGCTTCAAGTTCTTCCTGCTCACCTGATTTTAATTTAGCAGCTGTTAATTCGTTTAATAAAAATGTATTGTATTCCTGCTCTTTTCCTGAATCACTTTGTTTTTTCAACAAAGCATTTAGTTTAGATTTATCAGCTTTATACGATTTTAGTAATTTTTGATAAGCCGAAATAGTATCAAAATTATTGGCAATAGCATCTATTATTTTAAACTGAACGCCTTCATCCGACAACTCCTGAGTTTGCTGCTGGGAATGAATATCGATTAAAAACAAACTTAAATCCTGTAATTCCTGAAGATTTACCGGACTGTCATTAATAAAAGCGCGTGATTTTCCTGAAGGTAAAATTTCTCTTCTTATAATCGTTTCATCTTCATAATCCAGATCATTTGCTTCGAAAAACTCTTTTAAACTATATTTAGAAATTTCAAATTGTGCTTCAATTACACATTTTTCTTCTTTATTTTTTAAGGAAGTCAGATCGGCTCTTTTACCTAAAACCAATCCCAAAGCACCCAATATGATAGATTTACCTGCGCCGGTTTCACCTGTGATTATAGAAAACCCTTTTGAAAAATCTATCGATAATTTTTCAATCAGAGCATAGTTTTTTATAGACAGTGACGTAATCATATGGTAAATATAAATGTTTAATGAGGAAAAATAAATGGAAATAAATTAAAATTTAATTTGTGACCACTTGGTAGAATTTAATGGTGAAACTCTATTCAGCGCATCCGTGAGATCTGTAATTGGAATGGTTGGACCTCCTGAAAATATTGAAACAATTTCATCTGATTTAGCATCAAAAAACACCCTTGTTAAAAAAGCATTTGGTTTAACCGAATTGACTTTAGTGATGAGCAATAAAGAAGATTTTACCTTTTCTTTGGCTGCTTTTAAATCCTGATTCATTATATCCAGACCAGCGTGATAAGCAAATGATGTCTGACGCAGATCTGAATAGGTTGGTGAAAGCATATCGTTAATTAAAAAAAAACGATTTTGAACTCCATCGGATTGCGTCCACCCTTTTGATCCGCCTTGTTGTGCAAGATTGGCAATATTTTGAGCAGTTTCAAAATTAGGATTTCCCGCACCGGAAACAAAAGTATCAGCATCCATCCCTAGAATCATATAACTGTAAAATGATATAACCGATATTAAATTAGATTCATACGAAGTTGGATTAAATAATAAAGGTTCAAATTCTGTATATCTGAAATTAAAATCTTTATCATTAAAATTAAATACCGGTGATGAATACGTTGAATTATAAATAAGCCTTGAAGACTGTATTTGTATCGTTGCAGAATACTGATCTGAAGTATGCGACGAAAGCGTGATATACATCGAGCAATTGATGCGTTCATTTTGTTTAAGGACAGAGCCGGTCCAGTCTGTTTTATTTACAAATTCAGACAAGGAAGTCTGCAGCGTTTTATAAACCTGCAGATTTGGAGTTGATAATCTCTCTGCATTAATCGTTACTGTACAATTTAACTGTTGTGCGTTTGCAAAACCAAAAATAAAAAATGTTAAAAAAGCAACTAATTTATTCATAAGTAAATGACATTTATATTGTCATGAGTTATATGATTAATGACTGGAAGACTACATCATTTTTTTTGATCAAAATGCTGTAAAACTTTATTTAAAATATCAACGGCTACTGATTCTTTTGATTTTAAATCCATATGCTGAATTTTAAAATCCTTATCAATAAAGGTAACTTTATTGGTTTCTTTTTTAAATCCGGCTCCTTCATCGCGTAAAGAATTTAAAACAATCAAATCTAAGTTTTTTTTCTGAATTTTCAACTTAGCATTTTCAATTTCATTTTGAGTTTCCAATGCAAAACCAATTAAAAGCTGATTTTTTTTTATTGCACCCAATGAAGCCAGAATATCTTTTGTTTTTTCAAGCTCAATTGAAAATTCTTCTTCTGTTTTTTTAATTTTTTGCAAAGCAACAACTTTTGGCCTGTAATCGGCTACCGCAGCAGCAGCAATTGCCACATCAACATTATTGTAATATAAATGGCATGCATCGTACATCTCTTGTGCAGAAACAACTTTTATTATTTCAATTAAATTGCTTTTTGCCTGATAATGTGTAGGTCCTGCAACCAAAATAACCTGAGCACCCAAATTGGCTGCTTCTTTCGCAATATCAAATCCCATTTTACCCGAAGAATGATTCCCTATAAAACGTACCGGATCTATTGCTTCGTATGTTGGTCCAGCTGTGACTAAGATTTTTTTTCCTTTTAAAGGCAATTTACTTTCTAAGTCGGCTTCAAGAAAAGCAATAATATTTTCTGGTTCCGCCATTCGGCCTTCGCCTGATAAGCCACTTGCCAGTTCTCCTGTTTCTGCTGGAATCATTATGTTTCCAAATTTCTTCAAAGCATCAAAACCGGATTTGGTGGAAGGATGCTTATACATATCCAAATCCATTGCCGGAGCAAAATACACTGGACACTTAGCAGATAAATAAGTAGCAATTAATAGATTGTCACAGTTTCCTGTTGCCATTTTAGACAACGTATTTGCTGTTGCCGGAGCAATTAAAATAAAATCAGCCCAAAGAGCCAATTCAACATGATTGTTCCAGACAGCATCCTTATCATCGTCATTAAAGAAACTGGAATGCACCGGATTTTTTGATAACGTAGACAACGTTAACGGAGTTACAAAATCCTTAGAAGCAGGTGTCATGATCACTTGGACATGTGCACCTGCTTTTATAAAAAGTCGTACTAATGAGGCTGTTTTATAG
>Ga0247805_1000228_pt1 | contig 33643 bp, 35 predicted proteins | sample UWRJL044104R1_FD_180930 | JGI IMG/M metagenome (GOLD analysis project Ga0247805, IMG submission 180930) | Plant litter microbial communities from Arlington Agricultural Research Station in Wisconsin, United States - UWRJ-L044-104R-1 | ecosystem: Environmental > Terrestrial > Plant litter >... | reverse complement strand
ACCCACCGAAGGCATTCAGCCGTCAGTGATCAAGGAAATCGGCGCGGTGATCAAGAAGCTCTCGGCACGTGGCGACATGGCGATTTTGTTGGTCGAACAGTTTTATGACTTCGCGGCCGAGCTGGCCGACCAATATCTGGTGATGTCCCGTGGCGAAATCGTCCAGCAGGGGCGCGGCGAAAACATGGAGGCCGAAGGTGTACGCGGTCTGGTGACCATCTGACCTGCATTACGCTAGGGTGCAGGCCCACGACATTGCGATAGAACTCACATGAACCTTCCCGCCCATACCGCGTTGTTCACCCCCAGCTGGCATGCCGAGCTGGAGCTGGGCTATGGACGTTTCGGCGACAGCACGCGCCCGGTCCAGCGGCGGCACAAAGGCCCGCTGCGGGTGCAGAAGCATCTGTATGCCGAAGGTCCGCAAGTCTGCCAGCACATTATTGTTCACCCACCCGGCGGCATTGCCGGTGGCGATCGCCTGGATATCAGCGCCCACGTCGGGCCTGATGCCTGGGCGCAATTGACCAGCCCCGGCGCGGCCAAGTGGTATCGCGCGGCCGGTCCGGCGTATCAGCAACTTGATCTGACCGTCGAGGCCGGTGCGACGCTGGAATGGCTGCCGCAGGAAACCATCGTGTTCAGCGCCGCGCAGGCCGAACTCACCACGCGTATCGAGCTGCAAGGCGATGCGAAGCTGCTGTACTGGGATGTCGTGGCGCTGGGTCGACCGGCGAGCGGCGAGCGTTTTACCAGTGGCCATTTTCAATCCCATGTGGATATCCGCCGTGATGGCCGGTTGCTCTGGCATGAACGGCAACGCATCATCGGTGGCGACGGTTTGCTCGATTCGCCGATTGGCCTGGATGGCAAGACCGTGTTCGCCACGCTGCTGATCACCGGCGAAGCGGACAGCGAATTGCTTGAAGCCTGCCGTTCGCTGGCCCACCCGGTGCGCGGCGACCTGACGCAATTGCCCGGTTTGCTGGTGGCGCGTTGCCTGGCCGATGAAGCGCTGCATGCGCGGGCCTGGCTGATCGAATTATGGAAGCTGCTGCGTCCGGCTTTATTGGGTCGCGAGGCATTGCCGCCGAGGATCTGGAGTACCTGACATAAAACCTGTTGGAGCGAGGCTTGGCCGCGAATCTTTGCAGGACCGGCTTTAGCCGGGAGGCAATTGAGCGGCTCGCGACTGAAGTCGCTCCTACGGTCCTCGAGCGAACCCATTACTTTCAAACTGGAAAAAAAATGGACCTGACACCCCGCGAAAAAGACAAGATGCTGATTTTCACCGCTGGCCTGGTTGCTGAACGGCGTCTGGCCCGGGGCGTAAAGCTCAATTACCCGGAAGCCATGGCGTTTATCTCCGCCGCGCTGCTCGAAGGCGCGCGTGACGGGCAGACCGTGGCGGACCTGATGCACTACGGCACGACGCTGCTGACCCGCGAGCAAGTCATGGAAGGCATCCCGGAAATGATCCCGGAAATCCAGGTCGAAGCGACGTTTCCCGACGGCACCAAGCTGGTTACCGTCCATCAGCCGATTGCCTGACCCCAATAGGGAATTGTGGAGCCGATCATGACTGACTTGATTCGCGATGCGCTGGCAACCGACTTGCCTGGCATCCTGACGATTTACAACGACGCAGTGCTCAACACGACGGCAATCTGGAATGAACAGCCGGTGGATCTGGCCAACCGCCAGGCGTGGTTCGATGCGCGCCAGGCTCAGGGCTATCCGATCCTGATCGCGGTCGATGCCGAGAGCGAAGTGCTGGGGTATGCAGCGTTTGGCGACTGGCGGCCGTTCGAAGGTTTTCGCCATACCGTCGAGCATTCGGTGTACATCCGCGCCGACCAACGCGGCAACGGCCTTGGGCCGCTGTTGATGAAAGCCTTGATCGAACGCGCCCAGGCCTGTGACAAGCATGTGATGGTCGCGGCCATCGAAAGTGGCAATGCTGCCTCCGTGCGCCTGCATCAGCGACTAGGCTTCATCGTTTCCGGGCACATGCCGCAAGTCGGCACCAAGTTCGGCCGCTGGCTGGACCTGACCTTCATGCAGCTTGATCTGACACCGGGCGCTTCGGCCCCGGCTTCGCTGGCCCCAACATTGAACATCTAGAGAGGCGCTCATGAACCCTGCCCAGTTACGGCGCGTCAATGCCGAAAGCTTTGCACACTATCGCCATGGTTTGGTCGAGTTGCTATTGGACGCTGTGAAAAACGGCGCCTCGGTGGGTTTCATGGCCGACCTGGACGTCGAGCAGGCCTACGCCTGGTGCGACGGACTCAAGGCCGACCTGGAAAGTAACAGCCTGTTGCTGTGGGTTGTGGTCGAGAACGAAAAGGTCCTGGCCAGCGCGCAACTGTCGCTGTGCCAGAAACCCAACGGCCTGAACCGCGCCGAAGTGCAGAAACTGCTGGTGCGCAATGACGCTCAGCGACGCGGTCTGGGCCAGCAACTGATGCAGGCGGTGGAGAAAGCCGCCGCTCAGTATCAGCGCGGCCTGCTGCATCTGGACACCGAAGCCGGCTCGCCCGCCGAAGCGTTTTATCGCGCCCTGGGCTACGTCCGCGTCGGTGAACTGCCCAACTATTGCCAAAGCCCGGACGGCCGTTACACGCCCACCGCCATCTATTTCAAGACTCTGGGACAACCTGCATGATTCCTGGCCAATATCAGATTCAACCCGGCGAGATCGAACTCAACGCCGGTCGCCGCACCCTTAGCCTGAACGTCGCCAACAGCGGCGACCGACCGATTCAGGTCGGCTCGCACTTTCATTTTTTCGAGACCAATGACGCGCTGACCTTCGACCGCGCCGCCAGCCGTGGCATGCGCCTGAACATCCCGGCCGGCACCGCCGTGCGCTTCGAGCCAGGCCAGTCGCGGGATGTGGAACTGGTGGATCTGGCCGGCCATCGCCGGGTGTTCGGTTTTGCCGGGCGGGTGATGGGGGATCTGTAGATCACCGATCTCCCGTAGGACCGGCTTTAGCCGGGAGGGCGGATTTCTGTTCCCGCAAATACGCCGAATACACCGACCCTCTCCCGGCTAAAGCCGGTCCTACGGATCAGTTCCTGCGTGCGCCGCGATATATTTTTGAATTCAAGGAATCACTATGAAGATCAGCCGCCAAGCCTACGCCGACATGTTCGGCCCTACCGTTGGCGACCGCGTCCGGTTGGCCGATACCGAACTGTGGATCGAGGTCGAGAAAGACTTCACCACCTATGGCGAAGAAGTGAAGTTCGGTGGTGGCAAGGTCATCCGTGACGGCATGGGCCAGGGTCAGTTAATGGCCGAAGACGTGGTCGACACGCTGATCACCAACGCGTTGATCATCGATCACTGGGGCATCGTCAAAGCCGACGTCGGCATCAAGAACGGCCGTATCGCCGCCATCGGCAAAGCCGGGAACCCGGATATCCAGCCCGACGTGACCATTGCCATCGGCGCGGCCACCGAAGTCATCGCCGGTGAAGGCATGATTCTTACCGCGGGCGGCGTCGACACCCACATTCACTTCATCTGCCCGCAGCAGATCGAAGAAGCGCTGATGAGTGGCGTCACCACCATGATCGGCGGCGGCACCGGCCCGGCGACCGGCACCAACGCCACCACCGTCACGCCCGGCCCGTGGCACCTGGCGCGCATGCTGCAGGCGGCGGATTCTTTCCCGATGAACATCGGTTTCACCGGCAAGGGCAACGTCAGCCTGCCGGGACCGCTGATCGAGCAGGTCAAGGCCGGCGCCATCGGCCTGAAGCTGCACGAAGACTGGGGCACCACGCCAGCGGCCATCGATAACTGCCTGAGTGTTGCTGACGACTACGATGTGCAGGTCGCGATCCATACCGACACCCTGAACGAATCCGGCTTCGTCGAGACCACGCTGGCGGCGTTCAAGAACCGCACGATCCACACCTATCACACCGAAGGCGCGGGCGGCGGTCATGCGCCGGACATCATCAAGGCGTGCGGTTTCCCCAACGTGTTGCCCAGCTCGACCAACCCGACCCGCCCGTTCACCCGCAACACCATCGATGAACATCTGGACATGCTGATGGTTTGCCATCACCTGGACCCGAGCATCGCCGAAGACGTGGCTTTCGCGGAAAGTCGTATTCGCCGGGAAACCATTGCTGCCGAAGACATCCTGCACGATCTGGGCGCGTTCTCGATGCTCAGCTCCGACAGCCAGGCCATGGGCCGGGTGGGCGAAGTGATCATGCGCACCTGGCAGACCGCCGACAAAATGAAGAAACAGCGCGGCCCGCTGCCTCAGGATGGCGAAGGTAACGACAACTTCCGCGCCAAGCGCTACATCGCCAAATACACCATCAACCCGGCGATCACCCACGGCATCAGCCATGAGGTGGGCTCGATCGAAGTCGGCAAGTGGGCGGATCTGGTCCTGTGGCGTCCGGCGTTTTTCGGCGTCAAGCCGAGCCTGATTCTCAAGGGCGGCGCCATTGCCGCCAGCTTGATGGGCGATGCCAACGCGTCGATTCCGACCCCGCAGCCGGTGCATTACCGCCCGATGTTCGCCAGCTACGGCAGCTCGCTGCACGCGACCAGCCTGACGTTCATCAGCCAGGCGGCGTTCGACGCAGGGATTCCCGAGTCACTGGGCCTGAAAAAGACCATCAGCGTGGTCAAAGGCTGTCGCAACGTGCAGAAAAAAGACCTGATCCACAACGACTACCTGCCCAACATCGACGTTGATCCGCAGACATACCAGGTCAAGGCCGACGGCGTGTTGCTGTGGTGTGAACCGGCGGATGTGTTGCCGATGGCGCAGCGCTACTTTCTGTTCTAGGAAACAATCGGGCCTTGGCTGAACAAGGCCCCATTTGTACATCAGTGGCGCTACTCGAACTCTTTAATCAGCGGTTTGTACCTCTTCGCCTCCGCGTCCACGTTCCCCTCACGAAATCCTGTCTCTCTATGCACCCTATTTCCGTTCTTGAAAAAAAGCACCGTGGGAACGCTTTCGACTTCATAGATTTCAGCCGTGGCTTCACAGTTGTCCTTATGGATTCGTAACACCACCACCGAGTGACCAAACTCCTCGGCCAGCAACTCCATCACTTCACCGACTTCTGAGCTGCCGTTCGAATCGCCGTGCTCATCCATTCCCGGACCGCTGAATTCAGCTATTACCAGCTTGTCCGAGTTGAAAACCACGTCTTGAAAACTGTCATCATCCACTTCAATTACGCGCATGGTTAACTCCTTCCCTGTAGTTATGGTCCTGACCGAGGCCTACTTGATTCCAGCAAGAAAACTCTTATTGCGGTCGAGCAACTTCAACGCCTGTAGTGAATCGTTGACTGCGTCCATCAGCCCCAGGTCCTCGGCACTGCCGACCCCGTTAAGCACCCGACGCAAGGCGAGGAGAAAACCCAGCTTCCCGAACGCAAGATCGTCGAACGTTGCACTTTTGCTCTTTTGAATGCGTTGTGACGCCAGATTGATCTGTTCTTCGATAGATGCGACAAACTCTGCTTTCAACATTTTTTGAATCTCCCTTTCCGATGAAGCCCCCGGAATTAACCTACAACCGCACTCCCACTCCGTCTACCTGTCATAAATGACAGTGGCGATGTAGAACTATTGAAACGGATGTATGTCGGTCCGGCCAAAGGCGGTAAGATGCGCGTCATCTCTTCTTACCGCTCCCGCAGCAAGGTACTCGGCCATGCGCCTTTCCGATTTCATCGTCGCTCATGTGGATCGCATCGTCGATGAGTGGGAAAACTTCGCCAAGACCATCAAACCGGCTGCCGACCTGATGAGCCGCGAAGAGCTGCGCGATCACTCCAGGGCGATTCTGCTCGCCGCCGCGCGGGACATGAATACCGCGCAGACCAAGAGCGAGCAGGCCGCCAAGTCCAAGGGCGAAGAACTGAATAAAACCCCGAGCCTGGATGAAGCCGCCGCCAGCCATGGTGAACTGCGGCATGTCGTGGGTTTCGATCTGGTGCAGATGACCTCGGAGTTCCGCCATCTGCGCGCCAGTGTCATTCGGCTCTGGGTTGAAAGCCTGAAAGAGCCCAACCTGGCCTACTTCACCGACATGATTCGCTTCAACGAAGCTATCGACGAAGCGCTGGCCGAATCCACCGCGGCGTATGCCGAGCAAGTCGCACGCTCGCGGGATATCTTCCTGGCGATTCTCGGTCACGACCTGCGTGCACCGCTGCAGGCCGTGAGCATGTCCGCTGACCTGTTGGAGCGCAAAGGCAAGCTGGACGCTGCCTCGCAAACCTATCTGGCGCGCATCAAGAGTGGCACGCGGCATATGGGCGCGATGGTCAGTGATTTGCTGGAGTTCGTGCGCAGCCGCCTGGGCGCCAGTTTGCCGGTGGAGCGCAAGCACATGGATCTGGCCGTCGCCTGTCGCGAAGCAATCGAAGAAGCCTGCGCCGGCCAGCCCGAATGCGATCCGGTGCTGAGCGTGCATGGCGACACCAGCGGGCAATGGGATCAGGGCCGCATCAACCAGTTGCTGCAAAACCTGATCGGCAACGCCTTGCAGCATGGCTCGGCAAGCCAGGAAATCTCCATCCGCATTACCGGCGAGGACGACAACGTCGAGCTGGTGGTGCACAACCTGGGCAACCCCATCGACGAGAACGCTATCGGCAGCATCTTCGATCCGCTGGTACGCAATCCCAGCGCCGAGCAAGAAGCAAAAGGCCCGTCCACCAGCCTTGGCCTGGGATTGTTCATCGTCAAGGAAGTGGTCAACGCCCATGGCGGAAGCATTACCGTGACGTCCAATGCCAACGATGGGACGACGTTTACCGTGGTGTTGCCGAAAAGCCTTTGATGCAGCACGCGTCCAACGAAATTATTCCTGCAAAAACCGCCCCAGCCGCTGCTTGAGCATGCGGTTTTCCGCGCGGACCTGTTCCAGCTCGTTGAGCAGATCCAGCGCCAGGGCAACGCCTTCCCACTCCAGCTCCAGCTCCCGTCGCAATTTCGCCGCACGCCGGGCGACGATCAGCGCCTGGTCGTCGAACAGCCATTCATCCGGCTTGCGACCCTGAGGTTCGAGGATGCCGTGTTCGACGATTTCGATCACGTAGGCGGCCGGCATGTCGGTCACCTGACAGAATTGCTTCATATCCAGCTCAACGATCAGGGTGTGGCTCATGATCAGTTACTCCATTGGGCCCGCGGATCAAATGCCGCCTTGTCAGCCAGCGTTTGCCAGAGCGCTTTGGTGGCTTCGTCGGTGGACGGCGGCATGACAACTTTGATCTGCGCATACAGATCGCCGCGCTCGCCTTTCTTGTTCATCAGACCATTGCCTTTGACGCGCAATCGCTGACCGGTCTGGCTGTCAGGACGAATGGTCAGGTTGATCTTGCCGGTCAGGGTCGGCACGGCAACCTTGGCACCCAGCGCCGCTTCCCACGGCGCCAGCGGCACGGTGATGATCAGGTCGTGGCCCTCGACGTCGAATTTAGGGTGCGGCGCCAGTCTGATAATCAGGTATAGATCACCATTCTCGCCACCGGCAACTCCCGGAGCGCCCTGCCCCTTGAGGCGAATGCGCTCGCCATCGACCACGCCGGCCGGGATCTTCACGTTCAGCGTCTTGGTGATATCAGCCATGCGCTGGCCAGCAGGGTTGTACTGCGGCACCTTGAAGCTGACCTGCTTGGATTCTGCCGAAAGCGTTTCTTCGAGGAAGATCGCGAGCTCCATTTCCACATCCTGTCCTCGACGACCGGTGCTGCGCGCACGACCGCCTTGCTGCGCTCGACCACCAAAGATCGAGCTGAAAAAATCGGAGAAATCGCCTGTATCGTCGCCGAAACCACCAGCTCCCGCGCCGGCACGGCTCTGCCAGCCCGGCGGGCCCTGAAACGGTCGACCCTGCTGCCCGTATTTGCGCAGCTCGTCGTATTCAGCGCGCTTTTCCGGGCTTTTCAGCACCTCATAAGCTTCGCTGGCCTCTTTGAATTTCTCTTCCGCGCCCGCTTCTTTGCTGACGTCGGGGTGATACTTGCGCGCCAGCTTGCGGTAGGCGACCTTGATCGCCTTGTCGTCCGCAGTCGGCTCCAGCCCAAGAATCTTGTAATAGTCTTTGAAGTCCATCTAACAGTCGTCCCCGGTTATCCAGCGCAGCCTGGTGCGCTCTATTCTGCGCACAGCATCCTCGCATTTGAGGCATCTGGATCAATTAACGTCTTGATATATCGGCCGCCGAACCTGCTGACTTGATACTTGAAGCGTTCGACGGTCTGCGTAGCTGACAATTCCCTGAAGATTGGGGGTCGGCGCGCTCACTTCAAGTCGGCCACGAAGATAACTGTGTATAACCGACGTTTCGCGCTACGCATCCGCGATGCACTGACATACACTGCGCGGCCGTTTTTTGACTGGAACGTAAAAGACATGAATGACCAATCCCCAGCACGTGCCTGCGGTATCGACTTCGGCACGTCCAATTCCACGGTCGGCTGGCTGCGACCGGGCATGGAATCGCTGATCGCGCTGGAGGACGACAAAATCACCCTGCCATCGGTGGTGTTCTTCAATATGGAGGAGCGCCGTCCGGTGTATGGCCGCCTCGCGCTGCACGAGTATCTGGAAGGCTACGAAGGCCGCCTGATGCGCTCGCTCAAGAGCCTGCTGGGTTCCAAGCTGATCAAGCACGACACCAGCGTACTGGGCACGGCCATGCCGTTCAAGGATTTGCTGGCACTGTTCATCGGCGAGCTGAAAAAGCGCGCCGAGGACACCGCCGGGCGTGAATTCGAAGAAGTGGTGCTGGGTCGCCCGGTGCATTTCGTCGATGACGACATAGGCGCGGATCAGGAAGCCGAAGACACCCTGGCCGAGGTCGCGCGCAAGATCGGTTTCAAGGATGTCTCGTTCCAGTACGAGCCGATTGCGGCGGCGTTCGACTACGAGTCGACCATTACCCGCGAAGAGCTGGTGCTGATCGTCGACATCGGCGGCGGTACTTCGGACTTCTCGCTGGTGCGTCTGTCGCCGGATCGTCGTTTCTATGACGACCGCCACGAAGACATTCTGGCCACCGGTGGCGTGCATATCGGCGGCACCGACTTCGACAAGCAGCTGAGCATTCAGGGCGTCATGCCGCTGTTCGGCTATGGCAGCCGCATGAAAAGCCAGGCTTACATGCCCACCAGCCATCACATGAACCTCGCGACCTGGCACACCATCAACTCGGTGTACTCGCAGAAATCCCAGCTGGCATTGGGCAGCATGCGTTACGACATCGAAGACACCCAGGGCATCGACCGCCTGTTCAAGCTCATCGAACAGCGCGCGGGCCACTGGCTGGCCATGGAAGTGGAAGAAACCAAGATCCAGCTGACCCACGCTGAAAGCCGCCATCTGCCGATGGATCGCATTGAGCCGGGATTGAGTGTGGACCTGACCCGCGTGATGTTCGAAGCGGCCATCGATTCGCAACTGGAGCGGGTGCGCAACAGTGTTTCGGAGTTGCTGACCAAAGCCGGGGCGCGTGTCGATCAGGTTGATACGGTGTTCTTCACTGGGGGTTCAAGCGGCATCCCGGCGCTGCGCAACAGCATCTCGGCAATGCTGCCCAACGCCCGGCATGTCGAAGGCAATATCTTCGGCAGCATCGGCAGCGGTTTGGCGATTGAGGCGAAGAAGCGTTACGGCTGAGAGTCGCGCTCCCGGCTAAAGCCGGGAGCGCGCCCGGGCCGGAGCCGTTACCTACACCAACCCTTCCTTCTGCAACTCGCTTTTCAGGTACGCGTAATAAATCGGCCCCGCCACCACACCCGGCAGGCCGAACGCGGCTTCGAAGATCAGCATCGCCATGAGCAATTCCCACGACTTGGCATTGATCTGCCCGCCGACGATGCGGGCGTTGAGGAAATACTCGACCTTGTGGATCACGATCAGATAACCCAGCGCGGCCATCGCCACCCAGATCGACAGCGACATGCCGACGATGAAGATCAGCGTGTTGGACATCAGATTGCCCACCACCGGCAGCAAGCCGAGCAAGAAGGTCATGATGATCAGGGTTTTGGTCAGCGGCAGATGAATGCCACACAGTGGCAGGACCACGGCGAGAAACACTGAGGTGAAGGCGGTGTTGAGCAGGGAAATCTTGATCTGGGCGAAGACGATATTGCGGAACGCGCGGCTCAGCAGGCTCAAGCGATTGAACAGCGCGGCGGCCAGCGGCTTGCGCGTGTGCACGTCGGAAATCTGCTGCAGGGCAATGATTGCGCCCAGCACCATGCCGATCAGCAAGGTCACGAACATGTGCGCGGCACCTTTGCCGAGCATCTGCAGTTCGCCCACATGCTTCTGGATCCACTCGCCCAGGGAAACCCGGAACTCCGCTGCGCTGGCTGGCAAATAGCTGTCAACGAACGGCGGCAACTGGCCCCGCGCCCGATCCACCAGCACCATGAACTTGTCCAGTGAGGCGCCAGGATTCTCGGCTTCGTGCAGGACGAAGCTGATTGCACCGGCAAAAATCAGCGCCAGTACGCTGACCACCAGCGTGCCGAGCAATGCCACCGCGACCCAGCGCGCACGCGGGCCGGCGATGAGCCTTTGCAGCTGCGGCGTGAGCATGTTGACCAGTTCGTAAACCAGCAAACCGGCGAGCAGGCTCGGCAGGAGTTTGAACGGCAATACCATCAACAGGCCGCCGAACACCAGAATCCAGCTGGCCAACAAAACTTGTCGTGCAGAAAACGTTGGCATATAGCCTCAAGACAGCGGCACAAAGAGGGAGGCAGTCTGCCAGCGTTCTGAGTCGAGGACCAGTGGTCCGAGGTCTGACGACTCATCGCTGTGATTGCGGCCGACAGCATAGTCCGCAACCACAGGATTTATTGCACTGAATAAGCGTTTAAAGCGCGCGGGGCGCAGGAAATTTATTTCTTCTTGAGACAGTCACTCATGAACGCTTTGCGCGCATCGCCTTTGAGCGCCTGGGTGCCAGCGGTTGCGTTGCAGGTTTTCATTTTGTCTTGCTGGGTTTGAGGCGGGGAGGCCTTCAGACAGGTGCTCATGAACGCTTTGCGCTCGTCACCCTTGAGGGCTTTGGCCGAAGCGTCCGCGTTGCAGGTGGTCATTTTGTTTTGCTGGGCAGTGGCCGCAAAACCCTGGGCACACATCAGCAGGCTCATGAGCAATAAAGGGACACGCAGGAATTTCATTGATCTTCTCTCCCGGACTGGCGCACTGATGAGTACGTCCTGTCTGGCAGTGTAGTCAACCGAGTGTGACTGCGAAGGTGTCTCCCGTGACAACGTGAGGACACCCTTGCATCAACAGCGTCGATCAGGAAGCGCTGGCCGATTCCTCATTCTCGACACTGTGAATCGATACATCGGTGATGCCCAAAGCGTGAGGCATTCCGGTGTAGGACTCATTGATGTCGTGCAGGTCATCTTCCAGCGCGACGTGATGCTTGAGCGCCAGCTCCTGGACCACCTCAATGATCGGGACGTCCAGGTTCTCGATCACATCCACATGGTGCTCACCCGCCAGGGTGTATTCGATTTCATAGTGTTCTTTGTCGCTCATCGCATCACTCCATTGCCGACCTCTTTGATCGGCAGACTACGAACCACGGCTCAAAACGAGCTAAAGACCGGCGGCCTTGAGGCGCGCGGCATGTTCAACAAACAACCCAACGGGATCAACACCCTTGCCGACCAGCCCGAAGGTCTGGTTGACGATGTCAAAATGGTCGAGGGGGTAGTCATCCCCAATCACAGTGCCCAGATGAGAACTGAAACGCCCGACCATGCCATCACATTGACCTCGCTCTTTTGTGAACGTGCGAGCGAATATTCGACAGGTTACGTTGGTGCCATCAATTCGATTGCCACCCTTGTCGCTGAAGCCTTTCTGGATCGTCCCGGACCACGAGTAATAGCGCACGCCGTTGACCAGTTCCGCGCCCTGCCCGCCCCAGGTTTGCGGCAACCCCTGGGGATACTGGCTGTTGAACAACGCCACGCCAGCACTGGTCAGCGAGTGGTGCGCGGCATCGACATCGGTGGGCAAACGGGTGCCGCGATAGCCGGTGTCCAGCAGCGCCATGATCCACACAGTCAGGCGTATCGCAGCGTTGAGCAACAGACCGCGCAGGGTTCCGGGTGGGAAATTCTTCTCCAGAAAGTCGGCCAGTTCCGAGCCATGATTCGGGCCGGCGACGGAAGTCACCGACGCCACCAGCTCGGGATGCCTGGCGGCGGCGTAGCGAATGGTCAGTGCGCCCTGACTATGGCCGAACAGATTGACCTTCTCGGCCCCGGTTTCCTTGAGAATTTCCCTGATCCGTTCGATCAACTGCTCACCCCGCACTTCAGATGAGTTGACCGCCGAGACCATGACCGGAATCACCGTTGAGCCTTCGCGGCGCAACGCCCTGACAATGCCGAACCAATAGGAATAAAACACCAGCCGCACAAAGCCCAGCAAACCGGGGACCAACACCAGCGGATAACGCGTCGCCTGTTTTTGCGTCATGAATAGCCTCCTCGTGCAATCGTCGGTTGAATGCTTGAACCATAGCGGCAATTGACCAAAGAGCAGGCCCAGACTGGCGCGGCAATATGACAGGCAATCATTTTCAGTGAGTAATGCCCGAAGGCCATCAAATAATCGAACTCTCGCCCACCTCGACCGCTCAAAGCTGCAACGGGCCAACAATGGCTCAGTCATCTGGAGTGACTTTCATGTTCAAGAAGAGCCTGGCGGCAATGTTTGTACTGGCGGCAGTGACCGGTTGCGCCAATACAACGCCGCAAAACCCTGTGGACTTCGTGACCTATCGCGACCAGCCGCTGGTCAAGCAAGTTGAAAACGGCATGACGCAAACTCAGGTCCTGACCATTGGCGGCACGCCATCCACTCGCGTGCAGCGCAAGGTTCATCCCGGCATGTGCAACAACTACGTGCTCAACAAAGACGGGCATGAGCAAGTGTTCCACGTCAGCTTCGACGCCAACGGCCGTGTGGATAACAAAGGTTTCATGACCTGCGAACAACGCGAAGCCAACGAACGCGCGATGTGATGTGATGTAGCTCACGTGACGTGATGCAGGCATAAACGAAAAAGCCCGACTGCGTAAGCGTCGGGCTTTTTCTTGCGTAGCGTTGGGTGGCGCGCTTAGAAAACCAGCTTGAACAAGGCGATAACCACGACCAGGCCAATCAGAAAGATGATACCGATGGTGCTGCCCAGGAACTTAAGCATTGTGAATCTCCAGTAATTTTACGTCTCAAAACTGGGACCGCAGCGCATCACGCTCGTTTCGTTAATATTTGCCAATTGCGCTGATAGTTTTTGGCATAAAACTTTTTGCACCAAGGGCGACTCACAACCTATGACCGATCCTGCCGGGCGTCAGCAACCGCTTTACCCACTGACGCATCAAGAGCGAGACGGATAACCGGATTAGCCTTTGGAGACTCAAGATGAACGATTCACAGCAACTCTCTGATGTCAGCACCCTGCGCCAGCGCGCCCGCCTGAACGTGGAAAACGGCGCCGTGACCGAAGGCTACAGCGCCGACCGGGAAACCGTCCTGCGCCTGCTCAACGAGTCACTGGCCACCGAGCTGGTCTGCGTGCTGCGCTACAAACGTCACTACTACATGGCGACCGGTCTGAAAGCGGCTACCGCTGCCGCCGAGTTTCTGGAGCACGCCCAACAGGAAGCCGAACACGCCGATCTGCTGGCCGAACGTATCGTGCAACTGGGCGGCGAGCCGGAGTTCAACCCGGACCTGCTGTCCAAGAACTCCCACGCGCAATACGTTGCGGGCAACACCCTCAAGGAAATGGTTTACGAAGACCTGGTGGCCGAACGCATCGCTATCGACAGCTACCGCGAAATCATTCAGTACATTGGCGAACAGGATCCGACTACCCGTCGCATCTTCGAAACCATCCTCGGTCAGGAAGAAGAGCACGCCGATGACATGGCGGATATCTTGAAGGATCTGTAATTGTTGTAACCGTTATGCGCAATCCGCAGGAAGCGCAATCCGTAGGACCGGCTTTAGCCGGGAGGACGTCCTCCCGGCTAAAGCCGGTCCTACGAAGTTGTACAGATTCGCTCAGCCCTCACTGCACCGTCTTCGGCGCCTTGCCTTCGCGCATCTGCTGAAGCAGTGGCGTGCATTGGTTGGGTACGTCACCGCTGCTGGGTGCCACCAGCGCCAGCAAGCCTGCCGCAGGGCCTATCGCCGCGCCCAACAGCACCATGCCAGCACCACGCAGCAACAGCGGGCCGGTTTGCACGCCGGCACTTGGTTTGGCGAACGGGCCGCGCACGTACAACGGCGAACGCAGGGAGAAGACGCGGAAGCCCTTGGATTCTGGTTTGATCGCCAGGTCCAGTTGCTCGGTCTTGAAGTTCGCCGTGCCATCGATGTAGATAATCGCGTTCTCGGTATCGAACACGAACAACCGCGTGCTCAACAGACCGTCCTTGATGCCCATGTCCGAAGCCGCGCAATTGATCTTCACGTCCTTGTCGCCGAACAATTTGCCGACCACGTAGTTGCCGACGTTAAGCCCGGCGATCTCCATCAGGCTGCGGCTGATGGCGCCGTCGTTGACCAGCATCTTCAGATCACCATTGGCGCTGCCCAGCAACGCCGCGATGGAATTGCCGCGACCGCCGATATCCGCATCGCCGTTCAGCTCACCGAAACTGGTCTTCATCGGTTCAAAGGTCGGGAACAGCTGCTTGAGCTTGAGTTTGCGCGCCGAAACCTTGGCGCGGCCTTGCAGCGGCTGATTGCGCCCATCCAGACGCACATCCGCATCGAGCTTGCCGCCCGCGACGCCGAAACGCAGGGGTTGCAGGCTGAGCTGGCCGTCGTCGAGGACGACATGGGTATACAGATCAGAGAACGGCAAGTCCGGGCTCTGCACGATTTTCTTGCCGGTGAACTCAACGTCAGCGTCCATGGCGCGCCAGCGATCGGTCTGGAATTCCTCGACGGGCAGCACTTTGCCTGCGGGCTGCTTGCTGTCGCCGCCGCGTTTTTTCTGCGCGGCGTTGGAGTCCGCCCCGATCAGCGGCGCCAGGTCGGTGAACAGCAATTGATTGGAAACCAGCGCGCCGGTCAGTTTCGGCCTTGGCTGGCTGGCAACGAAGCCGAGGTCGCCATGAATGTCGCTGTTGCCGATCTTGCCGTTGAAGCCTTCGTAACGGAAATTCGCGCCCGCCGGGTCGTGTAATCTGGCGATCAGATGACCGTCGGTGGCGTACGCTGGCGAGTCGGGCAAGGTCACGCCGGTCAGTGGATACAGATTGCCCAGGCTGCTGCCGGACAGTTTCAGGCGCAGATCCAGCGCACCGAGATTCTGCGGATCGATCAAGGTGCCGGCCACGGTCGCGTGGGTATCGCCGATCTGCACGTCGGCCTGCACCGGGAACGGTTGCGCGGCATCCTTGAGCGCCAGCAGACCGCCGACTTTGCCGGTGCCGTTGAGTTTCTGGCCGTGATACTGGCCTTTATAGCTAAGGGCAAACGCGTAATCCTGCGGCGTAATGCCTTTGTCCCTGGCTTTTTTCGCTTCGCCGCTGCCGACGATGTCGCTGAACGGAATCGGCTTGCCCAGCGGATCGATGACCACATCCACTTGAGTCTTCAGAGTCTGGTCATTGAAGCTGACCAGGCCTTGGTCAAACTTGATTGCGCCGATATCCAGCACCCATTTCGAAGGTTGCGCATTCGGGTCGGACTTGGGCAGGTCAAACGTCCAGTTGGCGCGGCCATCGGCCAGGCGCTCAAGTTTCGCATCCGGCCCGGTCAGGTCGATGCGCGGAATGACCACGTTTTGCCAAAGCAACGGCAACGGCGCCAGGCGAAATTCGACGCGTTTCAAGGTGGCCATTTGCGGGGTTTTCGACCAGTCAGGATTGCCCAGGCTCAGGTCTTCAGCGACGAAGTGCGGCCAAGGCACCCACGCGCGCCAACCACCCTGCTCCGGCTCACGGGCCCACAGCACGGCCAGATTGCCGTTGATGGCGAACGGGCGATGCAGCGCTGCACTGACTTTTTCGTTGAGGGTCGGCTTGATGCGGTTCCAGTCAAACGTGGCGATCACAATGACCAATACAGCCAGGACCAACAACAGGACAGCACCGGTCCAGGCAAAAATTTTACGACTGCGCGTCATTGCACGATTCTCCAGATGACAACCACCCCCGCGGGCGCATTGCGTACGACTTTGCTGTTCGACTGATAAAAGCCGTGAGGGTTTGATTTCGTTCTATAAAAAGCAGCTTTAGTGGGCTCAATCATTTTTGATGATTACCACCATTAGCCGTATGAAGTTCTCTCTGGACTATCGGAGCGGCATATTAGCGCCGTACCCAACCCGAGACACCTCATCATGAAACGCCCACTGCTGCTCACCCTGACCTTTTCGCTCCTGGCCGCCAATGCCTTTGCCATGCCGGCGGCCGAGCAACCCGTGTCCGGTGAAGCGAAGACCGTGGCGCAAGACACCCCGCGCCTGATTCAGCAATACCAGCGCGTTGCCGAACATGGCCCCGAACGCCTGGTTCAGCAGTATCAGCGGGTTTGAAGCTTAAAAAAATCCTACCGATCTTTATTGAATTCGCGTTCACGCCTGATCAGCGCATTTGTTAAAGTGCCGAACCGTCCCTTTGCAGAATTCAGCCCGCCCCATGTTGCCCCGCGCCGAACAGAAACAACAAACCCGACACGCCTTGCTTGACGCCGCGCGCAGCCTGATGGAAAGCGGGCGCGGTTTCGGCAGCCTGAGCCTGCGGGAAGTTGCGCGCACGGCCGGCATCGTACCCACCGGGTTCTATCGCCATTTCGACGACATGGACCAACTGGGCCTGGCGCTGGTCAGCGAAGTCGGCCAGACCTTTCGGGAGACGATCCGCCTGGTGCGGCACAACGAAATGGTCCTGGGCGGCATCATTGATGCGTCCGTGCGGATCTTCCTCGACGTCGTGGCCGCCAAACCCTCGCAGTTTCTGTTCCTGGCCCGTGAACAATACGGCGGCTCGCAGCTGGTTCGACAAGCCCTGGGCGCACTGCGCGAAGGCATCAGTGCCGACCTCGCGGCGGATCTCGGCAAAATGCCCAAATGGCAGCATCTGGACCCGGCTTCCCTGTCGGTGATCTCCGATCTGGTGGTCAAAAGCGTATTCGCCATGCTCCCGGAACTCATCGACCCGCCCGCCGCAACCCTGGCTCCGCACTTGACCCCGCAAGCCAAAATCACCCAGCAATTGCGCTTTATCTTCATTGGCGCGCGGCACTGGAAAGGTTTGGGCAGCATGTAGGAGCGGCTTCAGCCGCAAGGCTGTTTGTCCGCATCGAGGCCTGCTCCCGGCTAAAGCCAGCCCCGCAACGCAGCGCACCATTAATGACCACCGCTGAAATCACGCACCAAAAAGCGCCATAAAATCTCCCCGCGTACGAAGCATCGCCTCTATCTGTAAGCCATTTCCCACGTCATGCACTGTTGGCAAGCCCCTTGCTCTGCTTTGAAGCATCGTAATTAGCGGGAAACTTCCTGATGCTGGTGATTCATCGCAGAATCGAACCTCAAGCCGAATGGGCCGCAGAGCTGCATTTGAATTTTGAAGCGCGCAGCAAAAGCCGGCTGCGCTGTTTCAGTGCCGAAGGTGAAGACGTCGGGCTATTCCTTGAGCGCGGACAACCGCCGTTGCGCGATGGCGAGTGCCTGCAAGCCGAAGACGGCCGCATCGTTCGCGTCTGCGCCCGCCCGGAACAGCTGATGCACGTGACCTGCACGGGCGCCTTCGAGCTGACCCGCGCGGCTTACCATTTGGGTAACCGGCACGTGGCGCTGCAAGTGGGCGACGGCTGGCTGCGCCTGCTCGACGACTACGTGCTCAAGGCGATGCTCGATCAGCTGGGCGCGACCACTGAATCCATCGAAGCGCCGTTCTCCCCCGAACACGGCGCTTACGGCGGCGGTCATCACCATTCCCGTGCGGGCGAAGAGGACTTCAACTATCCACCGCGTCTGCACCAATTTGGCGTGCGCACGTGAACAGCGCCTGGGCGCTGCTGCGTCTGGCCAGTCCGCAATTGCCGATTGGCGGCTACAGCTACTCCCAAGGCCTGGAAATGGCCGTGGAACAGGCGTTGGTCAAGGATTCCCCCAGCGCTCGCCGCTGGATCAGCGACCAACTGCTGCTCAATCTCGCCCGCTTCGAAGCGCCGCTGCTGCTCGCCCATTGCACCGCCGCCGCCGAAGACGACTGGTGCCAGTTGCTGCAGTTGAGCCACGAACATCGCGCCAGCCGGGAAACCCGCGAGCTGCATCAGGAAAGCCGGCAGATGGGCTATTCGTTGCAGCAATTGCTCAACGGCTTGCCCGAGCTGGACCCGCCCGCCCGTAAATTTCTTGAACAGACTGCAGAGCCGCATCTGGCCCTGGGTTGGGCGCTGGCCGCCCGCGCGTGGCAGATCAGCCCGCAGGATGCGCTGGCCGCCTGGCTGTGGAGCTGGCTGGAAAACCAGCTGGCAGTGCTGATGAAGACCTTGCCGCTGGGTCAGCAAGCCGCGCAACGCCTGACCAGCGAGCTGCTGCCTTTGCTGCAACAGGCGCAGCAACACGCAACCGCAGTTGATTTGCAGCACATCGGCAGCGCGCCGTTTGGCGTGGCGCTGGCGAGCATGGCCCATGAACGTCAATACAGCCGACTGTTTCGGTCCTGAATTTTTATCTAACAAAGCTCAACGGAGAATTCAATGAACAGCCAACCTCTGCGCGTCGGCATCGGTGGCCCGGTCGGGTCCGGCAAGACTGCCCTGACTCTGGCGTTGTGCCTGGCTCTGCGCGAGCGCTACAACCTGGCGGTGGTCACCAACGATATCTACACCCGCGAAGACGCTGACTTTCTGGTGCGCAATGAAGCCCTGGCGCCCGAGCGGATCATCGGCGTGGAAACCGGCGGCTGCCCGCACACGGCGATTCGTGAAGACGCCTCGATCAATCTGGAAGCCGTGGATCAGCTGAACCGACGCTTTCCCGGCCTGGATCTGATCATCGTCGAATCCGGCGGCGACAACCTGTCGGCGACCTTCAGCCCGGAGCTGTCGGACCTGACCATTTACGTGATCGACGTGTCGGCCGGCGACAAACTGCCACGCAAAGGCGGTCCCGGCATCTGCAAATCCGACCTGCTGGTGATCAACAAGATCGACCTCGCACCGCTGGTTGGCGCGTCGCTGGAAATGATGGACCGCGACACGAAAAAGATGCGTGGCGAAAAGCCGTTCGTGTTCAGTAACCAGAAAACCGGCCAGGGTCTGGAACAGATCATTGCCTTTATCGAGCGCCAGGGTCTGCTGACCGAAGCCGCGTGACTCCACTTCATCAAGGAAGCCTCTCAATGAATTACACAAAAGCCTTCGGCGCCCTCGCCCTGCTGCTGGTTCCGGCCCTGGCCTTCGCTCACCCTGGACATGGCGATAATGGCCTGGTGGCGGGCATCAGCCATCCCATCGGCGGTCTGGATCACTTGCTGGCGATGATTGCGGTGGGTTTGTGGGCGGCGCAACAAAAAGGCGCGGCACGCTGGGCGCTGCCGTGCACCTTCGTTGGCACCATGCTGATCGGCGGTTTGCTGGGTTTCGAAGGCCTTGACCTGCCAGCGCTGGAAAGCGGGATTGCCGCCTCGGTGCTGGCGCTGGGCCTGGCGGTGGCACTGGCGGTGCGTCCACCGCTGTTCATGGCTGTTGGCGCCACGGCGTTGTTCGCGCTGTTCCACGGCGTCGCTCACGGCCTTGAGCTGCCGGACATGTCCAGCCCTTGGGCTTATGCGGCCGGTTTTGTGGCCGCCACCGCTGCGCTGCATGCCGTCGGTTACGCTGTCGTGCGCTTCCTGCCAACCGCCGCTGCGCCGCTGGTGCGGGTTGCCGGTGCACTGTCGGCCGCTGCGGGGGTTTGGTTGCTGGCTGCGTGAGCCAAGGTGGGACCGGCTTTAGCCAGGAAGAGGCTGGTACAGACGCATGATATCCATCGTTTGAACTGATATCTTCCCGGCTAAAGCCGGTCCCACAAGATTGCTGCGCGACACATCAATTCGCGCTCCTGCTACCATGTCGCGCAATTCGCCCTTGCCGTGACGCCAGCCGATGCCCGATGTTTCCAGCTCCGCCTCCCACTCTGACTCGAACACGGTTTTCGCCGCCCTTGAGGAGCATTTCCTGCGCGTGATCGTGCCGCTCTGGCTGGGTCCGGGCTGGAATGCTGATCTGGCGTTGCCTTACGAAGCCGTGGATGCCGAGCATCGCCCATTGCCGCCACAGCGCTACCGGGCCATGGCGTGTGCGCGACAGTTGTTCGTGTTTTCCAGCCTGATCGATCATCCGTCGGTGCCTGAAGCTGCGAGCCGCGCCGGGGCGTTGTTTCGCTCGCTGCAAAGTCACTTCCACGACGCCGAACATGGCGGCTGGTTCTACAGCATTGACCCGCAGGGCGCGCCGCTGGACCGTCGCAAGGATCTCTACACCCACGCCTTCATCATTTTTGCCTGCGCGCATTATTGGGCCAAGGTCCGCGAGCCACTGGTGGAATCCGTGTTCAATGCGGCGCTGACCGTCGTGGCCGAGCGTTTTGCCGATGGCACCGGGCTGTACGAAGCGATGCTGGGCGAAGACTGGTCCTCGCTGAACACCGGCCCGCTGCAAAATCCGCTCATGCACCTGGCGGAAGCCTTCCTCGCAACCCTCGCGGTGCGTGAAGACGCCGCCACCATCGGCGCGCTGGATGATCTGGTGCGCGGCATGCAAGAGCGCTTTGTGGATAACGCCCACGGGGTGATGCTGGAAAAACCGCTGGGCGCTGTGGATAACTGGTACGAGCCCGGTCATCAGTTCGAATGGTTCTTCCTGCTGGATTCTTCGTCACGCCTGCGGGGCAGTCCGCTGCACACATCGCTGACCCAGGCGTTCGCCCATGCCGAAGCGCAAGGCGTGGATTCGCAGACGGGCGCAGTAGTGGCGATGCTGGAAGTGGACGGCACGGTTCGCGACGGCACCCAGCGCATCTGGGCGCAAGCGGAATACCTGCGAGCGCTGGCGTTGCGGCCAGACAGTGAAGCGGCGTTAGGCCGCGAGTTGCGCGCGCTGCAAACGCGCTTTCTGCACGCCAGCGGCTGGAATGAGTGCCTGGACAACGCGGGTAAGGTCAGCCGCAGCGACATGCCGTCGACTACGCCGTATCACTTGGCGACCTGTTATATCGGGTTGGCGGAGTATTTTCGGGGCTGATTGAATCGGCCAATAGACCGTAGGAGCGGCGTCAGCCGCGAGAATGCTCTCCCGGCTAAAGCCGGTCCTACGGTAATTTCGGTGCTCTCCCGACTAAAGCCGGCCCTACGGTGACCTTGGCGTCAGGAGTCAGCCGCGATTGCGATCAATCGCAAACCCGGCCCAGGTCTGGCTTACCGGCATCAGCTCAAGGCTGTTGATGTTCACGTGCGCCGGGGTGTTCATGATCCAGAAGATCGTGTCGGCAATGTCCTGCGGTTGAATCGGCTCGGCGCCGGCATAAGTGGCGTCGTACTTGGTCTGGTCGCCCCCGAAACGCACCAGCGAGAACTCGCTCTCGCACAGGCCCGGCTCCAGATTGGTGACCCGCACGCCGGTGCCGATCAGGTCATTGCGCAGGTTCAGCGAGAATTGACCGACAAATGCCTTGGTGCCGCCGTAGACGTTGCCGCCCGGATACGGATAGTTGCCCGCAACCGAACCCAGGTTGACGATGCTTGCCCCGCGACCATGAGCGATCAGGCGCGGCAGCAGCAAGCGCGTGCTGTAGACCAGACCCTTGATGTTGGTGTCGATCATGGTGTCCCAATCGTCCAGATCGCATTTCGGCGCAGGATCGATGCCCAGCGCCAGACCGGCGTTGTTGATCAGACCGGTGATCTTGGCGAACTCGGCCGGCAGCCCCTCGATAGCGGCCTCCATGGCGGCACGATCACGCACGTCCAGCACCAGCGTGTGCACCTTGGTCTGTTTCGACAATTCAGCGCTCAGGGCGTTAAGGCGCTCTTCACGGCGACCGGTCAGGATCAGCGACCATCCGGCTTCGGCAAAACGGCGCGCACAGGCTTCGCCAAATCCGGAAGTAGCACCGGTAATGAACACAGTGGAAGTCATTTCGTTCTCCTGAAGTGGCACGAGGCAAGGCTGCCCCTTGGAAGCGTTAAATTGAACAAGGCCAGCAGAATGCCCGCCCAGACCGGTTACGGGCAAGTCTGTGGATAAAACATTCATCCAGTTGTACAAAAAACAACCAGCCAGAGCCGGGCCAGTCCGCGCATGGCCTGCACGCAGTTTTACCCACGTTATCCACAGCCAGACCCACAGTCTTTGGGAGTAAGTGCAAAACAGTACAAGCGAGGCATGGCGCGGCCTGCAGAAAGAAAGGCGGGGGTTTTCCCCTTGACGTCACGCCCGGCATCTGTAAAGGCTGTGAAACAAGATCAACCGGGGAAATTCGCTGTGGCTGCTGCGAGCCAGACCAACCGGCACTTTGCCGACTATTTCCAACGCTTGCCCACAGACTTATCCACAGGCTGGACCGATATAAAAGCTGTATGAAAAACCAGTCTTTAAAACGTTGACAAACCCCGTCAACGGAAACGAAAAAACCGCTGATCAAAAATTGATCACATCGCTACAGCCCTTATAAACAAAGGGCTTCAGCCAGCTACTCCCACGTTATTCACAGGCACCTCCACAGTAAACCTGAACAAGTCAAAAGCGTGACAAAACAACTATTTGCAGCGGCTTTATGTCGCGGTTTAGTGGCGCGTCAAAAATGTTTTCCACAATTGGCGGCAAGCACAAAAAGCCTCCTGAATCCTACGAATCGCAGCGTCAGCCCCTAAACAAAAAAGAGGCCGAAGCCTCTTTCTTTGTTCTCCCCGGTATCAGGCCATCAATGCCCGCCCAGGTAAGCGTTCCTGACTTCTTCGTTGACCAGCAACTCCTTGCCGGTGCCGGTCAGGCGGATTTCGCCGTTGACCATCACGTAGGCCCGATCAGACAGCTTCAACGCGTGGTTGGCGTTCTGCTCGACGAGGAAGATGGTCATGCCGGTGGCCGCCAGCTCGCGCAGAGTCGAGAAGATCTGTTTGACGATGATCGGTGCCAGACCCAGGCTCGGCTCGTCGAGCAGCAGCAGTTTGGGCCGGCTCATCAGGGCGCGGGCGATGGCGAGCATTTGCTGCTCGCCGCCGGACATGGTCATGGCGCGCTGGTTGCGGCGCTCCTTGAGACGCGGAAACAACTCGAACATGCGCTGCATGTCTTCAGCCGAGTGTTTGTCGCCAATCGGGATGGTGCCCATCATCAGGTTTTCTTCCACCGACATGTCGGGGAATACCCGCCGGCCTTCCGGCGACTGCGCAATGCCGTTGGACGCGATGTAGTGCGACGACTTGTGGGTGATGTCGGTGCCCTGATAGATGATCTGCCCGCTGGCCGCGCGGGGCTGGCCGAAGATCGACATCAACAGCGTGGACTTGCCCGCGCCGTTGGAGCCGATCAGGCTCACGGTTTCGCCTTCATTGATGTGCAGCGAGACTTTTTTCAGGGCCTGGATCGGCCCGTAATACACATCGATCTCTTTCAATTCGAGGATCGGCTTACTCATACCAACTCCTCTTCATCAGCGCCCAGGTACGCGGCGATCACTTTCGGATCGTTGCGGATCTGTTCCGGCCCACCGGCGGCAATCACGTTGCCGTGGTCGAGCACCACAATATCGTCGGAAATACCCATGACCATGCCCATGTCGTGCTCGATCAGCACGATGGTCATGTCGTGTTCGTCGCGCAGCAAGCGGATCATGCCGCTCAAGGCTTCGGTTTCCTGCGGGTTGAGGCCCGCTGCCGGTTCGTCCAGGCAGATCACCTGCGGCCGCGTGCACATGGCCCGGGCGATTTCCAGACGGCGTTGCTGGCCGTAGGACAATTCACCGGCAAGACGGTTGGCGCAGTCCACCAGATCGACGACTTCCAGCCAGTAGAACGCGGTGTTGATCGCGTCTTCTTCGGCCTGGCGATAGCCCTTGGTGTTGAGGATGCCGGCCAGCATGCTGCGGTTGACCCACATGTGCTGGGCGACCAACAGGTTTTCCAGCACCGACATTTCCTTGAACAGGCGAATGTTCTGGAAGGTTCGCGCCAGCCCGGCGCGATTCACCAGGTGGGTGCCGCCGAACATTTTGTAATACACGCGGCTGAGGAAGCTTTTCGGCGAGACAAAGTCCGTGACCTGGAAGGGTTCGCCCAGCAGCTTGATGACGTTGGTCGATGTTCCGCGCGTATGCAGCTCGATGCGCCCACCGGTGGCTTTGTAGAACCCGGTCAGGCAGTTGAACACCGTGGTCTTGCCCGCGCCGTTGGGGCCGATCAGGGCGAAGATCGAGTTCTTGCGGACCTTGATGCTGACGTCGCTGAGCGCCTTGATACCGCCGAAGTGCATCATCAGGTGTTCGACAGAGAGAATGATTTCGCTGCTCATGGCGTAACTCCCTGTTTCGCAGTGGCATTGGGATCAACCAGCACACCCTTGCGCGGGCGCACGCCGGTCCGGCTGATGCGGATCAGGCCACGTGGGCGCCAGATCATCATTAACACCATGAGGATCCCGAACAGCAGAACGCGGTATTCGGCAAAGCTGCGCAGCAACTCGGGAGCGACCGTCAAGACAAAGGCGGCGATGACCACGCCAACCGTCGAGCCCATGCCGCCGAGTACCACGATGGCGAGGATCAAGGCCGACTCGAAGAACGTAAACGAAGTCGGGTTGATGAAGCCCTGATAGCTGGCAAAAAACACCCCGGCCAGACCCGCAGTGGATGCACCGATGGTGAATGCCGAAAGCTTGACCAATACGTGATTCAGACCCATGGCGCGGCAGGCGATCTCATCTTCGCGCAGGGCTTCCCAGGCGCGACCGACCGGCATGCGCGTCAGGCGATGTTTGATATACAGCACCGCCAGCACGACCAGGAACAGCACCGCATAGATAAAGATGAATTTCAGGTCCGGGTTGTAATCGAAGCCGAAGAATTCATGAATCGGCACCCCGCCCTCTTTGGCACGGCGACCGAACTCCAGACCGAAGAAAGTCGGCGAAGGCACCGGCACGCCATTGGGTCCGCCGGTGAACGACAGCCAGTTGTTCAACACCAGACGAATGATCTCGCCGAAACCCAGGGTCACGATGGCCAGATAGTCACCGTGCATGCGCAACACCGGAAAGCCGAGGATACATCCGGCCAACGCCGCCGCAATCGCCGCCAGAGGCAATGCCGACCAGAAACCCAGGCCCAGGTATTGGTAACCCAAGGCCAGCCCATAAGCGCCAATCGCATAGAACGCCACGTAACCCAGGTCGAGCAGGCCCGCCAGGCCGACCACGATGTTCAGGCCCAGGCCCAGCAACACATAGATCAGGCCGAGAATGACCACGGTCAGCACGTATTTGTCCGCAAATACCGGGAACACGATGGCAATGACCACCATCGCCGGAATGATGTAGCGCAGACGCGACTTGTAGTCCGGTGCCAACACATGCACGCCGGAGCTGGAGCTTTCGAAGCTCTGCGCAATGATCACGCCTTTCGGGGTCTGCATGAACAGGCTCAGCAGCAGACGACCGACCATTACTACGCCGACCAGGACAGCCACGCGCGTCGGTTGCAGATTGAAGCCGTAACCGTCGAGCACCACGCCCACAATCGGGCCGAAAACGATGAGAGCCAGCAGTCCGGCAATGACTGCGTCGATCAGGCTTTGTTTGATATCGATGGGTTTTGTAGGAGCAGACATAGTTATACCTTCGCCACGAGAGGGCGACCCAACAGGCCTTGAGGACGGAAAATCAGAATCACCACCAGCAGGCCGAAACTGAACACGTCTTTGTAGTCGGAATTGATCAGACCGGAGAACTGCGACTCGGCAACCCCCAGGATCAACCCGCCGAGCATCGCCCCTGGCAGTGAGCCAATACCGCCCAACACCGCAGCGGTAAACGCCTTGATGCCGATGATGAAGCCGGCATAGAAGTCAAACGTGCCGTAGTTCATGGTGATCAGCACGCCAGCCAGTGCCGCCATGGCCGCACCGATGATGAACACGTAGGAAATCACCCGGTCGGTGTTGATGCCCAGGATCGATGCCATCTTGCGATCCTGTTGGGTCGCGCGGCACATCCGGCCCAGCTTGGTGTACTTGATGATGTAGGTCAGCACGCCCATGCCAACGAATGCGGCAATCAGGATGAAGATCTTGGTGTAGGTGATCTGCACGAAGCCGCTGCCAATCTCAAAACGCCACGCGCCTTCAAGCAGCGTCGGCACGCCTTGCTGGCGCGGCCCCTGGGCGATTTGCGCATAGTTCTGCAGGATCAGGGAAATACCAATCGCACTGATCAGCGGTGCCAGCCGGGTCGAGTTGCGCAGTGGTTTGTACGCCACCCGCTCAATGACAAAGCCGTACACGCCCGTCACCACAATGGTGAAGATCAGCGTACCCAGAATAAGGAACGGGAAGGACTCAACCCCGAAGAAAGACAAGACTGCCAGGCCGATGGCGGCCAGGTAAGCGGAGATCATGTAAACGTCGCCGTGGGCGAAGTTGATCATGCCGATGATGCCGTAAACCATCGTATAACCGATGGCGATCAGACCGTAAACCGACCCGAGGGTCAGGCCGTTGATCATTTGCTGCAGGAAAATACCATCCATCACGCACGCTCACGAATCTTGAAAGGCCATTTGAATTCGGCCCGAATACCCCCTCGTGAGGTGCACCGGGCCGACATCATGTGGCAACAGAAGAACTCAAGGGGCGCCAACCCCACGCCCCATTACGTAGACGAACCGGCGTCCGGAAACGCCAGTGCGGCTATCTCACTTCTGCTTTTCGAGCTGATGGTATTTACCTTCTTTGTCCCACTGGTAAACCACGTAGTCGGAAACCTTCAGGTCGCCTTTGGCATCCCAGGTTTTCTCGCCCATGACGGTTTTCACCGGGTTGGCTTTCAACCATTTGCTGGCATCTTCGCCTTTGTTGGATTTGGCGCCATTGAAGCCAGCCGCCAGAGCCTGAACCGAAGCGTAGGCGTACAGCGTGTAACCTTCAGGCTCGTAACCGGTTTTGCGGAACTCATCAACGACTACCTTGCTGTCAGGCAGCATGCGCGGATCGGCACCGAAGGTCATGTACACGCCGTCAACGTACTGTGCACCACCCGCAGTGGTCACCAGCTCGTCGGTCACGATACCGTCATCGGACATGAACTTGACGTCTTTGAGGCCTTGTTCACGCATCTGACGAACCAGAGGACCGGCTTCAGGGTGCAGGCCGCCGAAGTAAACAACGTCAGCGCCAACGGAACGGATTTTGGTCACCAGGGCGCTGAAGTCTTTCTCGCCACGGGTCAGGCCTTCTTCGAGCACCGGCTTGACGCCACGTTTGGTCAACTGCTTGGCGGTAGCGTCAGCCAGGCCTTTGCCGTAGGTGTCCTTGTCATTGATGACCGCGATTTTCTTGCCTTTCAGAACATCGACAATGTAATCGCCGGCGACGATGCCTTGCTGATCGTCACGACCACACATGCGGAACATGGCGTTCAGGCCGCGCTCGGTGACGGTCGGGTTGGTGGAGCCAGGGGTAATCGCGATGATGCCCGCTTCGTCATACACTTCCGAAGCTGGGATGGTCGACGATGAGCAGAAGTGACCGACGACGCCAGCCACTTTGTCCGAGGCCGCCTTGTTGGCGACGGCAACGGCTTGTTTCGGTTCGCAAGCATCGTCATACGCCGTCAACGCGATTTTCTCACCGTTGACCCCGCCAGCCTTGTTGATGGCGTCAGCAGCCGCTTGAGCGCCTTTCATGTATTGCTCGCCAAACGACGCGTTAGCGCCGGTCATCGGGCCAGCAACGCCGATCTTGATATCAGCCTGAGCAAACGAAGACACGCCCAATGCAGTAGCGACTGCGATTGCCAGAAAGCCTTTCCTGTAAAACGTCTGCGACATGAGTGGTGCTCCTGAAGTTTTTTTTTGATTAGCACTGCGACTACAGAGATTGCTCTGAGCAAGTGGCGTGCCATTCATTTTTTATTCTGCAAAAACTCATGGATTTGTTGAAAGTCGTTCGTTTAGAGCCTTCGTTGCAGGGCGTGCAACCGTCTAGGACGCGCCAGGTGCAACCCCGATGAAAAAAAGCGCAACCCTAGCGAACAAAACTAGCAACCCGTCCAGTAAGCCACGTACAACCTTGCTGTAACAGCCTGCGTCACCGAAGTGCACACCGTAGGTGCGTTCGCGCTACGAGACGCACCAATTGAGGTTAGTGGATTAAGAGCAAAGCGCCTGATAAAGCAGCGGTTTTTGGTCAGATCACGACGCGCAGGCACTGACCGGCGTGATACAGGGAGAATCCAGCTTCATATAACGCGCTGCGCAGCCCGACGCCAACCAACGGCGCCATGGGCGTAAACGGGATTGGCAGCACGTTTGTGTCGCCTGTGCACAGATAATCGGCAAAGGCCTTTCCCACCACAGTGCCGGTGGTGTTTCCGCGACCGTTGTAACCTGTTACTGCGACCAGACCTGGGGCAGGTTCGAACATGCGTAACAGATGATCGGGCGTAAATGAGATGCAGCCGGTCCAGGTGCATTGCCATTCCACATTTTTCAGGTACGGGTAATAGTGCTGCTGCACACGATCCGCCCACGCCTTCAGGAACCAGCCCGGCTTTTGATTGCCATTGCCCAGGCTGCCCAGCAACAGGCGACCGTCGGCATCGCGACGAATGCTGCTCAGCACCTGGCGCGTGTCCCACGAACCCTGACCAAACGGCAGCACTTGCTGCGCCGCCTCGTCGCTCATCGGCGTTGACGCCACCTGATAGTAATAACCGGGGAAAAAACTGCGCCGCAGTTCGGTCCATTGGCCTTCGGTGTAAGCGTTGGAGGCGATCACCACCTTCTCGGCCAGCACCGCGCCATGCTCGGTGACAACGCACCATTTAGCGCCCTGGCGTTCGAGACGGGTAACGGGCGAATGATCGAACAACTGCCCACCCAAACGACCCACCGCCGACGCCAGCCCGCTGGTGTACGCCATCGGATTGAACGTACCGGCGCGCCGATCCAGCAACGCAGCAGTGATTTTCGTGGTGCCGGTGGCTTCTTCGCAGGCCTTGCCGGTCAACAGCTCGACTGGAGCGCCGCGCCGCTGCCATTGCTGCTCGCGACTGCGCAGATCGGCCACACCCTTGGCGTTATGCGCCATGTGCAGCGTGCCTTCACGACGCAGCTGGCAATCAATGCCGTATTTGTCGATCAGGCTGAACACCAGCGCGGGCGCTGCGCCGAGCATCTGGTTCAACTGGCTGCCAATCGCCTTGCCGAAACCGGCTTCGATATCATCCGGAGGAATCCACAGCCCGGCGTTTACCAACCCTACGTTGCGCCCCGAACCACCATGGCCAGTGCGATGGGCTTCCAGCACGGCCACCCGTTTACCTTGTTCGAGCAAGTGAACCGCTGCCGACAAACCGGTGATGCCTGCGCCAATGACGCACACATCGACCGTCAACTCCCCCCGCAACGCCTGGGCTTCAGGGCGTTGGGGCGTCAGCGTTTCCCACAGACATTCTTCGCGTAGCGGCATCGCAAAACCCCGGAAAACCATGATTCAGATCTCGGAAAATACGTCGCCTCATCCGACGCCTTCGCGGGCAGCCTCGCTCCAACAGCTATATCCGTTGGAGCGAGGCTTGCCCGCGAATCAGTCGACGCGGTACGTCAGGCATACCGCATCACATCAATCGAAGGTAATACCCTGGGCCAACGGCAACTCCAGCGAGTAGTTCACGGTCGCCGTCTGGCGACGCATGTAGGCGCGCCACGAATCGGAGCCGGATTCACGGCCGCCACCGGTTTCTTTCTCGCCGCCGAATGCGCCGCCGATTTCTGCGCCGCTCGGACCAATGTTGACGTTGGCGATACCGCAGTCGCTGCCCAGCGCGGACATGAACTGCTCGGCTTCACGCACGTCAGTGGTGAAAATGCACGACGACAGGCCTTGCGGTACCGCGTTGTTCAGGCGCAGCGCCTCGTTGAAATCTTCGTAGCCAACGACATACAGGATCGGCGCGAAGGTTTCGGTGCAGACCACATCGCTCTGCTCAGGCATTTCCACGATGGACGGGGAAACGTAATAAGCATTGGGGAATTTATCTTCCAGCTGACGCTTGCCGCCGAAGACCTTGCCGCCTTCGCTCAACGCCTGTTCGAGCGCGTCCTGCATGTTTTCGAAGCTCTGCTTGTCGATCAGCGGGCCGATCAGATTGCCTTCCAGCGGGTGACCGATGCGGATTTTCTCGTAAGCGGTTTTCAGACGCGCAACGATCTCGGCCTTGACCGATTCGTGAGCAATCAGGCGCCGCAGGCTGGTGCAGCGCTGGCCGGCAGTACCGACAGCGCTGAACAGAATGGCGCGCACGGCCAGATCCAGGTCAGCGCTCGGGCTGAGGATCATCGCGTTGTTGCCGCCCAGTTCAAGAATGCTGCGGGCAAAACGTGCGGCGACTTTCGGCGCGACTTCACGGCCCATGCGGGTGCTGCCGGTGGCGCTGATCAGGGCCACGCGCGGATCATCGACCAGCGCTTCGCCAGCCGCGCGGCCGCCGATGATCACCTGAGCCAGATATTTCGGAGCATCGGCGAATTCGCTGGCCACTTTGTCGAACAGCGCCTGGCAGGCCAGACCGGTCAACGGAGTTTTTTCCGAAGGTTTCCACAGCACCGAATTACCGCAGACCAGCGCCAGCGTGGTGTTCCAGGCCCAGACCGCAACCGGGAAATTGAACGCGCTGATCACGCCGACGACGCCCAGCGGGTGCCAGGTTTCACGCATGTGGTGGCCTGGACGCTCGGAGGCGATGGTCAAACCGTACAACTGGCGGGACAGACCGACCGCGAAATCGCAGATATCGATCATTTCCTGAACTTCACCCAAGCCTTCCTGAGTGATCTTGCCGGCTTCCCAGGAAACCAGCTCGCCCAGATCAGCCTTGTGCTTGCGCAACGCTTCGCCGAACAAACGGATCAGTTCGCCACGGCGCGGTGCCGGTACTTTGCGCCAGGCCTCGAAAGCCACGTCGGCACGGCTGATTTGTTGTTCGACTTCCGCGGCACCTTCCCAATTCACAGCGCCGATGCGGCTGCCGTCGATGGGGGTGTGAACAGGCTTGTCGCCCTTCTGATAAAGCGCGGGGTCGACACAGAGACGGGTTAGCAAGTCGGTAAGCATGTTCTCTCCTGATTTCGGGAATGCTGAAAATACGGGTAAATCCTCAGCCTCTAGTAATAGCTGGGTAAACGCGCCTCAACAAACGACCATTAGGCGAGATATCATTCCGTTTATTCATGCTGAGCACCGGAACAGGCAAAAAGGCCCGAACATGCTGAACAAACGCCACTTACCGTCGATTACTGCCCTGCAATGCTTCGAAGCTGTCACGCGCCACTTGAGCTTCACCCGCGCCGCCGAAGAGATGAACCTCACGCAAAGTGCGGTCAGCAAGCAAGTGGCGCAGCTGGAAGAACTGGTGCAACACTTGCTGTTTCGCCGGGTCCGCCGCCGCTTGCAACTGACTCCGGCCGGCGCGCTGTATCTGGGGGAAGTGCGCAAGATCCTCAGTCAGGTGGAGATGTCCACGCTGTTCCTGCGCTCTTATGGCGGCGAAACCGAAGTATTGCGCGTGTCGACGCCCTCGACGTTCGGCGCCCGCTGGCTGGTGCCACGCCTCAAAGGCTGGCGGCTGCGGCACCCGCACATCCATCTGGACCTGGTCAACGAGCAGGAAACCGATGATCTGGCGCAGAGCCGCTGCGACCTGGCGTTCTATTTCGGCCAGGGCGCGCGCCCCGGCGCGGAAAGCATCAAGTTGTTCGGCGAAGAACTGATCCCGGTCTGCGCGCCGGGCTGCCTGCCGGATCAGCCGTTCAGCGACCCGACGCAACTCACCGACCTGGTGCTGCTGCAAAGCGCTTCGCGCCCGCAAGGCTGGCACGACTGGTTCGAAAGCCAGGGTTATCACACCGAACACAGCTATCACGGGCCGCGCTTCGAAACCTTCTATATGTGCATCCGCGCGGCACAAGTCGGCTGCGGCGTGGCACTGCTGCCGCGCTTTCTGGTGGAAGAAGAACTGGCCGACGGCAAACTGGTCATCCCTTGGCAACACGCCCTGCCGAGCACCGATGCCTATTACATGGCCTACCCCGAACACGCCGCCGAAGTGCCGAAAATCCGGGATTTTGTTGAATGGATGGTGGAGCAGTCGAGGTGAATGAACGCGACCGGCAGGAGGGGACTTGTCCCCGAAAGCGGTGGATTGGTGTGCGGGAATATCCGGACACTGATGCCGCCCGAAAGACCGCTTCGGGGACAAGTCCCCTCCTACACGTGCAGGTGCCTGCGAACCAAAGAAAACTGCCCCTCGTCAGCCTCGGCTGGCATTATGTCCGCCATCGTCAAACAACACTGATTCAGATTCGTTTTGGCCGCGTGTGGCGGCCGGTCCTGCTGGAGCGACCCAATGAGCGAGAGCGCATTCTCCAATCGCATCGTGCAAAACTTGCTCGACACCGATCTGTACAAGCTGTCCATGATGCAGGCGGTCCTGCATAACTACCCCAACGTCGACGTCGAGTGGGAGTTTCGCTGCCGCAACGGCGAGGACCTGCGGCCTTATCTCGGCGAGATCCAGCATCAGGTCGAGCTTCTCTGTGAGTTGTCCCTGGGCGCCGAAGAATTGGGTTTCCTGGAGCGCATCAACTTCATGAAGCCGGATTTCCTGAGGTTTCTCGGTCTGTTCCGCTTCAATACCCGCTATATCAAATGCAGCATCGAAGACGATCAGCTGTGTATTCGCCTGCAAGGGCCGTGGCTGCACGTGATTCTGTTCGAAGTGCCAGTGCTGGCGATTGTCAGCGAAGTGCGCAATCGTCATCGCCATCCGCAGATTCTGCTCAGTCAGGCCACAGATCAGCTGCACCGCAAATTCGACTGGCTAACCGCCAACGCGCAGCCCGATGAGTTGGCCGCACTGAAAGTGGCCGACTTCGGCACGCGTCGACGCTTTTCCTATCGTGTCCAGGAAGAAGTGGTCAGCGTGCTCAAGCGCGATTTTCCCGGCCAGTTCGTCGGCACCAGCAACGTGGATCTGGCCCGCAAGCTGGACCTCAAGCCGTTGGGCACCATGGCCCATGAATGGATCATGGCCCATCAACAACTGGGGCCACGGCTGATCGACAGCCAGATTGCCGCCCTCGATTGCTGGGTTCATGAATACCGAGGCTTGCTGGGCATCGCCCTGACCGACTGCATCACCACCGACGCTTTCCTGCAGGATTTCGATCTGTATTTCGCCAAGCTGTTCGATGGCTTGCGCCATGATTCGGGCGACCCGGTGAAGTGGGCCGAAAAATGCATCTCGCATTACCAGAAGATCGGCATTGACCCGATGACCAAGACACTGGTGTTCTCGGACGGGCTGA
>Ga0247805_1000226_pt1 | contig 33676 bp, 29 predicted proteins | sample UWRJL044104R1_FD_180930 | JGI IMG/M metagenome (GOLD analysis project Ga0247805, IMG submission 180930) | Plant litter microbial communities from Arlington Agricultural Research Station in Wisconsin, United States - UWRJ-L044-104R-1 | ecosystem: Environmental > Terrestrial > Plant litter >... | reverse complement strand
TAACGACCTAAGGTGGTTATTGCGGCGGGGCTCACCTCTTCCCATCCCGAACAGAGAAGTTAAGCCCGCCTGCGCAGATGGTACTGCAGTTATGTGGGAGAGTATGTCGTCGCCTTTCTTTTGAAAATCCCCATTCGCATTTGCGAATGGGGATTTTTTGTTTTTAAGATGTTTGCAGTTTAAGTGAAGCGATATAAATTATTCCATTCTTAGTGATTTGAAAGAGCTTCCAGTTACTACTTATCCTAAGAGTTTCCTTTTCTACCAATGTTTCTGATTTACACCATAGGATTCAATTGTAATTGCACATCCATATCTGCATATCGAGTTCTGTTTTTGTAGCCCTGTATTATTTATTTAATAGCCTTTTTCGACTTGCATAAAATCGTTTTGAAGCAAAATAATTGGAAATAGATCTTTTTAGTTTTTAAGGGATACTTTATGAACTGCTCTTAGGAAAATGTTGATTGCTGTTTCAGTAGCAACTACACCAGAATGGATCAGGAAGCAATCTCCAAACTTTCACAAATATTTAAGCTTCAAACCATTTTAAACTTTTAAACTAAAAATGTATCTTTGCGCCTTAATTCCAAACTTAACAGATGAACAAATTGCTTATTGTCGGAACGGTCGCTTTCGACGCTATTGAAACCCCTTTCGGGAAAACGGATAAAATTTTAGGAGGAGCTGCCACCTACATAGGACTTTCGGCTTCTTTCTTCAATCTAAAATCAGCCATTGTTTCAGTAGTGGGAGACGATTTTCCACAAGAACACCTTGATTTGTTGACGGAAAGGAATATTGACATTTCAGGTTTGGAAGTTGTCAATGGTGGAAAGACCTTTTTCTGGAGCGGTCGTTACCATAACGATTTAAATTCAAGAGATACATTGGCTACTGAATTGAACGTACTGGCTGATTTCCAACCAAAAGTGCCACAGGATTTCAAGAATTCGGATGTGGTAATGCTTGGAAACTTGCATCCATTGGTACAGAGCAGTGTTTTGGACCAGATGGAAACCCAGCCAAAATTGGTAGTGTTGGACACTATGAATTTCTGGATGGATTGTGCCTTGCCGGAATTGTTGGAAGTGATCAAGAGAGTCGATGTAATCACCATCAACGATGAAGAAGCACGCCAGCTTTCAGGAGAATATTCTCTTGTGAAGGCTGCTGCCAAGATCCATACGATGGGACCAAAATATGTGGTGATTAAAAAAGGAGAACACGGAGCGTTATTGTTCCACAACAAGGAAGTGTTCTTTGCACCGGCATTGCCGCTTGAAGAAGTTTTTGATCCGACAGGAGCCGGAGATACGTTCGCAGGAGGATTCGCAGGATTCATCACGCAAAGCGAGAACATCTCTTTCGAGAACATGAAAAATGCCATCATCTACGGTTCAAACCTTGCTTCTTTCTGTGTGGAGAAATTCGGAACGGAAAGAATGGTTGACCTTGATAAAGAAGAAGTTGTGAGCAGGCTGAAACAGTTCAGGGCCCTGACACAATTTGACATAGCATTGCAATAAAGAAACACGCCTCGGAAACGGGGCGTTTTTGATTGAAAATAAACAACAGGATTCCGCAAATTGCCCCATTTGTAGAATTGATTATTCGGAAACACCATCTGTGATAATTTGTGAAATCTGTGTTCAATACTAATAACTACACAACAACAACAGCACAATGAGCGATTCAATTAAACACGAATGTGGTATTGCACTTTTAAGATTAAAAAAACCACTCGAGTTTTACAAGGAAAAATACGGTTCGGCTTTCTACGGGATACAAAAGATGTATCTCCTTATGGAAAAGCAGCACAACAGGGGACAGGACGGAGCAGGTTTTGCCAGTATAAAATTGGATGTCGAGGCTGGAGAACGTTATATCAGCCGTGTCCGTTCCAATGATCCGCAACCGATCCAGGATGTCTTTGCGCAGATCAACGACAGGATCAATGAAGAGTTGGCTTCCCATCCGGAATATGCGGAAGATGTTGCGGCACAGAAAAAACACATCCCTTATATCGGGGAATTATTCCTGGGACACGTCCGTTACGGTACTTTTGGCAAGAACAGCATCGAGAGCGTGCACCCGTTCCTTCGCCAGAACAATTGGATGCACCGGAACCTTATCGTTGCGGGAAACTTCAACATGACCAATGTGACGCAACTGTTCAACAGTTTGGTGGAATTGGGTCAGCACCCAAAAGAAATGGCAGATACTGTTACCGTAATGGAAAAGATCGGTCATTTCCTTGACGATGAAGTTACCGACCTGTACTTGGATTGCAAGAACGAAGGCCTTTCCAAAAGGGAAGCTTCTCCGGTAATTGCAGAACGCCTGGACGTAAAGAAAATCCTGAAAAGGGCATCCAAGGGATGGGACGGAGGTTATGCAATGGCGGGACTTTTCGGCCATGGTGATGCCTTTGTCTTCAGGGATCCGGCGGGAATCCGTCCGGCTTATTTTTATGAAGACGATGAAATCGTGGTGGTGGCTTCGGAGCGACCGGTAATCCAGACGGTTTTCAATGTCGATTTTGAAAAGGTACAGGAACTTCAACCGGGACACGCCTTGATCATCAAGAAAAATGGAAAGGTTACGGAAGAAGAAATCATTACGCCGACCGTAAAGAAAGCCTGTTCGTTCGAAAGGATCTATTTCTCAAGAGGAAGCGATGCAGAAATCTATCAGGAACGAAAAGACCTTGGAAAATTGATCCTGCCGGCTGTATTGAAAGCTATTGACAATGATACCGACAACACGGTTTTTTCTTATATCCCGAATACGGCCGAAACTTCCTTCTACGGGATCGTTGAGGCAGCCCAGGATTTCCTGAACCAGAGAAAGAACAATTATATCCTTGAAAACAAGGACACCCTGACAAAGGACACCTTGCAGGAACTGCTTGCCGTAAAGATCAGGACCGAAAAAGTAGCGATAAAGGATGCCAAGCTGAGGACGTTTATTACCGAAGACAGCAGCCGCGACGATTTGGTGGCACACGTTTACGATGTCACGTACGGTGTGATCAAGCCGACCGATAATCTTGTGATTATTGACGACAGTATTGTCCGTGGCACGACGCTGAAGATGAGCATCATCAAGATGATGGACCGCTTGAAGCCGAAAAGCATTATTGTAGTCTCTTCTGCACCACAGATCCGCTATCCGGATTGCTATGGGATCGATATGGCAAAACTGGAAGGCCTAGTGGCGTTCAGGGCTGCCTTGGACCTGTTGAAGGAAAGAAACTTGTACCATATCGTCGAAGAGGTATACAAGAAGTGCAAGACGCAGGAGCACCTTAACGACAATGACGTTGTAAATTACGTGACGGAAATATATGCTCCCTTCGAGCCACAGGAAATATCAGACAAGATTGCGGAAATGCTGAGCTCTCCGGAGATCAAGGCTGATGTGAAGATCATCTTCCAGACGGTTGAAGACCTGCACAAGGCTTGTCCTAAAAACTTGGGAGATTGGTATTTTACAGGAGATTATCCGACACCTGGAGGAAACAGGGTGGTCAACAAGGCGTTTATCAATTTCTATGAAGGAAACGATGCAAGAGCATACTAAGACCTGTTCAAATGTGCAGTACAACGGATTTAATGCACCGTTCGTCTGATTTTTTTGTAGGTTCATAATCAACACAATACATTTGTACTACCATAACATTAGTAGGTTAAGTTTATGGTAGATTTGGGGCAAAAAAGGTGAAAGCAATTTCACCTTTTTTATTTTTATACCAGTTCCATTCCGCTGTAACGCTCCAATACCTCGTCAAAGGTGGCGAAGATGAATTCAGGGTTCTCGCTTGAAACCATCCTTGATCGGAATTCCTTGAAATTGGGCAATCCCTTGAAATAATTCGTGTAGTGTCTTCTTGTCTCCAGGATGCCAAGCTTTTCGCCTTTCCAATCCATTGCCCATTGCAGGTGGTTCTTGGCGGCTTCCACGCGGTTTTCTATGTTTGGTTTTGGCAGGTGCTCTCCCGTTGCAAAGTAGTGCTTGATTTCATTGAAGATCCACGGATAGCCGATTGCGGCACGTCCGATCATCATCCCGTCAAGACCGAAACGGTTTTTATATTCCAATGCCTTTTCGGCCGAGTCGATATCTCCGTTTCCGAAGATAGGCATTGTAATCCTTGGGTTGTTCTTGATTCGTTCAATATGCGTCCAATCGGAGTGTCCCTTGTACATCTGGGCTCTTGTCCTGGCGTGTACCGTCAGTGCCTGCACGCCGATGTCCTGCAATCTTTCGGCAACTTCGTCGATGTTGATGGAATTCTCGTCCCAACCCAGACGGGTTTTTACCGTTACAGGAAGATGCGTGCTTCGGATGACTGCCTTGGTCAAGCGTACCATAAGGTCTACATCTTTCAATACGCCAGCTCCGGCACCCTTGCAGACCACCTTCTTTACGGGGCAGCCGAAGTTGATGTCAATCAGGTCCGGATTCACCGCCTCGACAATCTTGGCCGACATCGCCATTGCCTCTTCATCGCCACCAAAGATCTGGATGCCGACAGGTCGCTCATAATCGAAAATGTCCAATTTCTGGCGGCTCTTTATCGCATCGCGGATCAATCCCTCGGAGGAGATGAATTCGCTGTACATCAGGTCGGCGCCGTGGAGCTTGCACAACCTGCGGAACGGCGGATCGCTCACGTCTTCCATCGGGGCTAATAATAAAGGGAAATCGGGTAATTCTATGTTGCCTATCTTGACCATCTGCTGCATTTTGATGCAAAATTACAACTTTTTTTAGAAACCGTTTTTTATTAGCCTTGGTAGAAAAAAGCCAACACGAATTAGCACCAATTTCCACAAATCAATTCGTGAAAATTAGTGCAATTAGTGTCTGAATATAAGTTATAGAGTAATTTTAGTCTGTATCTATTGTGCTCAGTGCAATAGGCTTATTTTTTCTCTCGCCAGAGTGAGATCAATCCTTCCATCTTCCCGTAGACAGGATCGCTTTCGGGAACTGGAACTTTACTGATGTTTTCGTCGGCTTCAGGGCGTTCGCTTTTCTCGCCTTTCATGATGTCGTATTCCATTCCATCCGGATACGCACCGATCACGCCAAAATCATACGAGGCCTCTATCTTTTTATGTCCTACTCCAGCCGGAATGGCTACCGCGTCTCCTTCTTCAATGGTTATTTTCTCGCCTTCCTCTCCTCCAAATTGGATCGTGGCATAGCCGCTGTAGACGCCCATCACCTCGTGGGTATTGCTGTGGTAGTGGTGGTAGTCGTAAACGCCGTTGTTCCAGGAGTTGGTCCAATTGCGGTCTGCGAAATGCTGGGTAATGAAGTCGGGATCTGCTTTTTCTTCCGAAAATACGTTCTTGTAGATCACAAGCGGAAGCGGACTGTTCGGGATGGTCCCGTCGTCCTTGAATCGTAATTGTATGGTTTCCATTTTCATGATTGCTGCTTTTATGTGCCTATAAAATTACAACGCTTGAAAAAAATACGGCTTACGGAATTTACTGATAAACTTCTGGATTTACCACTTTTGGAAGCCGTTCCCCCTTGATTCCGGCAATTGCATTCCGGGCTGAAAGAAGCGCCATATTGTTCCTTGTCTCTTCTGTCGAGGAGCCAATATGGGGTAGTACGGCAACGTTCGGCATCCTCAGCAATACATTGTCCTTGTCCATCGGTTCCGGATTGGTAACGTCCAATCCTGCTCCCCAGATGGTCTTGTCCTGCAAGGCTTGAAGCAACTCCTTTTCGTTGTGTATGGGTCCGCGGGCCGTATTGATGAAGATGGCGTTTGGTTTCATCTTCGCAAAGGCCTCCTTGTTGAAAAGATCCTTGGTTTCATCGGTAAGGTTGGCGTGGACCGAGATCACGTCGCTCTGTGCCAGCAATTCATCGAAGGTGACTTTTCTGGCGCCCAGTTTGTCCTCGGCTTCCTGGTTCGTGCTCCTGTTGTGGTAGAGGATGTCCATCTCAAAGGCACCTTTTGAGGCCCTTGCCATTTCATAGCCTATTTTTCCCAGGCCGAAAATCCCGAGTGTTTTTCCCTGCAGGTCCTGGCCTATGTTCGCCAACGGCTCGAAGAAATTCCAATCGTTGTTGATGATCCGCTTGTGGTGGAAAAATGCCTTGCGGGCCACGCTCTGCATCAGCAGGAAGGCAATATCGGCCGTGGCCTTGCTCAGGACATCAGGCGTATGGCCTATCGGAATCTTGAGCCTCGTGGCCTCTTCAATGTCAACATTGTCATAGCCTGTTGCAAACAAGGAGACCACTTTCAAGTGGCTGCATGCGTTCAGGAATTCGGCATTGATCGTGGAACGTCCTGCCGTCAGCAACGCATCAACTTTCTTGCAATTCGAGATCAGTTCCTCCTGCGTCAATTCTCTTTTTTCTTCCCATTGCGTCACTTCGATTCCGGCTTCGCGGAAAAGCTGCAGTCCGGCTTCCGGGATTATTCTGGTGATGAATACTTTCATTTTGGATTTATTTTTTTGTGTTAGGGCTGTGCTGCTTGAAATATTAAAATAAGTTTTGAACCATTAAGGGATTAAGGTAATTAAGCTGTCAAGTGGTATTGCTTTTTTTTTCCTTCTTCAAGGAAGCTTAATGTATCAATAGAAAATACAAATAGTTAGTAGGCCTTGTCCTTAAATCCTCTTAATACCTTAATGGTTTATTTTTGATGATGAATACTCTCATTTTTATTTTTTGTGTTAGGGCTGTGCCGCTTGAAAGATTAGAAATAAGTTTTGAACCATTAAGGGATTAAGGTAATTAAGCTGTCAAGTGGTATTGCTTTTTTTTCCTTCTTCAAGGAAGCTTAAGGTATCAATAGAAAATACAAATAGTTAGTAGGCCTTGTCCTTAAATCCTCTTAATCCCTTAATGGTTTATTTTTGATGATAATACTCTCATTTTTATTTTTTGTGTTAGGGCAGTGCCGCTTGAAAGATTAGAAATAAGTTTTGAACCATTAAGGAATTAAGGTAATTAAGCTCTCAAAGGTCTTGCTGTTTTCTAGTCCTTCTTTCAATGCAAAACATCAATAGCAAACCAAAATATCCAGCACACCTTGCGCCCTGCACCTCATACCCTCAACCCTTTTTCAACCCTACCACGCACTATTAGCAGTCAGCAGCGCAATCGAATTCGCATCCAGATCCAATTCCGGTGCCTGGATGATGCTGTCAAGCTGCGAGAGGCTGGTGGCGCTCACGATCGGAGCCGTTACGGAAGGCCGTTGGATCAGCCAGGCCAAGGCAACAGAAGCCGGCGTAGTATTGTATTCCTTTGCCACGACATCAAGCGCTTCCAGGATCCTGAAACCTCTTTCGTTGAAATACTTTTCCATATTGCCGCCCCTCGGGCTCTTGCCAAGGTCTTCCTTTGTGCGGTATTTTCCGGTAAGGAATCCGCTCTCCAGGGAATAATACGTGATCACGCCCAGGTTGTGGCCAAGGCAGACAGGTTCCAATCCGTTTTCAAAGGCTTCCCTTTCGTACAGGTTGTAATGTGGCTGGAACGTCTCGTAGGAGGGCAGGCCTTTTTCGGTACTTGTCGCCAAAGATTCCTTCAGCCGTTCCACGCTCATGTTCGAGGCGCCGATCCATCGGATCTTTCCTTGTTTTACAAGCGTGTCATACGCTTCAAGCGTTTCTTCGATAGGAGTTGCCTCGTCGTCGAAATGCGTCTGGTACAGGTCAAGATAATCCGTCTGCAGCCTCTTTAGAGAATCTTCTACAGCTTTCAGGATATATTCCTTTTTCAGTCCTTTCCTGCCATTGCCCATGTCCGAACCGACTTTGGTGGTAAGGATGATTTCCTGGCGGTTTTTCCTTTCCTTCATCCATTTCCCGATGATCTTCTCGGATTCTCCCCCCTCGTTGCCCGGAACCCATCTCGAATACACATCCGCAGTGTCTATGAAGTTGAAACCTGCGTGGGTGAATCCGTTCAGGAGTTCAAAGGATTGCTTCTGGTCGATCGTCCACCCGAAAACATTGCCTCCGAAGGCGATGGGGTAGACGTGCAGGTCGGTATTGCCTAGTTGTCTTTTTTCCATTGTATTATAGTGCTTATAGTTGAATGACTTTTCGTTGCTCGTTGCTTCTTATGGCCGCCTCGATGATGCGCATGGTGTTTACGCCGTCCTGGGCGGTAACGGGTTCCGGCTTGTTCTCGGTAATCGAGGTGTACAGGCCGTCGAAGAAATCATAATAGTTTCCGGCAAGTGTCGGAATGTTCTCGTGTATGATCTTGCCCCCGCTTTCGGTATGCAGCAGGCCTTCGCGGCTTCTGGATTCTGTTCCCCAATTCTTAAGGCCGGGTTTCTTCCCCATCTTGAGGGCGTCTTCCTGGACATCGCCACGGCTTTTCAGGAAGGAACCGTTTTTTCCGTGCACGACGAACGAGGGAACCGCTTCCCGGATAAAGAAGCCGGCTTTCAATCTGACGCGGAAGTTCGGATAGTAGAGCAGGATGTCCATATAATCGTCGACTAAAGATTTGTCGCGTGTGATCCTGATGTCGGCAAACACCGCTTCAGGGAATCCGAAGAGGTACAAGGCCTGGTCGATAAGGTGCGGACCCAGATCCTTCAATATCCCAGCTCCGGGATTGGCCGTTTCCTTGTGCCCCTTGATGCTCAGGCTTGGGTTGTAGCGGTCAAAATGAAATTCCGCTTCGACGATTTCGCCCAGGAGGCCATTGTCTACCACGTCCTTCACGGTCTTGAAATCGCTGTCCCATCTCCTGTTCTGGAACACGGCAAGTTTGCGGTTTCTTGCTTCTGCAAGTGCCTTCAATTCCTGCGCTTCCTCGACGGTTGCGGTAAAGGCTTTTTCCACGAGGGCGTGTTTTCCGGCCTGCAGCACTTTCTTGGCATATTCAAAATGGGTGGCCACGGGTGTGTTCACCACCACCAGATCGACATCATCTTCAAGCAAGGCTTCGAAACTCTTGTAGCTCCTGGCCTTGGCATAGTCGTTGTGGATCAGTTTCTTGCTTCTTTCCCAGGAGCCCGCAAGCTCAAAACCCGGGTGCAGTTCCAGAAAGGGAGCGTGAAAAACCTTGCCCGACATCCCGTAGGAAAGCAGGGCTGTTTTAATCTTTTGCATTTTGTCTTTTGATTAGGATAGTAAATTTAGGGGACATTCTGCATATTAGGAATATAGATCCCCATTATTAACAAACATTTAAAACCGTCGAAAATTTTATACCGTGATAAATAAGCAGAAAACATTACTTTTGTGCGTTATAAAAAATAAAATCAGATGATACAATTAGGCCAGATCCTATTCATACTTTCCGTACTAGTTATTTTGCACGAGCTTGGACATTACGTCGCAGCGAAGATCTTCAAGGTCAGGGTTGAAAAATTCTACCTTTTCATGGATGCAGGCTTCTCCATCCTGAAGAAGAAAATAGGGGAGACGGAATGGGGTATCGGATGGTTGCCGATCGGAGGTTACGTGAAATTATCAGGAATGATCGACGAGAGCATGGACACCGAGCAGATGAAGACGCCACCGCAGCCTTGGGAATTTCGTTCCAAGCCGGCATGGCAAAGATTGATCATTATGTTGGGCGGGATCATTGTAAACATCATCCTGGCCTGGTTCATCTATACTGTTGTGTACAGCACCTACGGACAGAAATACATCGCCACCGAGCGCATCCAGGAAAATGGATTGGTGTTCGGGGAAGTGGGCCAGAAGGCCGGTTTCCGAAACGGCGACAAGATCATGGCCGTTGACGGAAGGTTCCAGCCGAACTTCAACCGCATGACCTTGGACGTGCTGCTTGGCGACAACGTCGAGGTGGAACGCGACAACAAGAAGGTAGACCTGATCCTGACGGATGAGATGAAAGCCGAGATCATCGGGAAGGAAGGAAAGGAATTCATGGGACCCAGAAGGGCCAACATCAAGATTGATTCCATCTTCCCTGGTTCGAATGCCATGAAAGCCTCGCTGAAGATAGGCGACAACATCGTGGGCATCAACGGGATCAAGGTGACGTATTTCGACCAGCTTGGGGAAGAACTGTCCAAGCACAAGAACGATTCGGTTACGCTTGACGTGAACCGGAACCAGCAGGTGATCCAATTGAAAGCCTTGGTAACAAAAGAAGGTACTTTAGGCTTCAAGCAGGCCACGAAAGCCTTGAAGGAAGATTACCTGGTGAACAACCAGCTTACTGTTGGGGAAGCCATCCCTGCAGCCGTAAAAGAGTCTTGGTCGTTGCTGGTATACAACGTAAAACAGTTCAAATTGATTCTAAGACCCAAAACGGAAGCGTACAAGCACGTAAAAAGTCCGGTGGGAATTGCACGCGCTTTGCCAAATGAATGGAACTGGGAGTACATATGGAACTTTACAGCCCTGTTTTCGATAGGTCTTGCGTTCATGAACCTGCTTCCTATTCCGGGATTGGATGGTGGCCACGCCCTGTTTACGATTGCCGAGATGATCACGGGCAGAAGATTGAGTGAAAAAGCCGCAGGCTATGTGCAGACGGTTGGAATGGTTATATTATTGAGCCTAATGGCTTTAACCTTTGGCAAGGATATCTACCAATGGATCGCCCATTAATTTTTGAAAAAATAATGGAAAATTTATTCAAAAATATTTGCAGAAAACAATTTTAGCCCTATATTTGCACCGCTTTAAAAGGCAATACGCCTTCCTCCTTAGCTCAGTTGGTTAGAGCATCTGACTGTTAATCAGAGGGTCCTTGGTTCGAGCCCAAGAGGGGGAGCTTTCTTAGACAAGCCGCTAGAAATAGCGGCTTTTTTATTTCCTACACTTTCCAATCTACTGCCAATACTAAAAATAAGACTTATGAATTGATTCATTTGGGGGGTTCGATAATTTCATTTGAAAAAATTAAATTTTCGTGAAATATCGAACCAATTATTTTCTTTTTTATTGCCACAGGAGAGCTTTCGTAAAAATTTTTAAGCGAGCTGAGAAAAGAAACTCCATATAATTCATTTCCTCCAAAAGCATCCTTTAAAAATTCCTTGTACAAATTATTAATTTCGGGTTTAGTTTCAAATTGTCCCAAGTATTCAATAAACTTTTCATTTTCTGTGTCAGTTTTGAATCGTACAGGACAATTTGTATTCCCATGATAGTATGAATGTTTGGTGCCATTTCTGCTGGTAGAATAGCTGCCGGTTAATTTTTTCCCATGACACTCACATATTAATGTCCCTCTCAATGGAAATTCTTCATCAGAGACTTTAGTGATTCTTTTTGTGGCCTTTTTGCCATTTAAAATATCTTGAGTTTTCAAAAATAAATCTTCACTTATTATTTCTTGATGTAAGCCATCAACTATTTGAGCATCTTCTTTTTGAAACTGTTTAATTGATATTTTACCACAATAGGTCGGGTTTCTTAATAAATTGAGGAAACTTTGCTTTGATATTTTTAAGCCTTTTTTAATAAACTTTAGTCTTAGTTCTTCAGCCGAGTATATACCTAATGAATATTCTTCAAAAATTTGCTTTATTAATGGAGCAATTTCTTTATTAGGTGTAAGTGTGGCGTCATTGTTCGAGTTTCTGCTATTAAGATATCCTATTGGAGCAAGTCCCATGAAACAACCTTGTTTCATTGCCTTCCTCATTCCTTCTGTTGTTCTTATACTATTTTTATCATTTTCAACTTCAGGGATGGTAAGGTATATAGAAAGCAATATCTTGTTTTCAGGAATATTCATGTCTAGAGGTTGTTCCATTGAATTAACCGCAATACCCATAGTCCTTAATCTATCAATCATATTATGGGAATATTGAGCATTTCTACTAAATCTATCCCATCTTGTAAATAAAATTGATTTTACAACACCTCTATTGATTTTGATATATTCTAGCATCTTATTGAAAACTGGACGATTTTCAAAATCTTTTGCCGAATGTTCCTCTTCAAAATGTTCTAGAATATCTATATTTTTTAATTTGCAGTAGGCTTCTAATGCCATTTTTTGATGTGGTAAGCTATATCCTTGTCTAGCTTGCTCGTCTGTCGACACCCTTGTGTAAATCACTACGCTCATTCTCGCTGATGTGGTTAAATATTTCTATATCAATTTTAGAGAGTATGAAAAGCACTTCTAAAATTCCGTCGATTTCTTCTAACGGGTAACACTTGTGTTCTTCGTTATTGTCTAGGATCTCCTTACATTTTTTTTTAGAAAGCATAACATCAAGCTTTTATTATAAATTTCTTTCCGTTACTGACCACTTCAATTTTAAAATATTTTTCGGTAATAATTGCTTCGATAAGGGTTTGGTTTGAAAGAAATTGATTTATATTTTCTATCAATCGAACATCTCCTTCTTGGATTTCAAATTTTAGTGTATCAAAATCACCAGTTTTTAGAAAATAGAAAACCTTAACAATACTCTTATTCATCACAAGTTCTGTATTTTGAACAGTTGTCGCAAATGAATTTTGAGGAAAGATTTCATTTATCAAGATTGCAAAATTTATGTGAATGTATGGAGGTAACATTCGAAGTTTCGACCAATCTCCATAGAGATTTGACGATATCAATTTTATTGAACCGTCGGAAAAAACTATGAGGGTTTGGTCATGCTCAAGGATAGTCCGAACAATTGAAAATCTAAAAAGAGTAAATGCAGGAAAGTATTCTTTATAAAGCGCCTCACGAATTATTTTTAGTTTTTCAATGGAGACACCAAAACTTCTTAATTCGTTCAGCAGATTTAACCAAATAGCCTCTTCTCGGGAGAAACGATTGATTTTTCCTTTGTCATTTTCATCAACATTCAGAATCCCTTGTTCGATCCAATTATTTAGTACTCTTGCCGATTGATTAGAATTGTTTCGTGTTTTAACTTCATCTAAAGAATGATGTAAGATATCATCTTTTAAAAAGTTAATTAAACTTTGAGGTAAATCATCGTAGATTTCTTTTTTGGCTTGCAGATCTATACTCTCTTGAAGAGCCTTTAGTTTTTCAATATCCATCTTTAAAATTTTATTCAAAGATAAGAATATGTTTTACATTAATGTAAAATATATTTTTTGTTTTTTACTAAAGAGAAAAATAAACAGAGTTAAGGAATTTTAAAATTATGATTTAGAATTTAAAATATTTACTATTTCTCTAAAATTAGTAAGCAAACCTTCCAAACTATCAATAATTTCTTGAGCAAGAATTTCAGGCTCTGGTAAACTTTCTAGATTTACATAGTTGTCATCTCTTAACCAAAAAATGTCGAGATTTGCTTTATCTCTGCTAATTATGTCTTGATAAGAATATTTTTTAAAACGCCCTTTAGGATTTTCAATACTCCATGTTTCGGCTGTCTTGTTCCGGTCTGAAGATTTATAGCAATCTATAAATGGTAATAAATGTTCAAATTTTAGAATTTGTTTTTTTAATGTATGATGAATATTAGTTCTGTAATCGTAAAACCATATTTCTTTAGTGTTAGGTTTTTTCTTAAATACTTTCTTTTCTAAGAATAATACATTTGATTTAACACCATTCGCATAAAAAATACCAGTGGGTAATCTCAATATTGTGTGTAAATTTGTTTCTTCTAAAAGTTTCTTCCTGATTACTTCTCCTGCACCACCTTCAAAAAGTACATTATCTGGTAAAACAATTGCTGCTCGACCTTCGTTCTCTAGAATTGCCACAATATGCTGAACAAATGCTAATTGTTTGTTGCTAGTCGTAGTCCAAAAATCTTCACGCAATTTGAAATTATCTTGTTTAGCAAGTTTGGTGTCATTTGTAATAGTGTAACTACTACTATTCCCAAAAGGAGGGTTCGCTAAAATGATTTTCGGTCTTTCTTCACTTATATTCAAAAGACTATCCTCTACCTTTATATCAGGAGTTTCCTTTAAATCTCCAATCCCGTGAAGAAACAAATTCATAAAACATAATCTTGCGGTTGATGAAACAATTTCCCACCCTCTAAAAGTATGAAATTGAAAAAAATCTTTTAAATCAGGTTTAATTAACTCTTTTTTATAATTAACATTCAAATAGTCAATAGCTCCTAAGAAAAAACCACCAGTTCCACAACTAGGATCCCAAATTGTTTCTTTTGGCTTTGGCTGTATACATTCTACCATTGCCTTAATTACAGAACGAGGAGTGAAGTATTGTCCAGCACCACTACTTTCTGCGCTCTTTTGCAGTAATGACTCATATATATCGCCTTTAACATCATTTGATTCTGAAATCCATTGTTCAGCATCTAAAAGTTCAATAAGTTTTTTTAGCTTATAAGGGTCATGAATTTTATTTTGAGCTCCATCAAAAATATTTCCCAGCATACCTTTTGAATTGGATAATTTATGCAGGGCATCAAAATATGCTGTTGTTAAGTTATCTGTAGAATGATTTAAGAGATAAGCCCAATTACATTTTTCAGGTATGTTAAAATCTCGATTGTAAGGTGGTTTCGAGAATTCATCAGCCATTTTTAAAAAAAGTAAGTATGTAATTTGTTCTAGGTAATCACTATAACTTACCCCATCATCTCTAAGTGTATCACAAAAAGACCATATTTTTGCTACTAAATTATTTGTTATCATGCGCTCCTTTGCTTAATTTGTTCAAAAAATATTACATTATTCGATTCAGATAAATGTTTGAAATATGCATACTTCAGATGATATTCAATATGCAAATCGTCAGGATTGTATATTTCCGCATATTTTTTAATATATTCTTTTACTGTCTGATAATTATTTAATTGTACGTTATGAAGTTTAATAATTTTTATTAATTCATCGGTCCATTTTGAATGGCTAATTGCATTAGTATATCTCTCCTTGATTTTATATACATTATTCCATGTAGAAGTGAAGCCATTAATTGGTAATATTTCAACGATCCAATTGCCATCAATTTTCAACAAATCTGTATTTGGAATAATACTACCATGCAAACTAATTTCAATTTTTTGAATTTCAAATTTTTTATTGAATATGTATGGATACCAAAATTTGCGTCTATTTCCGTGTTTGTCAAAAAAAACATCTGTAATTAATTTAAATTTTTGATTACACTTTGAACATGTTGGAGCGATATTTTTTAAATTTATAGAAGAGATTGGATAAACACCCTTTAATGCAATATGATCATAATCAGATTTGAACAAGTTGTATGCTGAAATATTATCCAAGCCACAGAAAGGGCACATTTTAGATTCAGGTAATTTTTTATGAAATTCTTGATAGTGATCGTCTATATCCCAAGAATTAGGGCTCTTAAGATTTTCCCATAGAGATGTCATTAAATCTTTAAAAGAATCAGTTTTAATTAACCTTTTTATATTACTATTCCTTAATTTGACAATATCAGTTATCAAATCGTTTTCAAAATAATTATGTATATTATTTGAGTAAACAATTAAATTATAAAATTCCAACTTTTCTAAATCACTAATTACTTTAAAGTCATTAAAAAAAAATTGAAATTTCTCATGTAAATTTCTATTAAAAACTCCCGAAGGAGCAATCTTAGTGTGGGTTTTATCTAAAAAACTTTTATGGAAATATTTTTTAGGTAAAAATTTATCTGTTGCCTTTACATTTCTTGATTTTCTAATGAAATAAAGAAAATGGCTATTCAACTCCAAAGTTTTTTTTATTTTGACAAATTCATATTTGTATAACATTACACTTTTCCTTTATTTGCGTTTAATAATATTACACGGTTCAAGAGTTTAGTTTTTTCAAATGACTCTCCAAATTTGTTTAACTCATTCTGAATAGTTTTGGGATTAGTTTCCTCATCTAGTTTTTCAATTTCATTTAGTGAATCTTCGGATATGGGAATTTTAATATCAAATGCCATATCTAAAATATTATCAAAGGAAGCTCCATAAGTTTCCCGAGGCGGTTCTGAAACTTCGATCTTGCCATCTGTTCTCCTAAAAATAAAAACATTTTCATTTTTAGTGTCAGATATTATGAATGGCGAATGAGAGGTAACTATAACATCTTGTTTACGAGATTTGGTTATTTCTTTTAATGTACTGATGAATGTCCTTCTCCATTTAGGATTAAAATGGGTTTCTGGTTCATCAAGTAGAAATAAGCAATTATCTTGGTCAATCATTAACATTGTTCCAAAGACATTTAAAAATTGATGCTCACCATCACTTAAACTAAGATAATCAACAATATGACCACTTTCCATTTCTAATTTTAGTTCCGAGTAGTGCAAGACTTTTTCATCATCTGGTACCATAGGTAATTTTGGTACTAGTTGTAGATTGGTTTCTAACCTTGCTTCCCGTAATCTTCTTATGTTCTTTACAATTTCATCTTTTATTGTTAGATTATTTAAAAGTTCTAATTTATAGAGTGCAGTGTATAGCTCAAGAGAATTCTTAAAATGATGTCTAAAAAGTGCCTTCGTAGTCTCATTTAATTCAAAATCTAAAATCCACCTATTGAATTTTTTATCGTTGATGTCCTGCAAAGCTTTTGGGTTGCATTTTATCAGCTTTTCACGCCAGTCTCTCAATTCTTCAGTTAAAGCAATTCCTGCATATTCATCAGCATCGGGTCTCGATACGTATCCCGGTGCTGTCTTTTGATTTGTTTGAATAGTGATTCTAAAACTAATTAATTTTTTAATTTTTAGACCATCTTTTAATACTTTAATGGAGGGATTATCATCTTCAAAAATTAAGCTACTGATTGTAATACCAAGATTAGTATTATAATTCATAAAATATAACATTGGATCATAATCTTTTAAATCCTTAAATTTCACAGGAAATTTAGCTCTATCTCCAGTAAATTTAGCATATTCATCATAATACCATTCAAAAGGCAAACTTAAAGTCTCATTAGCTCCTGAAGTATATCCGACAACTTTGTTAGGTAGGTAATGATGTAAATTTTCCATGTCATTAAAAACAAAACCTTTATCGCCCTTTTTAAAAACTTCAACAATTATGTCTTTAGCTTTAGTTTTAACAGCCGTACAATCAAAAATCACTAGATATTCTACATCAGATAAAATTATTTCGTATTCAATTCTGAATCCAAAAGGGGAACTCAAATTTTTTGATGGAAATTGTGACTTTCTGTATACTCTATCTAAAAACAAGAATATTTCAGCGATTATTTCTAAAGCTTGTGATTTACCTGATCCATTAATTCCTATAAAACAACTGGCATGTATATGTTCGTCTTCAGATTTAGGAAAAAATATATTCAAGTCTTTCATTAATGGCTTGTAGCTTATATCATATACTTGTAGCTTTCTTAACTTCATGATAATTTGTATTTGACTGTTCCACTAATTGTATCGAAAATTTCCGTGACTGATTTATTTTTTTCTAGTATTTCAAACTGACGTAGTAAAATTTCTCTGGATAAGTTTAAATTATTGTATAAATCAGAATACGAGAATAATTTATTTCTATAATTACTAACTAAAAAATCGTACACATCTACTTCGATAATTTTAGTTGCGTTAGCACTGCTTTTTTTCTTTTTTTGGATAATTTTTTGATTTTTATCAAAATCTATTTTTTTGATTTTTATATTTTTCAATAATTCCTCTAAAGGTGTGTCTGATGATAATTGTTTTGATAATTTTCCTTGATATGCACTTTGTAGGAGCTTATCAGTTAGTTGTTTCGTGTAAGCTAGTTTTTGATGTAATTCATTTTTTAACATATTTCTATGTGAAACCGCTAATTCTATTTCATCAACAATCATATTTTGATCTTCAAATGGTGCTAGAGGAAACGGGATTTGTTTAAACTTAGTGGCTGATAATTCTAAGAAAGTAGTGCCACTGGCAATACTATTAGCATATTCTTTAATTGATTTTAAATAATAATAAATATAAGAATTATTCATACCTTTATTTGGAACAATATTTTTAAAACCCTGATTAGTAGCAAGATCATTTTTAGCAATGGCGACATATCCAATAGGCGCACGTGAAGAAAATAATATTGATCCACTGGGAATTATTGTTGCAGAGCTGTTTTTTAATCCATCCTTAGTAATACCTCTTTTGCCCTTGGAGATATATTTTTCTTCATATTTTGATAAATCTGACGGTGTGATCCATGGAACTTCTTCGCCCCAGAATTCTACTTTTTTGGTAGATGGAGTTCCACCACTCACAATTAAACCAATGTCATTTAAAGTCACCCACTTCCAGTTTTCAGGCAAATTACGAAGTGCTTCTTCATCTAAAACCAATGACCCTTTAAAGGCATTAAAAATCGTCTTATCAAGATAAAGATCAACATTTTTTAATGTCTCAATGATTGTCTTTTTACTTTCATTAATTTCATTGAGCAGATCTTCAATTCGCTTTACTATTCTCAGTTGTTCCTCAGAAGGCGCTAGAGGAATTTTTAACGTTTTTAGAATATTTAAATAAATTCCCTTTTGTGCAGTACCGCTAGAATGATCAATAAGTGTTTTTTGAAAATCTGAAGACAAAAAATAATAAAGTAAATATTTCGGATAAATTAATGGCTTAATAACTGTTACACTTCTTTGCAGTAAAAAATTAGAATTTTCTTTTGGTACGAGTGCTACCCGACCTATTGTGCCAACAGTTGTTAAAAGAACATCATCAGGCATCAAGTTCGTTCTAGAATTTTCAAGTTCATAGTCCTCAGCAGAAATGTATCTTACATCAGAAAAATTAATAAAATTATTTTGGATGTTTTTAGCACTTAGCATTGGAATTCCTTCTCCTATACCTCTAGGTGGATTGTGTGAGCCATCAGTTATCTTGTTAGAAATCTCATCTAACGTAACCCATTCCCAAGTATTTGGTATATCATTACGATTCATATAAAACATAAAAAAATATCATGGAAAAGTACAGCTTTTTTGTTTTATGGCGAAGATTTATATGAAGAATAAATATTTTACTTTTCTATTTTTATTTGTGCTTTATAATTTACTGGAATTAAGACAATATCATTAATATGTTTTTTGAAAGGTTCTTCAATTTGCCAAATTTTAGGACGTAATGTATGAGCTTCAAAGACTATATAAATGAAATAATTTTTGAGAGTTTTACTTTTTTTTAACTCATTACTTGATATAAAAAAATTCACATTTCCGATTTTGGAGGTAGTCGATTTTACTTCAATATATTTTGGTGATTCATCATCCATTAAAGATAAAATGTCGTATCCTAAAGAATCATCTTCTTCAGAAATCATTCTCAGATTATTTACGGGTAAGTTTTTTAATGCTAATTTTTTCTTTTCGTGATTGAATATTATATTTTCTCCTCGTTTTCCTAGTTTATTGTTTTTCTCATATTGCTCTAAATAGTTTCTCTTAATTTTTTTTAAGCCATTAGCGTATTTATCCGAAATGTCAGGAGTTAATATTGTAAGTTCAATTTCTTGGGCTTCAACTTTTTCTATAGGAGGTAAAATTCCTTTTTCAAATAATTCCTTTTCCTTTGATGATGGTCTACCAAATGTTTTATATAAAAAATCATTAAACTCATAATTATTCCATGATTTTGCTATCATGTGATCTTCTTTGAAATTCAGTAAAATTTTTAGCTTATCATACATATTAGGAGAAGTATTATTTAAGCCTAATTCAGAAATAAAAAAGTCAACATGTTCTATAGAATAAAAGTTTAAATATTTATCAGGATAATAAGTCCCCAGAAGTTTATATTTAAATACAGGCGCAATTTTATTATTAATGATTCCAAGTCTGTCATCAACTAATCCAAAGTTTAATAGCTCTGAAATATGACTTTTAATTGAAAGAAATGCAGCATCTAAGTCTACACCATATTTTTTAGTAAATCTGTACTTTCGTTCAGTATCTTTTCCGTTTTTTCCAAAATAAACACCAAATTTTGGAGCACGAGAGCCCTTCATATTGCCAATACTTATTAATCCTGTTTCCAACCTATAGCAAAAAGAATCATTTGTCCTTAAACCTAATACATATTGGTTCAAAGATAAACTCTCAATTTGGCCAATTTTGAAATCATCAGTGAATTCAGATTGAAGAAATATTTTATGATTTATGGAATCCTTAATTTCCTGTTTTTGAAAGTTAAATAATAATATTTTAAAATTTAGATCATCATTTATCATAAGTTTTTGGATAATTGAAGTATGACACGGTCAGCAATAGCTTCCTAAAATAAAACTAGAATACCGCAAAACAACTATGTACTTCTACTGTTAATTAGTTCATCTATTTCGTCTTCTGTCAATTCAGTATTTAACCATTTAGTAATAATCATCATAGTTTTTTCGACAGTTTCGGATGTTAAAATTAAGGCAATTACAAGTTCATCTATTTCATCATCTTCATTTTTATTTAGAATTGTAATTTTATCTAACCAAGCAGAAATTAGAAAATTTATATTATTGAATTCTAAATCTTCCGTTTTAATTTCGCTAATATCATCCTGAATTATTCTGATAGCTTTTCTTTTGTTTAAATCTAAATATGTAAAAATTGGATTTGCATCATAGATTTTTGATCCTAAATGATCATAATTTTTAAACAGAATATTTTCCGAACTAAATTTTTGAGTTAGTTTAGAGTTTAATTTACGTTTCCAGTAACCTTCATTAAGATTGTAAACACGCTTGTCTGTGTTAAAATTTTTAAATAAAATTTTCTGTTCCATGATTAGGCATTTTCTGGATCATTAATAAACGCTACACCTCCTCTTACCTCAACATCTATTCTAATTTTTTTATTTTTATAATCATTATAAAATGATTTTTTCATGGTTGCTGGGATACCATTTGGTCCACAAGAATTAATCCTTTGTCTAGATTTATCTAATGCAACATCACGGAGATTTCTTTCAGCTACTGATAATTGACTATCAAGGTCATTAACCCGTTCAATCCCCATTGATTTAGTGAAGACGTTATTAGTTGTCCATGCTGATGATTTTTCTATACCCCCGCCTTGTGCTTGTATACGTCCTCGATTCATACATCTGTTATGTTATTTTTTTCCAATTTATCACCTAAAAGAGTGAGGTTTGGTTTTTATTTTTATACACATTAGTTTATTTAAGAATGAACAGTATCAAATCTATTGATTTAATTTTAAATAGATTCGATTAATAGAATTTAATAATTATTTATAAAAAAAACCTGTCGCTGACAGGGTAAGAATTCAATTTAATTTGCAATTTCGTATGACTACATTTGTCAAGCTCATGCCTCTACATTCTCCAATTATTGTTGCTACTTCCCCTTTATTCAATTGAGATATAATTTTGTTATCCTCCTTAGAAAAATAACATGTAACACTTTTTAGATAGTCTTCTCTAAAAGAGATGTAAGGATTATTCATTACATCTTTTCCTATATTATCAATTGTCCCAGTAATTGCAATTTTCTTGCCCTTATATTTTTCATCAGCTGAAACTTCATTAGCATCGTAAGCGCTGTATAATTCTGATGAGGTTAATTCAAAATCCGCATTTATCAAATAAGGACTTTCAGGATATACCTCTTTTAGGTGCTTCATGTAATCTGATTTTAATGCCATAAATCCATTCTCATAGATTTCATCACCGTTTTCATTCCATTGGCTTATCCCTTTATGAACACTTTCATATATAGCATCAAGAGCTTTTTTATTTTGTGAATCGAACAAGGCAAAAGCATAGGAGAGGTTATAACCTTTATCGATTTTTACATTATTACCATCAGGAGTATAAATATTAGTACCACTTTCTGCGTATAGATTATATTTCTTGTTGTATAGGTCAAAAAACATTAATTATTTCTTTGGGTACCCCTCCATTCATTTGCATTGATAAGGAAGCAACTATTACTGTGAATTTCATTTTTTGCTCTCCATTCTCAGAAGCTTCGATGTCGCTAATTAAATCTTCTGAAATTCCAAATTGTGAAATTCCATCGAGAGAATAGCTATTTTTGATAGCGTCACTTATAGCATTTAAAACAGGTAAATATTTTACTGAAACGGAGGAGCTATCGACCAAATCCACATAAACACTATTGGGCTTTAATTCTAATAACCACTTGTCTGTCTTTGCTTTCCTTTCGGTGCTTAAATTTTTTTACATTGCTATAGAGTTTTTTCATAGGTGTTAAAAAAAAATACGTTCAAAATACTATATAAAAGATGTTTGTTATAAATAATTAATTAACAATTTTAATACTTATAGTTTGAAACAAGAAAATTGACGAAATTGTTGCTTTTGTTGTGGCATAAACATTCTCACTGATAGGTTTCTTGTTATTACAATTATATCGCATTACCCACTCTGTCTCAAAAATATTACTAGTGTTCCTTACCAATACCTTTAGTCATAGATATGCTCCAACTTCCCTATCCCTAAACCCAAATCAAATCAATACCATATCCACTTTACCTCCATAAAAATCAACTTTTTCACGGACTTACTACGGACTCATCACGGACTCACTACGGACTTATACTTATCCATCCTGCTCCATAACTTGAACAAGCATACAGGAATAGCAACCTTCGTAAAACAAAAAGCCTCCCAAAAAGGAGGCTCCAAATTTACTCGGTAACCTTGGCCTTGGCCAGTTCTGGCTTTCCGTCAGCACCCGTTTTAATCTCGTATAACTCGAAAGTAGAGGCAGAAGTTCCTGTCTTGTCCAGTTTTTTCCCAAAACCTTCAGCAGCGGTTATAAGTTCCGTAACCGCAGAAATGGTCTCGGGAATTTTCGAATCTGTGGTCAGTCCATAGGATTTCAGTATCCCGTTTTCAAGTTCCAATTGCAGGTCCGAAGAGCCAAGTCCCGGCACTACTTTCACATAGGTGGGATTCTGCGTATCGGGAAGGTAGACGATGGTGGTTTTGATGTTTACGTCAGTCCCGGGGCTTCTTTCCACCAGCAGATACGGCTTTGGCGGATAGATCTTCAAGCCTGACTTCTGGGTCAGTCCGGCATCGTTATAAAATTGAACGGAGGCACAGCTCGTCAATGAAAGCGCTGTCGCCAGGAGGAATAATTTTTTCATAAGATAGATGTTTTAGTATTTGGTCCCGTAAAAATAACTGATTTGCAAGAGATTGGAACTACCTAGTGGTAGGTAATTTTAGGATTGGAAAGCTTGTTGATGGAGTGGCCTTCTTGGTGAGAATCTTTACTCCTTTACAATTGCTTCCAGGCAGATTTTGAACTCATCGGTCTTACAAGATCAGCCTGTGCTCTCCAAATCCGGGATCGATCCAAGCGACCTGTTTTTTAAGTAATTTTTTCTTTAGCACTGATTTTCATATATTTGGGTAAACCAAATGCGTTGGATCAAGTAGTAGGATTCCGCATCTATAACCCATACAACAATGACACAACAAGAATTCCAATGCCTCTCAGGCAAATTGCAGCAACTGGCCCCGGAAATCCCGCCGAGTTGGGGCGCCAGACAGAACAACCGCAATGACAACCGGATTGCCATGTTCCGGATCAACACTTTTGAGGAACTCGAGCAGGAAATACAACATCTGTCCGATATTGAAAAGAACTACTGCCGCTACCGATGGTTCATTTGGAAATGTTCCCAGTGTGATGAATACCTCTTTGCTGCGCATCCAAACGTGACACCGAATCCAAATACAAGGGACCAGGCGTACGACATTGAGTTCAACAGGGATCCGCAATTGCGATTCGACGTCAAGGGAACCGTGATCCCGAACAAATTCAGGAACCAAATCGAAGCCGTCTTGGAGGATCCTACGGCGATGCTGCGCTTCTTTTACGACAAGCAGAGTACAGGCGTGCGGAGCCACATCCAGAACAGGCTGTTCGTCGTGCACTATTCCCGTATCGACAGGGAGCGTGCAATATACCTGCGCTGCAATTGGGACCTCAAGGTACAGGTCTACGCCGACTACTGCTCCAGGATCAAGGCAGGGGCGAACTTCTACCACTACAAGGGGGTATTTTCCGATGTCATTTTTATTGTCGAAAACTTGGATAAAACTTTTACGTGGAAATTCTTCGCGGTCTGAAGAATAACGCTTATTTTGTACATGCAAACTAGACAAATATGGACAAGCCAAGAACCCAAAGTACATTCTATTCAATTTCAGAAGTTTCCGAAAAACTAAGCGTCTCCCAGAAGACCATCCGCCGCCATATTGCAAGCGGGAAGTTGCAGTCGGTCAAGATCGGTACGAGCTACAGGATTCCAACCGGGGCACTGGAGGACTTCATCAACTCGGGTTCGGTGGAAGAACAACCGGCCACGGGTTATGACCTGCTCGGAAAGAAGATCGTCCTCGATCCGGCAGCAGGCAGGGCAAGACGTGCGGTGAATTACAAGAACAATGCAAGGGACGAGGTGAACTGGGTGGACATTGCCGAAAACTGGGACAATCCGTCGCCATCAGGATTGACCTTCGTGGACTTGTTCTCCGGAGCAGGTGGCCTTACGAAAGGGATGGAAATGGCCGGATTGGAAGGCGTCTGCGGAATGGACTGGTTCGAAGCGGCCGGAAAGACCTACAGGAGGAATTTCAGCCATCCGTTTGTGGAGGGCGACATCAAGCTGGAACAGAAGAAGGCAGAATTCTACGAGACGGTCCGGAAGCAGCTTGACGGAAGGACCTTGAACGTGGTGGCCGGAGGATTCCCCTGCCAGGGGTTCAGCATGGCAGGGAACCGGATCGTGGAAGATCCCCGGAACTCGCTCTACAAGGACCTGCTGGAAATCGTGGTGCACCTGCAGCCGGAATTCGTGGTGTGCGAGAACGTGGTCGGGCTGAGGTCGATGCTGAAGGGGAAAGTGGAGGAGATGATCCTCGAGGACTTCAAGGAAGCGGGCTATGAGATGAAGGTGACGGTGCTGCGTGCGGCAGATTACGGGGTTCCGCAGAAGCGCGACCGCGTGATCTTCATAGGCAACAGGATCAACAGGGAAAACCTGCATCCGAAGCCTTTCCTCACACCTGAAGAATATGTGACAACTGGAGAAGCCATACAAGACTTGATGGACCGATCAGATGATATAGCTTTCAACCACGTGCAGACAAAGCACAGGCCGGATATGGCGCAAAGGATGCTCGAACTGGAGGAAGGGAAGAGCCTTTACAAGGGCTATTCCGATGCGTGGAAGAAATGCCCGTGGGACGAGGCTTCCTGCACCATAAAGGAAAACCACGGTGGCGTCAACATCCATCCGAAGTTGCCAAGGGTGCTCACGGCAAGGGAAATGGCGAGGATACAATCCTTCCCGGACGATTTTATCTTCGAGGGACCGAAGAACAAGCAGCTGGTGCAGCTTGGGAATGCGGTTCCGCCGTTGTTGTCTAAGGCGATTGGGTTGGCGATAAGGGAGGCGTATCGGAAATAACAAAAGTCAATAGCAAAAAGCAAATAACAAATAACAAAAGACAAATAACAAAAAGCAAACAATAGGGAACAAGGATGTTTAGAATAATTTCTACAGATAGATTATATTCTACGCCAAGTATTTGCACCCTATCGGGACTACTTCGGGCTGAATTTTTTTTAAACCATTAAGGTAGTAAGAAGATCAAGTTACTGCACTTAAATTACCTTAATCCCTTAATGGTTCAAATTATTGATAAGCAAAGGCACTCTTCTTTAAAGTTCAACTGTTCAGGCTACATTTTTTTAAACCATTAAGGTATTAAGAAGATTAAGTTACTGCACTTAAATTACCTTAATTCCTTAATGGTTCAAATTATTGATAAGCAAAGGAACTCTTTTTTAAATTTCAACTGTTCAGGCTACATTTTTTTTAAACCATTAAGATAGTAAGAAGATTAAGCATACTCCACTTAAATTACCTTAATCCCTTAATGGTTCAATAGTTAAAACCTTAAAGTTTCATCTTCTGGATCCGTACCGCATTCAGGATGGCCAGCAGTGCCACTCCGACATCTGCGATCACGGCTTCCCACAAGGTGGCAATGCCTCCGGCTCCCAATCCCAGGACGATCAGTTTCACGCCCATCGCCAGGAGGATGTTCTGCCAGACGATCTGCTTGGTGATCCTGCCCGCCCTTATGGCCGAGACGATCTTCGAGGGCTGGTCGTTCTGGATCACGATGTCGGCCGTTTCGATCGTCGCATCGCTTCCCAGTCCGCCCATCGCGATGCCTGCATCGGCAAGGGCGACAACCGGGGCATCGTTCACGCCATCGCCTACAAAGGCAATCTTCATTCCCTGGTCTTTCAATTCCTGGACCTTGGCCACCTTTCCTTCCGGAAGCAGGTCGCCATACGCCTCGTCGATGCCCAATTGCTTGGCCACGTCTTGTACGACCGACTGCTTGTCACCCGAAAGCATCACGGTCCTGATCTGGAGCGCATGCAAATCCTGTACGGCCTGTTTGGCATCTTTTTTTATACTGTCGGCGATCGTGATATGGCCTTTGTAGTTTTCGTCCACCGCTATGACCACGATGGTATAGACGATGCTGTCAATTTCAGGAGGATAAGGAATATTGAACTTCTTCAGCAGCTTGGTGTTTCCGGCCAGTACTTCCTTGCCGTCCACGGTTCCTTTGAGGCCGTGTCCGGAAATTTCTTCCACGGCCGTGACGGATAGCGTTCCGGTTGTTTCTTTCTGGGCGTGTTCGATGACCGCCCTTGCGATCGGGTGGGTGGATTGGCTTTCAAGGGCGGCAGTGAGTTGGAGCAGGTAGGAAGCCTCAATGTCCTTGGTGGCCACTTCCTGCACCTTGAAGACGCCCTCGGTGAGCGTTCCGGTCTTGTCCATTACCGCGACGTTTACGGTGGTCATCACGTCAAGGAAATTCGAACCCTTGAACAGGATGCCGTTTCGGGAAGCCAGGCCGATGCCGCCAAAATAGCCCAGCGGAATCGACACGACCAAGGCACACGGGCAGCTGATGACCAGGAAGACCAGCGCCCTGTAAAACCACTCCGTAAAGACATAGGGTTCCACAAAGAAGTAAGGCACGAGGCAGACCGCCAGGGCCAGGCCAAATACGATAGGAGTATAGATCTTGGCAAATCGGCTGATGAAGAGCTGTGTCTGGGATTTCCGGGCCGTGGCGTCCTGCACCATTTCCAGGATCTTGCTGAGCTTGCTGTCCGTGAAGAGCGAAACCACTTCCAGTTCGGCCACCGTGTTGAGGTTGATCATTCCGGCATATACGGCTTCGCCCTTGCTTTTCGTGTCCGGTTGGCTTTCGCCCGTAAGTGCGGCTGTATTGAACGAACCCTTGTCGGAAGCCAGCACGCCGTCCAGGGCTACTTTTTCACCTGGTCTTATCCTGATGATTTCTTGGAGCTGCACTTCTTTCGGATGCACTACCGTTGCCGTCCCGTTCCGGAGTACGGTGACTTCGTCGGGCCGGATGTCGAGCAGGGCCTTGATGCTTCGCTTCGCCCGGTTCACGGCGGCATCCTGGAACCATTCGCCGATGGAATAGAAGGCCATCACGGCAACCCCCTCGCTATAGGAACCCAATGCAAAGGCGCCGATCGTGGCGACGCTCATCAGGAAGAATTCATTGAAGAAGTCGAACCGCAGTGCCTTTCGCCAGGCCAGGTACAGCACCTCGTGTCCGGCAAGCAGATAGGCGGCAGTAAAGATGATGAGGTTGAATGGAAACGGCGGCACATAGTCAAACCCGAATTCCAAGGCCAGCATTGCAAACAGGATCAGTACGGCAAGAAGCAATTTCCAATGGCTTTTCCAACCTGCGTCTGCTCCTCCCGAATGATCGTGGTCGTGGTCATGACCGTCGTGTTCGGAATGGGGTGGCGGTGTGGTTTCGGAGGAACAGCAATGTTCCTTGTGGGGCGCGTCCTTTTTCTCGTGCTCGTTCATGTTTTTAGTGCTAGGGGTTGTGCTAATGTAAAAATAAGGAATGTTTGGGAAGGAGGGGAGGTTTTGAAGTTAAAGTAAAGGTAAGGTGTTTGGTTGGGGGTATAAAAGAGGAGGTTGCAGTTTTTTATTTGGTGATACAAGAAAGAGGGTAGTGCTAGTCAGTTCAGATCAACAGTCATGCTTTTGTTGAGTCTGATTCAATTTCTGAAGTAAATTCAAAGTTCCAAGAAAAACTTATCGTACAGCTCGAAAACCATAGCCCAATATCCTATTCCGCGTTCTACGATATCTCCTTTATTACTACCTTGCATCTAATAAATAGTATCAAGAAGTAAAAAACTTAGCGAAAAACAGACTGCCAAAAGGCTAAAGATCAAAGCAATTTTATTTTTATTATTCAATAAAAATAGCCACATAAGGAATAATAACGGATTGGCCATCCATAAAATTCCGGGTCCAAACAAATTCATCCACCCAATCAGTAACGCTAAAAAACCTATCATTTGGTTGTCAGGCTGTGAACTGCTATCGGTATAGATAGGTTAAGTCAGTGAGAGAAGAAAAAGGACAACGCTTATAAAAACTATAGTTATTCTTTTAAGTTTGGGATTGTTTAATCTTGATATTAATTGGTATGGTTTATAAGATTGTGTGGAATGGTAAGCTAACGTTTTTTTAATTCAGTATAGATTCCAGATCCACAATTTTTCTTTTTGATTTATTATGTACAGAAGTATATTCAATCACGATCTTGTTTTTCTTCATAAAAAGTGTATCCATACGGCCATAATTCAACAGATAACTGTCCTTGATGAAAACTCTAAGATCTTTTCCATTATCAAGATTGTGAATAATCAGGTTTTCAAATTCTTCGTTTTCAATATGGGCTATAATATTTGGATGAGAATAAACACGTTGCGAATAACTGAATTGCTCATTTGGTCTTTCTTCTTTCGTAAAAACGAAGACTTGTGAATAACAAGGGCCACCACATGCGAAGCCTACTGCAACATAATCCTCAGTGCAATAATCAATATGGGACATAGAAGGGCGAACGTCCAAAGTGTCCACTTTTTTAATTAATCCATCCTTAGATTTGATTGTCAAGACAAAGGCATCGTCCTTAAGTTTGTTGTTTTCCTCTAAAATTGAAACAAATGAATCGCTGTTGCAGTCGTTTACAAATACAATTGAATCTTTCTGAGCTTTAGCAGTTTCCTTTTTATTTAGACAAGCTTCATCTGCAACCTTGAAATTTTCTTTATTACTACAAGAGCTTAAAACGAGAAGTACTAAATAAGGTATCGCATCTTTCATATTGATAATGTTGCTTTTTTGTCCATCGCTCACGCGCGAATCCCTTCGCGTGGACACTCGGTTTTTTCTATACCTGCCTAATCCCCTACCGTATCGCTGTTTTCAAGACTTTTATATCAAAATCTTTCAGCTCTTAAAACTTGATGCAATACCCGCTCACGCTTGCCTTGCCTATTTCTTTCCCATAGGTTTTGGAAAGGTACGTTTTCTCATCGCATCGATGCTGGCATCTTACCAGAATTTCCACCAAGGCTTGTTTTCCGATTCCACTTTGCCAGGAATTATGTTCAGGATGTGGTTGAAATCATCCAGTTCCAAGGACGGGACTTCAAAAAGTTCCTCTGTAACGTCCAGCTTCTTGCGGCTTCCATCAAAACCATACAGATAAGTTTCATTGGTGCTGTTTACAATGTTGACGTTGTCGTATTCTTTATCATTGCTCGATACGTAGAGCTTGATGAAGGCACCTGTCTGGAACGAATGTTCAATTGAACCTGCGTGATTGAAGAAGTAACCTGAAACCCTTGTTGGCACAGTGTTTTTAGGAATGTACTTGAGGTAATTCACTGCAAAGGCAAAATGGTCCAAGCTTGGCGCATTTGGGAACAAGATCAAGTATTCCTGGCTGCCCTTTTTTCTATAGACCTCGATGTCCTCGACAAATTTGTGCTCACGATAGGTGTTGGCGAATTCCATAAGGCCATCCAGGAGTGATTCCTCCGGTATGCCTGATGCTAGCAGGAAGGATTGTTCCATAGGGTCAGTATTAAATTCAGGTCGGTTTTTTTGTTCAGCATTCTAAAATAGGATGGATAGGTAGGTTAATCTCAAACAAAATTTCATCGCATATACTAAAATAGTTTTCTTCTTACGTTGGTTCAGGTTGTGATTGGCAATGTAGGCTTACTGTTTTTCTACGTTTAGCGTTTTCTTTTTAGAATAATAAAAAATACGATAATGAGAACTGCTATTATTCCCGAAAGTAGATATATGATTGAATCTTGTAATCTTAATTTTTCTTCGAAAGAATTTCTTACCAAGCCAACTTGATAGGCTGTATTGCTCTCCATTTTTATCATCCTTACGCCGGATGTATCAGATTTATAGACCTGATGTAATTTTTTAAGTTTTTCGAGTTCTGTATGTTCAACATTTTTAAGCAAGCTTGTTCTGGAACAGATGGAAGAAACCAGTGTATGGCTTTCAGTTTTTGCATAGATCAAATACTCCTCTCCAACTTGAAACATAAAATCACAACGGGCTTCATCTTCACTTAGGATTGTCCTGAACTCCCAACCCTTATGGAAATCCTGCTTGAAAGATTCCAAGATTCTGACAGTGTAGGAATAAATTTTGGAACCATTGTTTCCGTAAAGCAAAGAGTCAACTTTGATTATTCTTCCAGTAAAGACCTCATTTGCATTTTCCCAATTTACTTTTACTGTTGATCTTGGTGCGCATGAGCAGGAATAACCTTGGGACGCTGCAAGAATCAGGCATAAAAAGAGCAGTATTTTTTTCATAGAGTGATTTTGATTGTTGTACTAATGGGTTTGATTTGTGATCAGGCTCAATATCAAGATCAATGGCACTGCAAGGTAAATTCAACCTGCTTGCTAGCCGGATCATAAAAGGCATATACCAATCCAACATCGCCCCACATGATGCCGGCATTGTCCTCGGAGTCGATCTGAAACAAGAGTTCCATGGGTGCACCATCCTTTTTATCCGGTGTGCTTTCGCCCTGCACCCAATTCGGATAGCCCCCGATCTGGCTCTGGTAGTCCTGTTCCCCGATCCGTTTCTCAACTGCCTGCCGGTAGCTGTCCCAAGGTTCCTCTTCGTTCAGAATGCAGGATAGTTTTGAAGCCTCATTGCTGTACCGATCGATGCCTTCCCAATCCGGCAACGAGGGCACGGTCTTGAATGCTATGGCACAGTATTTCGACACTTCCAATTCTGCTGGCTTGTCAATTTTTATCATCTTGTCGGTGTCCAGGTTCTCGTAGAGTTTTACGAGCCATCCATCATCTTCCGTATCCCAGGGACCCTCTTCCCAGTCGTAGAAAAGCTGTACCAGTTTGATGTTGGCAGGAAGGTTGTTTGTGCCGTCGTTGAATACCTGGAAGATAAAGTCCATATGTTTTCCTTCTTTTGATTTCGGCCATTCTTCACCGGATTCAAAATAAGGCTGGCCGCCGAAATGGGAAATCCTTTGGGAATCTTCAGGAGGACGGGAAGGCGGCAATACTTCCATTTTTGTGGCCTGCCGGATCAGCGGGGCGACCAGCTTTTCCAAGTCTTCAAAAGAGGACAAATTTTTCTTGTTGAGCTCCCGCCTGTATGCTTCAAAATGGGAGGGTGCCTTGTCCGTTTCAGGCTTGTTGAAGAGGCTTTTTATTCTTGTCCAGATGCTCATAGGCGGTGCGTGTTTTGTGATCGCGAGGTATTGGAATGATCCTTTTCCGGGTACGCCAGACTCCTCAAAACAAATCTACTACAATATTGGTTCATTGCATAAAAAAGCAGCAAGGTTTTAGGCTTGCAATTTCTGTTTTTAGTGTTGTTCTAAAAAGTGTATAATTCAATTTTGTTACCGTATAGAAGATTAACTTGATTTTTGCCATGGATTACACGGATTACGCGAATAAATTTGTGATAATTCGTGTAATCTGTGGCAAAAAAATAAATACACACTGTTTATTTTCTAACTGTTTTAATTTCTTTCAGATGCTTCCGGTAGGCCTGTTTTGCTATGGAATCCAATTCCTTGCTCTCATAGTATTTCAAACAATTTGCCATAAAGTAGTTGTCCTCTTTTTTACCTTCGGGGCAGGGCCTTTTGGACAAGGGTATCTTTTCGACGAAATCTTTGTAAATGGATATTTTAGGGAGTTGCACAATAAAATTATAAGGTTTATGTTTGTTAATATTAAATTAAATTTTAACAATTGTTACGGTAAAACCGTAATGCCGTTTCCTGTCGCCTTGGTACATTTGCGACAGATCAGGAAAAGCAAGAACCATAAGTATACGAAATACAAAAGACACCATGAGGATCAAACAGCTATCATACCTCTTATTGCTTTCACCACTATTTGCACTGGCCCAGAGCATGAACCAGAACTACGTGAAGAAGGTGGTCTACAGGCAGCCCGTGACCACGACCATAGCCTCTCCCACGGCGGCACAGGCCAATGTAAGCGTGACCTATTTCGACGGCCTTGGCCGTCCGATTCAGCAGGTGGCGCACAGGCAGTCGGCCACCGGGATGGACATCGTGACCCCGATCACGTACGACAAATTCGGCAGGCAGGCCCTGGACTATCTTCCCCATGTCGCGCAGACCGCCACGATGGCATTTGATCCATCGGCAGTCTCCAAGGTACAGGCCTACTACAATACGGCGGCGTATGGAAACACCACCAACCCTTACAGCGAGAAGCGCCTGGAGGCCTCGCCGCTGGGAAGGATATTGGAGCAGGGCGCACCGGGGGCTGACTGGGCACTGGACACCCTGAGCGACGGTGACCACACCATCAAGTTCGGCTATCACACCAATGGTGCCAGCGAGGTGAAGCTCTTCAAGGCAACCGCCACCTGGCACCCCACCAACCAGATGTACACGATCGCCCTTGCCAATGCCACGGGCACGACCTTTTATCAGGCGAGCCAGCTCTACAAGACGGTGACCCGTGATGAGAACTGGAGCCCCGTGCCGGCAGGTTCCAGGAAGGGGACCACCGAGGAGTTCAAGAACAAGAAAGGGCAGGTGGTGCTCAAGAGGACGTACGGGAACAATGTGGCGCACGACACCTATTACGTGTACGACCAGTTTGACAACCTCACCTATGTGATCCCGCCACTGGCAACAGGAAGCATCAGTGCCACAAAGCTGGCCAGCCTGTGTTACCAGTACCGGTATGACTCCCGCAACCGCCTGGTGGAGAAGAAGCTGCCCGGAAAGCAATGGGAGTTCATCGCCTACGACAAGCTGGACAGGGTGGTGGCCACGGGGCCCGCACTGTCCCCGTTCAGCAATTTCACGGCCCCCTCCAACGTGGGCTGGCTGATGACCAAGTACGATGCATTCAACCGTCCGGTGCTCACGGCCTGGAAGCAGGCAGCGATCTCAAGCACGGCAAGGAAGAACCTGCAGGTGCTGCACGATGCCGCCACCCCGGAGGCCACCAGCGAGAAGCGTGCCGCCACCGCGACCACGATGGGCGGTGTTGCCTTCAGGTACACCAACAATGCCGAGCCCAAGGCGGCCTACCATGTACTGACGATCAACTACTACGACGACTATGATTTCACGGACGACCAATCGTGGGTGCCCTCGGTATTGCCGGCGGAGTCACTGGCGGACCCCGTATATTACAACCGCACCATCAAGCCGAAGGGCCTTGCCACGGGAAGCTGGGTCAGGGTGCTGGAGGCCTCGACCAATTACAGGAACGAGTGCTCGTACATCCTGTACGACCGAAAGGCGCGTCCCGTGCTGGACTGCAAGAAGAACCACCTGG
>Ga0247805_1000225_pt1 | contig 33819 bp, 37 predicted proteins | sample UWRJL044104R1_FD_180930 | JGI IMG/M metagenome (GOLD analysis project Ga0247805, IMG submission 180930) | Plant litter microbial communities from Arlington Agricultural Research Station in Wisconsin, United States - UWRJ-L044-104R-1 | ecosystem: Environmental > Terrestrial > Plant litter >... | reverse complement strand
GGAAAAGGAAATCTTCTTGAAATTTGGCCTAATCTAGAAGTCTATTTTCACGGAGGTGTAAGTTTTTCTCCTTACAAGGAACAATACAAAAATATTCTCCCAAGCAAAGATTTTAAATACTACGAAATTTATAATGCCTCTGAAGGTTTTTTCGCCATTCAGGATTTGAATAATTCCAATGATTTATTGCTGATGCTGGATTATGGGATTTTCTATGAATTTATCCCAATGGATACTTTTGATACGCCCAACCAAAAAGTGGTTCGATTAGCAGATGTTGAACTGAATAAAAACTATGCAATTGTCATTACGACCAATTCGGGATTGTGGCGTTATTTAATTGGTGATACGATTCGTTTCACTTCATTAAATCCTTACCGAATTAGAGTTACCGGAAGAACCAAACATCATATTAATGTTTTTGGCGAAGAATTAATGGTTGAAAACACCGATCAGGCAATTGCCAAAGCCTGCGAAATCACTCAAACTGAAGTTATTGATTATACTGTTGCACCAATTTTCATGCAGGACAAGGAAAAAGGTGCTCACGAATGGATGATCGAATTCAAGAAAAAACCGGATGATGTTGGACTTTTCCAAAAAGTGCTTGATGAAACTTTACAGACTTTAAACTCTGACTACGAAGCCAAACGCTACAACAATATGACTCTAAATCCTTTGGTGATTAATGTGGCAAGGGAAAATTTATTTTATGACTGGTTGAAGGAACGTGATAAATTAGGTGGACAGCATAAGATTCCGAGACTTTCGAATCAGAGGGATTATTTGGAGCAGTTGAAGGAAATGTAGAGTAAATAAACAAGAATATAAGATTTTAAAAACCAAATAAAAAATGGAGAAAATATTTTACATATTAGTATTTATAACATTCTCATCGCATGCTCAACAGAATATTTTTGGTGTACCCCAGAATTCTGCTACAACACAAAGTAAAATGGATTTAGCAAAAAACTATACTGATCAAGCTTATATTGCTTACGCAGAAGGTAATCTTGAAAAGTCAAAATACTATGTAGATCAATCTCAAGAAAACGGATTTAAAAGTGGCGATTTTTATTATCTTCTTGGTGCATACATGTATCGCACAAATGAAATGAAAGCGGCGAAACGTTATTGGAATATTGCTTATAATGAAGGAGGCTGTTGGGACTGTAAAGAATATTTGGAAAAACTAAAAAATAAAGAGCAATTAGACGAAATTTTAATGCAAAAAGCAAAACATTACGTTGAAAAATTAAAAACGAAGAATTAGTGTTTAGTTTAATAATATTTTAATTCTATATCAGCTTTTAGAAACGATAATTCCACTAAATCGCATGAGGGATAGAAGTGGAAATCTTTTTGTGCCGGTGTTCGGCACAAAAAGATTGGAACGGATAGCCCGACCCGCTTTTTCTGCGGGGCATGTCCATAAAAGAAAACCTTAGATCAAATGATGAACTAAGGTTTGTGTTATTTTGATTGTCGAGTTACTTGCGGAGATTCTTCGTTCCTCAGAATGACAAACTTTGTATAATTCTATTCTTTACATCATATCAATATATCGGTCATGATATCCTAATAAGTATAAAACTCCGTCCAGACCTAAACTTGAAATCGAAGTCGAAGCACTTTCTTTTACTTTTGGTTTGGCGTGAAAGGCGATTCCGAGACCTGCCAGATTGATCATTGGCAAATCGTTGGCACCGTCACCAACCGCAATAGTCTGATTGATGTGAATACCTTCTTTTTCGGCAATGGCCATTAGGTGTTCTGCTTTTTTCAGGCCATCTACAATGTCACCTATATATTTGCCGGTCAATTTTCCGTCTATAATTTCCAATTCATTGGCATGAACGTAATCGATTCCCAATTCTTTTTGCAGGTATTTTCCAAAATAAGTAAATCCTCCGGATAAGATTGCTGTTTTGTAACCGTAATATTTCAGGGCTTTCATTAAACGATGTGCTCCTTTTGTGATGGGTAAATTTTCGGCTACTTTTTGTAAAACGTCTTCGCTTAATCCTTCCAGCAAGGCCATGCGTTTTTTGAAACTTTCATTGAAATCAATCTCCCCATTCATCGCCGATTCTGTAATGGCACGTACCTGATCGCCGACTCCGTTCAGTTCTGCTAACTCGTCTATTACTTCAGTTTGAATCAAGGTTGAGTCCATATCGAAGCATACCAGACGCCTGTTTCTTCTGTAAATATTGTCTTCCTGAAATGAAATATCGACATCCAGCGTTCTGGAAATTTCCATAAAACAGGCCGTCATCTCAATTTTATTGACGATTTCACCCGTTACGGATAATTGGATACAGGAACGTGGATATTCTTCTTTCTCAACAATAGAAGTTCTTCCGGTTAATCGTATAATAGAGTTAATGTTCAGATTTTGGTCTGTCATTATTTTTGTAACCGCGGCCAATTGTGCAGCCGTTAATTTTTCTCCTAAAACATTAATAATATAGCGCTGTTTGGATTGTGATTTTACCCATGTTTCATAATCATCAATTGAAATTGGTATAAACTTAACCTTGACTTCCAGTTCATAAGCCTTAAACAGCAAATCTTTTAAAACAGGACCTGAACTTGAGCCGGCTTCTATTCCAAATAAAATTCCGAGGGACAATGTATCATGAATATCAGCCTGTCCAATATCTAAAATAACCGCACCATATTCTGCCAATACTGATGTCAAGCCAGCAGTTACACCCGGTTTGTCATGCCCTGAAACTTTTAATAAAATTATCTCTTTATCTTCTAGTACCATTTTATCCTTATTAATTTTAAGAAGCGACAAAAATCGGCAATCTATCGATGATAAAAAAGGATATTGTTTGTTTTTTATAACGAAAAAGCACAAATCAATGTGCTTTTTCAAGTTATTTAACAATTATGTTCAGGTATTAAAATAACCTAACTTTTATTCTCTTCATCACAATTGGAAAGATCTATCATCCAGTTTACTCCAAATTTATCTTTTAACATTCCGAAGTAAGGACTCCAAAAAGTTTTCTGCATTGGCATATCTACCCTTCCGCCAGCTGCAAGTCCACTAAAGATTTTATCTGCCTCTTCAGTACTTTCCGGACTGATAGAAATTGAAAAATTATCTCCAAAACCTACATCTCCAAATTTTGGATGGCTGTCACTCCCCATCAAGACTGAGCTGCCAATTGGAAGCGAAATGTGCATGATGCGGTTTGAATCTTCTTCTGAAAGTTCTTCACTACCCTCTTCTGGAGGAGCATCCTTATATTTTCCCACATATTGAAATTCTCCTCCAAAAACGGATTTGTAAAACTGAAATGCTTCTTCACAATTACCGTTAAATATTAAATAGGTATTTACTTCTTTTGCCATGATTTGATATTTTAATTATTATTTATTGATTGCAATTGACATTGATTTTTGCAATTGCCATAGCCATTTATTTCTCCGAAAGTTCCTTAACGGCTTCCAGACCTTTTGGAAAAGCCTCTTTAAAATAGTCAATATGCTTTTCAATTACATCAACCTGAGAAACCAGATCTGTAAATTCATCATCAGGAATTAATCGATAAGTTTCCATATAACCACTCCATTTTTCTGTTTCGGCATTAAGAGGTAATTCCTTAAAATCTTTTATCTCTCCAATATGTTTGAAAGCCATATATTCATTCGGAATTTTCTTTTCGATAATGCTATTCATTCCTTCACCTCCGGGAGACATGAAATGAATTTTATCACCTTCATTCCAGTCACTTACTGCGTATGAACCTTCACAAAATGCATTTGTCCATTTTTTATACGTTTCATCCTCCCATAAAACTGACCAGATTTTTTCCGGTGTAGCTTTGATTCTAATTTTAAATTCTAATGTTTCCATAATTAATTTATTTAAGATAGTTTACTAAAATCCATATATAAAACATTCCAGCGATGCCCGTCTAAATCGGCAAAACCAAACCCATACATCCATCCCTGACTTTCGGCTGGCGGACTAAAAACAGTTCCTCCGGCTTCTGTCACTTTTTCTGCCAAGGCATCGACTTCTTCTTTGCTTTCTGCATCAATCGAAATCAATATTTCAGAACCTGATTGTGTGTCTGTCAGTTCATTTTGAGTAAAACTTTTAAATAATAATTCTTCAAATAGCATTACCACAAAATTCCCTTCGCCTATAACCATGCAGGTCGAACTTGGTGTATCATGTTGCTCATTAAACGAAAAACCTATTTTCCAAAAAAAATCTTTTGCTTTTGCTACATTTTTCACCGGCAGATTAAGCCATATTTGTTTTGTCATAGTCGTATTTTTAAAAAAATTAAACCATATAAATTATGTAAGACAATTTAAGTTTTGCCTGTTGGCTTTTATCTCGCGCAAAGTCGCAGAGTTGCAAAGTTTTCCTTTAAATCAATATTTTTCAAAAAAATAATACTGCCTTTTTTACTTTGTCACTTTGAACCTTCTAAAAAATTAATTTTGCTCAACATAACTTTTAAAATTATCCAGAATCGCCTGCCAGCCTCCGCGCTGCATTTCTTCCGGATTTTGTGTTTCAGGATCGAAACTTTCTATTACTTCTACTCCGTTTGGAATTTCATTGAAACTAATTTCGACCTTTCTACCGTCTGCCATAATGTATTCTATGGCTTTGTTTGTTTTACCAAAGTATATTCTCCTTCAAAATCAAAACTCATACTGCCATCTTTCGCTGCCATTGTCGATTTGAATTTCCCACCTTCTCTCAAATCATTTTCTGCGTAAGGTGTATGCCAGTCCGGTGATGCAAAACTCCATTTTGTAATATGTTCCGGCAATGTCCAGAAACTCCAAACTTTATCTATTGATGTGTCAATTGTTGTTTTTACTGTAATCATTGTAGTTCTCTATTTAAAATTTTACTTGTTTTTCGTTGCTTTTATCCATTCGTTTATGATTTTTTCCAACTCGTGTTTTCCTTTTTCAATTTCCTGACTATTTTTAAAAGTGATGATTGCCCTGTCGTTTTCTTTCCAGACTAAAATTTTACTTTTATTAGCAATCAATTTGTCTTTTGGCTGCTCCTGTTTTTTTGCCCCTCTGTGAAAAATCAACTGAACTTTTGTGGTCATTGGCTGAATTCTCATGGTAATTCTGTCTTCGTTTTCAAAGCAATAATTCGGCGCATTCCATTTAATATTTTCAGTCAGATTTTTATTTGATGTTAGAATAAAATCTCTTAATTCTTCCATTTCGTTTTTAAACGGATGATTCAGTTCGTTTAGAAATTCCGTTACCTCGCTGCTTTTATTTGATTGTTGTGTCATTTAATTAGCTTCAGTATATTTTTTAAAATTATCAATAACCCCTTGGCAAAATTGTTTTTGTTCACTTGCAGGATGTGCTTTTTCAGGTTCAAAAATTTCTGTAATTTTTACCATATCATCCTGACTTTCAAACTCAACACTTCCTGTTCTGTTATCAACAAGCTGATATTCAATAACTAAAAATTTGTCGATTTTAGTATAAATTCCTTCATAATCAAAACTGACACTTTTATCTTTTTTCGCCATTGTATATTTAAATTTACCTCCGGCCTTTACATCATTTTCTACAGCTGGCGTATGCCAGTCATCAGTAGGATTATTCCATTTCTGAATATGTTTTGGAATCGTCCAGAATTCCCAAACTTTCTCAATTGTAGCATGAACACTCGTTTGTACCGTTATCATATTAATATTCAAATTAAAGGATTAACCTTCTTGCGGTATCTGACTTTCATCCATAAAGAAAATCTCCCAATGATGCCCATCTAAATCAAAAAAATCCCTTTGATACATCCAGCCATAATCTTTAGCTTCATTGTGCAGTTTACCGCCAGCTTTAACAACAGCCGTAATAATTTCATCAACTTTTCCTCTACTTTCAACAGAAATAGCAGCAATCATTTCTGTGCTTGCCGTTGTATTACAAATTTGTTTTTGAGTAAATGTTTTAAAAAATTCTTCTAGCAAAAGCATTGCAAATATATTTTCACCAATTATGAGGCAGGTTCCTTGTTCATTTGTAAATTTTGGATCGAATGAAAAACCCAACTGCGTAAAAAATGATATCGACTTATTTAAATCTTTTACAGGAAGATTTAAGAAAATTTTTGTTGCCATATTTATAAAATTACAAATTATCTGACACAAATTTAAAATTTCAAAACCAGCTTTGAACTACAATAAAAGTCAACTTTAGGGTCATTTAAGACAAAATGTATATCTTCGTATTATTGAAAAATGAAAAATCATGAGCAAGAAAATAGGTTTGATTTTGGGGCATGACTACAAATTACTAAGTGTAGCAGCCATTTTAGAAGTTTTTGAGACAGCCAACAAATTACACAAGGAAACCGAAAAACCTTTTGAAATTATGGTTTTTCAATCGGCTGAACAGATCAATGAAACAGAATTATTTGGATATGAAGTCAATTCGATCGAAAGTTCTAATAAAAATTTAGACCTGATTTTGATTCCTGCTTTTACCACCGAAAATATGGGCGAAATGATTGCCAAAAACTGCAATTTCATTCCGTGGCTGCAAAAACATCATCAATCCGGAACCGAACTGGCGAGTTTTTGTACCGGTGCTTTTTTGTTTGCGGCTTCTGGCTTACTGAACGAAAAACTGGCGACAACCCATGTCGATGCGTGTAGTGCTTTTACAAAAGCTTTCCCGTTAGTGAAATTAAAACCTGAAGAAACACTCACCGCAGATGGCAGTTTATATACCAGCGGCGGATCGACCTCCACCTTTCACTTACTGATACTTTTGGTTCAAAAATATTGCGGAAACGAAATTGCCGTTCAGATTGCGAAAATTTTCTCGATCGATTTGAACCGATACAAACAAAGCTATTTTAGTACATTTAGGCCGAATCATTTGCACAATGACAGTCTTGTTGCCATGCTACAGCAAAAAATCGAAAGTCAGTATCACTCTATTGAAAAATTGGAGGAAATCACAAAAGATATTCCAACAAGTACCAGAAACATGACTAGAAGATTCAAACAAGTCACTGGGATTCCGCCAATTGAATACTTACAAAACATACGAGTAGAAAGTTCCAAAAAATATCTCGAACAAACTCAGCTTTCGATTTCAGAAATCATCGAAAAAACGGGTTACAATGACCCGAAAGCTTTCAGAAAAGTTTTTTTTAAAATGGTTGGCATGAAACCAATTGAATATCGGGAGAAGTTTAGGGTTCAGTAGTTTTTTAAGGAGCATAAATTTTGGTATTCAAAACACCTTTAGTCCTGCTATCCGCTATATCTGTTGTTGCGAACTCCGCAACAACAGGATGCCGCTTCTATCAGGGCTAGACTGGAAATTTTATTTTCTTAAGAAATAAAGAACTGGGATTTATAAAATTTATGATTTGATAATCCACATCAGGACTTTTTTATTCTGCTTAAGAATCTCATCAATTTCTTTCATACTTTCATTAGAAACTGCCGGACATCCCCAGCCTTCCGGAGTTCCTTCAGGATAAACTTCATTAGTCGAAATGGCTTCCCAGGAATGCAATACAATTGCCCGTTTTCTGGCATTTGAATTTGTCTTGTCTTTTCCCTGCAAGATGTAATTGACTTTAATTCCCCATTGACTGACACCGCGATCCAAAACAACATATTTACCAGTTGAAGAACAATGCGAATCGAATTCATTGCTCAAAGGAGCATTTTCTTTTGTAGAAGTGCCACTCCAATTATTGTCGCCACAACCATGACTTACCATATAAGATTTTGAAACTTTCTCTTTATCAAAGTCATAAACAAAAAATCGCTTCAAACCCGAATGTATGCCCAAATCTATCAGAATAAATTGATCCTGATTCAGGTTGTTCTTTTTACAATATTCTTTTGCTTCTTTATAATAAGTAGTATAATCAATTTCTTTGATTTCATTTCGAGGTTTTACTTCTGCAATTATTTCTTTTGAAGTTTCGGTTTTTACAGCAAAGGTTTCGTTGCTCTCTCTCTTGTTACAGGAAAGAAAAAGTATTGAAACCAAGAGATAAATTATTTTTTTCATATTTACTATTTAACGAAACTGAAGTGTAGACAGTTCTAAAAACAAAAAACCTGTTCAAATATAATGAACAGGTTTTATAAATATAAATGAATTGCTAATTAAGAAGCAATTTCCATTCGTTTCAATAAATTTTTGTTTAAAGTATGTCTGGCATAATCTTCATCAATCGTCAGGACCTTATCGTCAGAACTTGGCAATTCATACATCGCATCTGTTAAGATAGCTTCGCATAAAGAACGCAATCCACGAGCACCTAATTTATATTCTAAAGCTTTATCAACAATAAAATCCAAAGCTTCATCCGTAATACTGAATTCCACTTCATCCATCAAAAACAACTTTTGATATTGTTTAATTAAGGCATTTTTAGGCTGAGTCAGAATGGCACGCAATGTTTCTCTGTCTAAAGGATCCATGTGTGTCAGTACTGGCAAACGACCGATAATTTCCGGAATCAAACCAAAGTCTTTAATATCTTTTGGAATGATATATTGCAGCAAATTGTCTTTGTCGATATTATCTGTATTTTTAGATGTAGAATATCCGACAGCCTGACGGTTCAAACGTTTCGAAATAATGCGTTCAACGCCATCAAAAGCGCCTCCGGCAATAAATAGTATATTTTGCGTATTTACCTCAACAAATTTTTGATCCGGATGTTTACGGCCTCCTTTTGGCGGTACGTTTACAACCGTTCCTTCTAATAATTTCAATAAAGCCTGTTGCACACCTTCACCGGAAACGTCACGTGTTATAGACGGATTATCGCTCTTACGGGCAATTTTATCAATTTCATCAATAAATACGATTCCTCTTTCAGCTTTGGTTACATCATAATCAGCAGCCTGCAGTAAACGAGTCAAAATACTTTCGACATCTTCACCAACATAACCAGCTTCTGTCAAAACAGTTGCATCAACAATAGCCAAAGGAACGTCTAACATTTTTGCGATGGTTTTGGCCACCAATGTTTTTCCGGTTCCGGTTTGACCCACCATAATGATGTTACTTTTTTCAATCTCTACTTCATCGTCTAATTGCTGTTGCATTAAGCGTTTGTAGTGATTGTAAACCGCAACCGACATTACTTTTTTTGTCTGATCCTGTCCAATTACATATTGATCTAAGAAAGCTCTGATTTCTTTTGGTTTCTTTAAAATTAAGTCCCCAACCAATTTTGAGCTCCCGCTTGATTTTAATTCTTCTAAAACAATTCCGTGTGCCTGTTCAATACACTTATCACAGATATGTGCATTGATACCTGCAATTAATAAATTAGTTTCTGGCTTTTTTCTTCCACAAAACGAACATTCTAATACTACTTTTGCCATTCTTTATTTAGTTGCTAAGCTGCAAAGATACTAAGTTTCTAAGCTTTTTTTATTTAAAACTTAGAAACTTAGCAACCTCTCAACTTTATTTTTGTTTAAAGTTTAAAGTTTCACGTTAACCACAGCAACCTGAAACTTTAAACTTTAAACTAATTTTTAACCTCTTCTCAACACTTCATCAATCATTCCGTATTCTTTCGCTTCATCCGCTTTCATCCAGTAATCACGCTCACTGTCTTTGTGTACTCTATCGAATGATTGTCCTGAATGTTCAGAAATAATTTTGTATAATTCATCTTTCAGCTTCAACATTTCACGCAAGTTGATTTCCATGTCAGTTGCAACACCTTGTGTGCCTCCTGATGGCTGGTGAATCATTACTCTTGAATGTGGTAAAGCTGAACGTTTTCCTGCTGCTCCTGCACATAATAAAACAGCTCCCATTGAGGCTGCCATACCTGTACAAATTGTAGCCACATCTGGTTTGATGTATTGCATAGTGTCATAAATTCCCAATCCTGCGTAAACGCTTCCTCCAGGAGAATTTAGGTAAATTTGAATATCTTTTGATGCATCAGCACTTTCTAAAAACAATAACTGAGCCTGAACGATATTTGCGATCTGGTCGTCGATACCGGTTCCTAAAAAGATAATTCTGTCCATCATTAATCTTGAGAACACATCCAATTGAGAAACATTCAACTGGCGCTCTTCGATGATATATGGAGTCATGTTTGTTGGATTCATTGCAGCTACTATTTTATCGTAGTACATTGCGTTTACTCCCTGGTGCTTTGTAGCAAATTTTTTGAATTCTTTACCGTAGTTCATATTTTAAGTGTTCTAAGTTTTACGTTATCCTATTTATTTTGATTCATCAAAGGTCATACCTTAATTATATATGATGTCAATATGTCTTATTTTTTAGCCCAGATAGCAGTGAAAGCTTTTTGAAATGGCGCCTATTTTTTATTGGTAAAAAAAAGCGACCAGCGGAAGCTCTTTTTTTGCCTTATAAAAAAAGAAGCTATGAAAAAACTTGTAACGGATAGCTGGATTAGCTGCTGAAAAGTAATCAAAATATAAATTGAAACAAAAGAGCGTCAAAAGAAAATTTCTATTGACGCTCAAATATAATTATTTTTCAGAAATTATTCTCCGTATGACGCAGCAATAAACTCTTCGTAAGTTACTTCTTTAGTTGTTGGATTTGCTTTTTCTTTGAACACTTCCAATAATTTTTCAGCAACAACCTGCTCAGAAAGTTTTTTCACTTCTTCCTGGTTAGATAAAACTCTAGCCACGATTCCCTGAACTTCTTCGTCAGTTGGATTTGTCTGTCCAAATTGCGCCATTTGTTGTTTGATAGCTTTTGTTGTGAAAGCTTTCAAATCTTCAAAAGTGATTTGGATATTGCTTTGAGCCATTGCTTTTCCTTCGATTAATTGAAAACGCAAACCTTTTTCAGATCTTGCGTATTCAACTTCAGCTTCTTCTGCAGAAAGTTGTTTTTCTCCAACAGTCTGTAACCATTTTTTAAGGAATTCAGATGGTAAATCAAATTTTGTGTTTTCGATAAGGAAGTCCTGAACGTCTAACAATAATTTTTGATCTGCCTGCTGTGCGAATTGAGCTTCAGCATCTTCTTTAATTTTAGCTTTTAAATCTTCTAAAGAAGCTACTTTTCCTTCACCAAAAAGCTTGTCGAATAAATCCTGGTTTAATTCTGCTGGTTCAGAAACATTAATTGCTTCCACTGTAAAAGCTACATCAACTGCTAAATCATGAACATTATCGTGACCTACTTTTAAGTAATCCATTAATTGGTGATCATCTTCAAATAAACCTTTTGTGTTTACTGTAACTACATCTCCAACTTCTTTTCCGATAAATGAATCAGCCGTTTTTTTATCTTTGAAAACTGACAATGAAAAAGTTGTTTTGTTTTCTATTCCGTTTTCTGCGTTTACGAAAGTACCTGTAACATCAGCATCAGCCGTAATTTTTTCAACAGGATTTGCTTTTCCGAATTGTTTTTGGATACGCTCTACTTGCCCGTCGATTAATTTATCATCAGCAGTAACGATATATTTTACGATATCATTTTTTGCTTCTAAATCAATTTCGAAGTTTGGAACCAAACCAATTTCGTATTCGAAAGTTAATTCTTCAGCATCCCAATCAAAGTTTTCGTTTTCTACAGGAAGAGGAGTTCCTAAAAGATTTAATCTTTCAGACTGAACGAAACGCTCTAAAGCCAAATCAACAACTTTCTTTACTTCTTCTTGTTTGATTGCTTTTCCGTATTGTTTTTCAACAAGGTCTTTAGGAACTTGTCCTTTTCTAAAACCTTTAACGGTAGCCAAAGGCATTTTTTCGTTTATTCTTTTTGCTACCTGACCTTTATAATCCATGTGAACAACTGTCATAACGATAGTTTCATTCACAGCGTCTTTTGCTACTCTTTTAATATCCATCTTCTTCTTTAATTTACATAATAAAATTGGGTTGCAAAATTATAAAATTTTTGCAACCCAACCAAGTTTTTAATGTATTGTATTTGAAGACGTTTAAAACGTGCTTTTTGATTTTAAATATTAGTCTTCTCCAATGATTTTATTAGCAATTGACTGAAGAACAGACAATACAATGCTAAATATCAATGCTGTCAGAAATGAATCAACATGAAACCCACCGACAATTTTCGTGCAAAGCAAAATTATTATGGCATTGATAACCAATAAAAACAAGCCCAGCGTCACGACCGTTACGGGAAATGTAAGTATAACCAATATTGGTTTTATAAAAACATTCAGTAATCCTAAGACTATTGCAACAATTACAGCTGTGGTAAAACTAACAATATGTATACCTGTCATAAAGTGATCAATTAACAATACAAGTACAGCGGTAACAAGAAGTCTGATTAATAATTTCATATATTCTCTTTTAAATTTTTAATAAATGTAATGCTTTTTACGTTGTTCATTCTTTTAAAAATGCCGTAGTCAGTTCGAAAAACAATTTAGGGTTTTCAGCATGAAGCCAGTGTCCCGCATTTGGAACGGTTTCAAACTCGACATTTGGAAAATGCTGACGTATAGAATCAAAATCCGAATCCGGAACATAGCCTGATTCTCCACCACGAATAAATAAAGTTGGCTTATCAAAAATCAAATCATCCGGCAAAGCTTTTCCTATTGCATCGAGGTTATTATTAAAAACTTCAAGATTGAATCTAAAAGCCAATTGTCCCGGCTCTTTCCAGTATAAATTCTTCAATAAAAACTGACGCGTTCCAAAATCAGAAACATATTGTGATACAATTTCCTCTACATCATTTCGGCTTGGTTTTACAGAAAAATCAACCGCATTTAATCCTGCCAAAATATCCTGATGGTGTTGTTTGTAAAATTTAGGACCAATATCGGCAACAATTAATTTATCAACTAAATCAGGATATGTAGTAGCGAAAAGCATTGCTACTTTTCCTCCCATCGAGTGTCCTAAAATATGTATTTTATTTAACTGATTTGCCTGACAATATTCGAATACATCCTGAACCATAACTTCATAACTCCATTCATCTGAATGTAAACTACGTCCGTGATTTCTTAAATCTAAAACATGAACCTGAAATCCGGCTTCGACATATTGTCCGGCAAGTGTTTTCCAGTTATCTGACATTCCCAAAAATCCATGCATGATGATGAATGGCTTTCCTTCTCCTTCTATTTTTGAATACAGCATATTATTTCAATTTATTTAAATACATGTTGACCACATTATCCAATCCAAGGTAAAGTGCTTCAGCAATCAAAGCATGACCGATTGAAACTTCTAACAAGCCCGGAATATTTTGTTTGAAAAACTGAATATTATCCAGACTCAAATCATGTCCGGCGTTAATTCCCAAACCTAATTCATTTGCCAGTTCTGCTGCTTTTACATAAGAATCAATTCCGTTTTTATTTCCTAAAGCATATTCGTGGGCAAAAGCTTCCGTATACAATTCAATTCTGTCAGTTCCTGTCTTTTTTGCGCCTTCAATAATTTCCAAAACAGGATCAACAAAAATCGAGGTTCGAATTCCGTTACGCTGAAATTCCTGAATAACTTCTGCCAGATACGATTGATTTGCGATTGTATCCCAACCTGCAGACGATGTAATGGCACCAATGGCATCCGGAACCAAAGTAACCTGATCCGGTTTGCATTCCAATACCAAATCGATAAAATTATGCTGAGGGTTTCCTTCAATATTATATTCTGTGTGAACAATTGCTTTTAAATCGCGTGCATCCTGATATCGAATGTGACGCTCATCCGGACGCGGGTGAATGGTGATTCCCTGACCTCCGAAGTTCTGAATATCGGTTGCTACTTTTAATAAATCGGGAACATTTCCGCCACGAGCATTTCTAAGGGTTGCGATTTTATTGATATTTACACTTAACTTTGTCATATAAATAGTTTATTAATTCTGGTAACATTATATTTGTTACGACAAAAATACAAAGTAAAACGTAGCGTTTTTTGCTATTTTTTGATTATTTTGCATCAAATATCTTCAAACGACCTATGACAGAAATTACTAATTATATCACCAACGATTTTAGAGCAATCGACAGTCAGGAAACGATAGCCTCAGTTCAGGACTTTTTTGCTGATTTGAAATTTTCGCATTTTCCGGTTTTGGAAGATGGTATATTTATAGGAAGCATTGCAGCTGATGATGTTGAAACTTTTGACACTGATAAAAAAGCGATTGACTACAAATATACCTTAGAGCGTTTCTTTGCCAGAAAATCAATGATTTGGCTGGATGTTCTGGAAGTTTTCGCCAAAAACCACACTAATGTTATTCCGATACTTGATGAAAACAACATCTACATTGGATATTATGAAATGGAAGACATCATGAAATTTTTTCAGGAAACCCCATTTTTAAAAGAACCTGGCGGAATTATAATTGTTCAAAAAGGACTTTTAAATTATTCTATGAGCGAAGTGTGTCAGATCGTAGAAAGCAATAATGGTAAAGTTTTGGGCTGTTTTGTTTCTGAAGCTGATTTAGAAAATGTTCAGATTACAGTAAAAATTGGCTTAGGAGCTATAAATGAAATTATCCAGACTTTTAGAAGGTATGATTACGATATCATTTCAGAACACCAGGAAGACACCTATATTAATAGCTTAAAAGAACGCTCTGACTATTTAGACAAATACCTTAATATATAATTAATGTGTCAATTTAGAAGATAAGTCCATTAGATAATTTTCTCACCTCACACATTCTATAATTTTCTCATTATCTAATCAAACCCAAATGAAAGTAGCCATATACGGACAATATTACCAAAATAGCACTGAACCTATTATAAAAGACATTTTTTTGTTCTTCAACACTAATAATGTCGAAATGGTAATTGAGGAAAACTTTCTAAAAATGCTATACGAAAAAGAACTGGTAAAAAAAGAATACAAAACTTTTTCATCTTCCAATTCATTAGATAATAGTTTTGAAATGTTGATAAGTATTGGAGGTGACGGAACTATTTTAAGGGCCGCAACTTTTGTACGTAATTCCGGCGTGCCTATTTTAGGAATCAATGCAGGGAGATTAGGTTTTTTGGCTATGGTACAAAAGGAAAATATTGACAACTTCTTGCAGTTTGTTATTGATAAAAATTACACTACTTCAGAAAGAACTTTATTAAGCCTGACTTGTGATCCGCCAAATGAAGCTATCGAGGATTTGAATTTTGCCATGAATGAAGTAACAGTAAGCCGAAAAGATACTACTTCGATGATTACTGTAGAAACTTATCTTAACAATGAATATCTCAATTCGTACTGGGCTGATGGATTAATTATTTCTACGCCAACAGGATCAACCGGATATTCTTTAAGTTGTGGCGGACCAATATTAACTCCTGATGTAAAAAGTTTAGTAATCACACCCATCGCACCACACAACCTAAATGCAAGGCCACTTGTAATTCCGGATGATACTGAAATAAAACTTCGGGTTTCCGGAAGGGAAAACCAATATTTAATTTCTTTGGATTCCAGAATTTCTTCAGTAAAAAACGAATCGGTTTTAACAATCAAAAAAACAGATTTTAAAATTAAAATGGTTGAAATTCCGGGTGAAACCTTCCTGAAAACATTACGAAACAAATTACTTTGGGGAGAAGACAAAAGAAATTAACCTTTTTCTAAATTCATACTATACGAATATAGCAGTTTTTCCCGTTTTGTCTATACATATCTTTATAAATGTCTGAAAATCATAATACAAATTTAAAAAAAGACACATTTATCTAAAGAAACATTGATTCGTATTGATAATTATTATATTTGCACGCAATTTTTAATTAAATGAAGAAAATTTTTAATTTATTGTTATGTTTCTTGCCCCTATTTACACTTCAGGCTCAAATACATGAGATTGGTGTATTTTTAGGAGGAAGCAATTTTGTTGGAGATGTAGGTAAGACAACTTATATTGCTCCCGAAAAACCAGCTTTGGGTATTTTATATAAATGGAATAAAAGTCCGCGTCACTCGTATCGTTTCTCTTATACTCAAGCCAGATTGACCGGCAATGACTCAGACTCAAAGGAATCAAGCAGAAAAAACAGAGGCTATAGCTTTAAAAATAATATAAAGGAAATTTCAGCAGGACTCGAATTTAACTTTTTTGACTTTGACTTACACGATTCAGATCCAAAAATAACACCTTATATATTCTCCGGAATAAACTATTTCAGATATGATGCTCTGCACATAGAGAATGGGCAAACTCAAAAAGACAAGAGCGCAAATTCTTTTGCCATACCTATAATATTAGGAATAAAATCGAATATCAGTCCTAATTTTATTTTAGCGGCAGAAGTTGGAGCCCGATATACTTTTGCTGATGACTTAGACGGTAGTTTTCCTAAAAATGATGCTTATGCAAATAATCGTTTTGGAAATTTTAATAATAATGACTGGTATGTTTTTACTGGAGTGACTTTAACCTATACCTTTGGAAATAAACCTTGCTATTGCGCAGAATAAAATGGACTTATTAAACTCTATAGACACGAACAACTTACCTAATCATTTGGCCATTATCATGGATGGTAATGGACGCTGGGCAAAACAACAAGGTTTTTTGCGGGCTTTTGGTCATGAAAACGGCACTAAATCTGTAAAAACCACTATTGAAACCTGTGCAAAACTTGGGATTGAGTTTTTGACATTATATGCATTTTCAACAGAAAACTGGAATCGTCCAAAATTAGAAGTGGATACTTTGATGAAGTTACTTATCAATTCATTAAAAAAAGAGCTAGTAACGCTTCAGGAAAACAACATAAAATTAAACGCCATTGGTAATCTTGAACAATTACCAAAATCGGCACAAAAGGAATTACTGGACGTAATAGAAAAGACTAAAAACAATACACGCTTGACACTGACTTTAGCTTTAAGTTATGGCTCAAGAGAGGAATTGGTTAACGCAATTAAAACCATTTGTGATAAAGTTAAAAATAATATAATTTCAATAGGCAGTATTGACGATTCAATTATAAATGAGCATCTTTACACGCAAAATTTACCAGACGTAGATTTATTAATACGAACAAGTGGAGAACATAGAATAAGTAATTTTTTGTTGTGGCAGATTGCCTATGCAGAATTGTATTTTACAAATGTACTCTGGCCAGACTTTAAAGAAGAAGATTTATATGAGGCTATCATTAGTTATCAAAAAAGAGAACGCAGATTTGGAAAAACCAGTGAACAAATTAAATAATTTTTTAGTGTTACAAAAAAGAATACAACTAATCCTTACCCTGGCTCTTTTGGGTAGTTTTTCTCAAATCAAAGCTCAAGAAAGAATTCCTTTTGATCAGGGAAAAAAATATATTCTTGGCAAAGTCTCTGTTGTTGGTAAAATAAGCTTTAACGAACAAACTGTAGTTACATTTTCTGGTCTGCAAAAAGGACAGGAAATTACAGTACCTGGTGAAGAAATAAGCGGTGCAATCAAAAAACTAGGAAAGCTGGGACTTTTTGATGAAATCAGTTTTTACGTAAACCGAGTTGAAAATGACAGTATCTACCTGGATTTAAACATAGTCGAACTCCCTAAATTAAACGAAGTAAAATTCGTCGGTGTTAAAAAAAGCAAAGTTGAAGGTCTTATTAAAGACAACAGTTTGACCAAAAGTAAAATTGTAAACGAAAACTTACTGACTACCACTAAAAATTACATCGAAAACAAATACAAAAAAGAAGGTTTCTACAATACAAAAGTTACAATTACTACTACTCCCGATACAACTGCAGGAAACAATGTTAACATGCTTGTAAGGATAGACAAGGGAGATAAGGTAAAAATAAGAAGTATTGACTTTGAAGGCAACAAACAATTGACAGATACAAAATTGAGAAGTGCCATGAAAGACACAAAACAAAAAAACTTCTTTCGTGTATTAAAAGCTTCAAAATTTATCCCGGAAAAATACAAAGGAGACTTAGAAAAAGTTATTGCTGCCTATAAAGAAAAAGGATATCGTGATGCCAGAATTATTTACGACTCTGTTGTGTACAACAAAGAAAAAAATATGCTGGACATTAAAATAAATCTTGAAGAAGGTAATAAATATTACTTTGGTAATATTAAATTTTTGGGTAACACTGTTTATCCGGATCAATTACTGAACCGCTATTTGGGAATAAAAAAAGGGGAAACTTATAATGGAGTTCTTCTTGAAAAAAGAATTGCCGACAAAACTAAACCGGATGCCGAAGACATTACAAACCTATATCAAAATAACGGATATTTATTTTCAAACATAAATGCGGTAGAGGTAAAAACTGTTAATGATACTATTGATTTTGAAATTAGAATTACCGAGGGTCCAATTGCTTATTTCAATAAAATAAGTGTTGTTGGAAATGACAAGACAAATGACCATGTTATTTATCGTGAATTAAGAACCAAACCGGGCGAAAAATACAGTAAGGAACAATTGGTAAGAACAATTCGTGAGATCGGACAATTAGGATTTTTTGACCCCGAAGCCATTGATCCTAAATTTAAAAATGTAGATGCAGCTGCAGGAACGGTTGACATTGAATATAATCTTGTTGAAAAAGGATCCAGTCAGGTAGAACTTCAGGGAGGTTATGGCGGTGGAGGTTTCATTGGAACTTTAGGATTGTCATTCAACAATTTCTCTGCCCGAAAATTATTTGATAAAGAAGCTTACAAGCCATTACCTATGGGAGATGGCCAAAAGGTATCACTTCGTTTACAAGGAAGTACCTACTTTCAAACGTATAGTGTGTCTTTCTCAGAACCATGGTTTGGAGGAAAAAAACCGGTACAATTCAGTTCTTCTATTTCATACAGTAAGCAGTTTTTAAACAATTTTATTACAAGAGACGTAGATAAAAGCAGAAGCTTTAATATTTTTACTGTTCAGGTAGGACTTGCCAAAAGACTTACCGTCCCGGACGATTTCTTTGTATTATCACAATCTGTTAGTTACCAGCATTATGACCTAAACAATTACAACACAGGTCTGTTTACTTTTGGTAATGGGGCATCACGAAATCTGGCTTACACTATTGGGCTTTCAAGAAGTAACAAAGGTGTGAACCCTATATTCCCTACTTATGGTTCTGAATTTAGTCTTTCTGCAAAAGTAACACCACCTTATTCATTATTTAATGGTGTTGATTATGGTTCACTGGGTGAGAAAGAAGAGTACAAAAGAAAAACTACTGAAGATACTAGAGATGAATTTGGCAATATTACAGTTCCAAAAAACACTTATCTTGATGCCAATAACAACCCTGTAGGAAGCGCTGAGGAAGCTGCACCTGATGCGGGAAAAGTGGATCAGAAAAAATACAATTGGCTGGAATATTACAAAGTAAAATTTAAGGCAGATTGGTATACTAAATTATATGGAAAATTAGTTCTTAGAACATTAACTGAATTTGGTTTTATGGGAGCATATAATCAGGACAGGGGACTTGTACCTTTTGAGCGTTTTTATTTAGGAGGAGACGGAATGGCACAATATTCTATGGATGGAAGGGAAACAATTGCGTTAAGAGGTTATGAAAACAACTCTTTAACTCCTGCCATTAGTGGTGAACAAATTGGAGCAACAGTGTATAACAAATTCTCAATGGAATTGCGTTATCCGATTACTTTAAAAGCATCTGCTTCTATTTATGCATTGGCCTTTTTAGAAGCTGGTAATTCATTTGGAAGATTTAAAGAATACAATCCATTTGATTTAAATCGTTCTGCCGGGGTTGGTTTACGTGTATTTATGCCTGCTTTTGGATTGTTAGGTGTTGACTGGGGTTATGGTTTCGACCCTCAGCCTGGAGAAACTAAAGCGCATGGTAAGGAAATTCACTTTATCATTGGACAGCAGTTCTAATAAAATAATTGGTTAAAAATTAAGAAATAAAGTAATGTTATGAGAAAACAATTTTTATTTATATTTTTAGCCTTGATTGTAGCTAATACACATCAGGCTCAGACAAGATCTACCCGAATTGGCTACATCGACATGGAATACATATTAGAAAACGTTTCCGATTATAAGGAAGCCAAAGTACAGCTGGAGATTAAAGCCCAGAAATGGAAACAGGAAGTAGAAACAAAAAAACTTGAGATCAATAAGCTGAAAGAAAACCTTAAAGCGGAAAAAGCTCTATTAACAAAAGAACTTATTGAAGAAAGGGAAACCGAAATTAAATTTTTGGAAACCGAAATGCAGGATTACCAGCAAAAGCAATTTGGTTCCGACGGAAATTTAATGTATCAAAAAGCCGCATTAGCAAAACCAATACAAGATCAGGTATTTACAGCAGTTCAGGATATCGCCGAAGCTAAAAATTATGATTTTATTTTTGATAAATCTTCCGACCTTACGATGCTTTTTTCTGCAAAGCGATTTGACATCAGTGATCAGGTAATACGAGTGCTTAACAGAACAGACAAAAGAGAGCATCTGACCAAAAAGCAGTTAAAAGAACAAGAGGCCAAAGAAAAGATTGAAAATGAAATAGATGAAAATCCTGCGATGGCTGACAGACAGAAAGCCCTGGATGAAAGAAAAGCTGCAAGAGAAAAACTATTGGCCGACAGAAAGCTGGAACAGGAAACCAAGAAAAAAGAATACGAGGACAGGCGAAATGCAATAGCAGCTGAAAGGGAAGCGAAAAAAAATGGCACGGTTTCTGAAACAGGAAAAACTGAGACAAATACAGAAGTAAAAAGTACCTCAACAGCCAAACCTGCAGTATCAGGAACAGCAATTGAAGATAAAACTACAAATACCAATGAATCTGCTTCAGCTAAAGCAGAAGAAAGGCAAAAGCTTTACGAACAGCGTAAAAAAGAATTAGAAGAGCGAAAAAAGAAAATTTTAGAAGAAAGAGAAGCGGCTAAAAAAGCGAAAGAGGCCGGAACAGAGAAAACAAATACGACCAATAATTAATTAATATTTTTAAAATGATGAAACAAATCAAAACTTTACTAATTGCTGCAGTGCTTATATTGGCTGCAAACAATACAATGAATGCGCAGGCTAAAACCGCACATGTTACTGTTGGCGATATTATGTCGAAGATGCCAGCTATGATTGATGCTCAAAACCAATTACAAAAATTAAGTGGTACATATGATGCTGAATACAAAAAAATGATTGAAGAATACCAAACTAAAATCAAAAAGTATGAAGCCGAAGCTGCAACTACTACTGAAGCAATAAATACTGAGCGTTCTAAAGAAGTTCAGGATATGCAAAAAAGAATTGGTGATTACAGAGACAATGCTCAAAAAGAATTACAACAAAAAGAAACTGATATTGTAAAACCTTTAATGGAAAAAGTTAAAGCATCTATCCAAAAAGTTGCAAAGGCTAAAGGTTTCCAATATGTTTTAGATGATTCAACACTTTTATTAGCGGATGGTCCAAACTTAACTGCTGATGTAAAAAAGGATTTAGGATTCTAAAAAGAGAAAATCTTTTCATAAAAAAACTGCTCATTACTTTCAAAGTTTGAGCAGTTTTTTTTTACTTTTCAAATTAAATTTTCTACTAAAATAAGTAACTTTGTTGTATGACTAACAATAATCCTATTGGCATTTTTGATTCCGGAATTGGAGGAACTTCCATTTGGAGTGCTATTCATGAATTACTTCCTAATGAAAAGACAATCTATCTGGCAGACAGTAAAAATGCGCCGTATGGTCAAAAAAACAAAGAGGAAATTTTTGCCCTGAGCAAAAAAAACGTTGATTTTCTATTAAAGCAGAACTGCAAATTAATTGTTGTAGCCTGCAACACAGCTACTACTAATGCAATCCTCGAACTTCGGGCTGAGTATGAGATTCCATTTATTGGTATCGAGCCAGCTATTAAACCAGCCGCAAATAATTCTAAAACGCAGGTTATTGGAATTTTAGCTACGAAAGGAACGCTAAGCAGTGAATTGTTTAACAAAACGGCAGAAATGTTTCATGAAACCAAAATTATTGAACAGGTTGGCTATGGTCTGGTTCAGCTAATTGAAGACGGGAATCTAAATTCTCCTGAAATGACCCAACTTTTGGAATCGTATTTACGGCCTATGATTGATGCCAATATCGATTATCTTGTTTTAGGATGCAGTCACTATCCCTACCTGATTCCACAGATTAAAAAAATCCTTCCGGAACATATTCAAATTATCGATTCTGGAGAAGCCGTAGCCCGACAAACGCAAAAAGTTTTAAATGAAAAAACAGGGTTTTCAAATGGCGATAACAGTGAACCCATATTTTATACAAATACAAACCCTGCAGTTTTAAACACGATTTTAGATCAAAAATATAAGATTATCCAGAAAGATTTTTAATTAAATATGTAATTTACTCTTCGTTTTTAAACCAGCCTGAATACATCACATAATTATTTGAAATACGCTCTATTTCACCGGCAAAATCAGACTGATCAATATCTTTTACTTTTCTGGCAGGTACTCCTGCATAAATACTGCCCGAAGTTACAATTGTATTTTGAGTTACAACTGCGCCGGCAGCAATTATCGAATTACTTTCTACAATACAATTATCCATTACAATGGCTCCCATTCCTATTAAAACATTATCATGAACCGTGCAGCCGTGCACAATTGCATTATGTCCGATCGAAACATTATTTCCTATGACAGTGGGGTGTTTTTGATAAGTACAATGAATGATTGCTCCATCCTGAATGTTTACTTTATTACCTATTTTAATAAAATTGACATCACCCCTAATAACAGCATTAAACCAAACACTGCAAGAATCTCCAAAAGAAACATCACCTACAATGGTAGCATTTTCAGCAACGTAACAATCATTTGGAATTACAGGTGATTTTCCATTTACAGATTTAATCAGCATAATAAATTTAATTAATTGCGGGACAATTACAGTCGTAGCGTTCCCTTTTACAAAACAAATTGATTCCTAAAGTTATCTGGTGATAGCCACCAGTGTCAAACTTGACATCTCCTGTTACGTTTGAATAGGTATAGGCGAACATAAAGTTTTTAAAGTTTACACCAACCAACGGCGTAATGTATTGCAGTTTTTGAGATGCTGTTCCGCTTTCTGTACTGTATTCAGCGCCATCAAAACTTCTTCTGTACGATAATCCGGCCCATAGGCTTCCGAAATCCATATTTTTGTATGCTTTTAAATTCACATCAATTGATTTCTCCTTCGTTTGATCAAACAACTGAAATAATACCGATGGTTCCCAAGAAATATTATCCTGCTTCCCAAATACATATCCGGCACTTAATAGATATTTTCTCAAATTATCAGTTTCATAATCCGTATATAATTGCCTTCTGGTTTCTAAAACGCCCTGAACAGTTGCATGAGCATAAAAATTTAAATAATTATAAGAAGCACCAAAATCAACATTGAAATAGGAATCGTTTTGGATTGAGCCAAAAACAATTGGATCAAATGTACCTCCAAATTTACTTTCATCTAACTGATTCTGAATAAACCCGGCACTTATTCCAAAAGAAAGCTGATTCAAATCAATCTCATCCCTCGAGAACATAATATGATGTGCATAAGTAAGTTTGATCCCTTTTTGCGAATGATATCCGTTTTTATCGTTAAAAACAATAATACCACCTCCTGACCTTTCTCCTAATCGTCCGTTAAAACTCAAAGTTTGCAATGATGGTGCATCATCCTGGCCAAACCATTGTTTTCTTGCTGTGAGCCTTATTTTTGCACAGTTGGCTGCACCAGCCATCGAAGGATGTATCAAATAATAATTATCCGATAAATAATCAGAATATACGGGAATCCCTTCTTGAGAATAAGAATAGAAGGATGTAATTACAAAAAGCAATAATATACTGATTTTGAGTTTCATGGACTTAATTATAAAATAATCATTTTTTAAAACTTCAAACAATTTAAGTAAGACTGATTACAAAAAAAATCTTAATTATTGTATTAAAAAATCAAATATAGGTATTAGTAGAAAATAACTTTAGTAAATTTGCAAAAAATATACAATCATGGCAAAAGTCACTATAAAGGAAACTCAAAATCCAACCATCATAAAGTTTGAATTTGAAGATTTTATTACTCAAAATCAAAACTTTGAATTTAAAAATATTGATGAAGCAAATTCATCACCTTTAGCCCAGCAATTATTCTATCTTCCTTTTGTAAAAACAGTTTATATTTCCGGAAATTTTATTGCTGTCGAAAGATACAGCATTGTAGAATGGGATGATGTAAAAGACGCTGTTGCCGAACAAATTGAAGCTTTTGTTGACAATGGCGGCGTAATTATCAATGTAGAAGAAAATAAAACAAAAAAACAGCCTGTAACAGTTTATGGAGAAACCACTCCTAATCCTTCTGCTTTAAAGTTTGTTGTAAGCAGGATGTTGACAAAAAATGCAGTTGAATATAAAAACATTGATCAAACCGCTTCTTCCCCATTAGCAAAGGAATTATTCAAATTCCCTTATGTAAAGGAAGTTTTTATTGATGAAAACTATATTTCGGTTACTAAATATGATATTAATGACTGGCAGGAAATCACGCTTGAAGTTAGAACTTTCATCAAACAATTTATTGAAAATGGAGGAACTGTTCTTGATGAAAGCCTGATAGAAGTTGCTACTAAAAATGACGTTACGAAAGACGAGGCTTTTGATAAACTGGATGTTACATCACAACAAATTATCAATATTCTTGAAGAGTATGTAAAGCCCGCAGTTGCCGCTGATGGTGGAAATATCGCTTTCGATTCTTATAATGAAGATAATAAAGTTGTAAAAGTGATTTTACAGGGTGCCTGCAGCGGATGTCCGTCATCAACATTTACTTTAAAAAGCGGTATCGAAAATATGCTGAAAAGTATGTTAAACGATGAGCAAATTACCGTTGAAGCATTAAATGCATAAAATTACACATCAATTATATTCAAAAGCGTCTCTAAGGACGCTTTTTTTATTTACTTATTTAATTTATTTTCAGTAATTTATCAAAAACACATTCATAAGTTTAATAAAATGGTTAATATTGCCATCTAATCTTATTAATATTATTATGGGAGTATCATCTTTTTTGAAAAAAATATTTGGCAAAACTAATGAATCCAATACAAACATTGTTTTCCAAAACGAAAACAATAATAATCAATCCCAATCAGCTACAATTCCGCACATTGAAAAAGCTGAAAATTTTATTGATGAAACTTTCACCAAACTAAAGGAAACATCAGAACCTATACTGGAAGATGCAGTTGAATATGCAAGTCAGGCTAAAGATATCATTAGCCAATATGTAGAAAAAGCAACTGAATCCATAAGTGATATAATTGATTCTGTAAAAGAAGCTAACACAGAAATTAATGATGAAAAAGTTGTTCATAACACTGTAGTAGATGTGAGTGAAAAAGAGATAAATTCAACTGATGAATAATCATTACGTTCTGACAAAGAATTAAAATGACATCTTTCTTATCAGGATAATATTTTTATATTTGCACCATTAATATACCTTCTCATTGAGAAGGTTTTTTTTATTATCCTAAATCATGAATGTCAATCCAGACCAAATAGGCAATTACGCTAATAGATTTATAAACGTATTACTTGATTATTCCCCAAAATTAATTTCCGCTTTTCTAATTTTATTTATAGGTCTGTATGCCATAAGGCTAATAAACAGAATCATTAGAAAAATAATGATAAAAAGAAATCTGGATCCAACACTGACCAAATTTCTTGCCGATATATTGTTGTGGGCATTGCGAATTCTATTATTTGTTACTTTTATTTCAAAACTGGGAATTGAAACTTCGTCATTTGTTGCAATATTAGGAGCTATGGGATTGGCAGTAGGATTATCATTGCAAGGTTCTCTATCCAATTTTGCAGGAGGTATGCTGATTATTCTTTTCAAACCTTTTAAGGTTGGAGATACTATTGAAGCACAAGGGATAATTGCTACCGTAGTTGAAATTCAGATTTTTGTTACCCAATTAATTACAGGAAACAATCAGGTTGTTTTTGTTCCAAATGGTGCTTTATCTAATGGTACCATTATTAATTACTCCATGCAGGGTGAGCGAAAAGCCGATTTGACTTTTGCAGTTTCCTATGATTCAGATATCAAAAAAACAAAAGATATACTATTGAATGTGTTGCTTACAAACCCTAAAGTACTTATCAATCCGGCGCCAGAAGTTTTCGTAAAAAACTTAACTGCCAGCTCTGTTGAATTTGCTGTACGTCCATGGGCAAAAAACGAAAACTACGGCGCCGTTTTTTCAGATACTCTGGAAAACTGTAAAATAGCTTTGGACAACGCTGGCATTGCGATTCAGCCCTATACATTGCAGAAATAGAAAATATTTATTTCTTTTTGGGAGTAGTAATCATAAAATCTTTTAAATAATAAGGTTCAAAATAAGCGACATCTACAGTGTCGCTTATTTCATATTTCTCATAACTGATTTTACTCATTTCTTTTGCGGAAGGAAATATTACATTTTCTAAAAAGACAAAATTTGACTTAGTTAGGAATGGCTTGCATTTTTCGGCACAATCACCAACAAAATAAAGCATTTCTGTAAAATCATTAAAAGAATTTTCTGTAATAATTTCAGCCTGAATTTCTCTTTTAATTTCTAGTTTGGAATTAAAAACTGCACTATAAACTTCCATACGTCTTGCATCAAGCATCGGAACAATTAAACCTTCATCTATATTGACCTGAGAAGCCAATGTCTGTAAGGTATCAATCGCAATTAATGGAATATTCAAAGCATAACATAAACCTTTTGCAGCCGAAACCCCTATTCTTAAACCTGTGTAAGAACCCGGTCCCTGACTTACGGCAACAGCTACCAAATCATGAACATTAATTCCGGCTTCTGCGATTGCTTCTTCAATAAAAACATGTAATTTTTCTGCGTGGGAATAACCTTCCTCTGCAATTTCCTTACACAAAATTGTTTCGCCATTTTTTGCAATTGCAACTGAACAATTTTTTGTTGCTGTTTCGATATTGAGAATAAAAGACAATGTGTGTATTTTTAAAATTTATATTTTTAGCTATTTATTACTTCTTAGGTAAATCTGCTTTTTTTAGTTTCACCTTATCACCTGAATTCAGTTCTTTTGAAACCGTTGTATAAGGTCCTGTAATTACTACATCACCCGTTTTTAATCCTGACATGACTTCAATATTCGTGTCGTCCTGAATTCCAGTTTTAATAACTCTTATTTTTGCTTTATCACCTACCTTTACAAATACACACTCAAATTTTTTATCATTTTTTGGAGCCTCTTTTTTATCTGTATTGGGATCTTCTACTTTAAATTCCTTAACGGCAGTTGTGTCTGATTTTACTACTACAGCACTAATAGGCACCGCCAAAACATTAGATTTTGTATTTGTAATAATATCAACAGTAGCTGTCATTCCTGGTCTAAAAGGCGAATAGGTAGCTGGTTTTCCTTCCAGCAGATCCTGATAAGATTCTTTTAGGATTCTAACTTTTACTTTAAAATTAGTAACCTGGTCTGATGTTAAGGTACTGCTTGCAGAATTCGAAATACTGGTCACAATTCCCTTAAACTTTTTCTTCAGATAAGCATCTACCTCAACATTGGCTTCATCTCCGATTTTAATTTTTACAATATCATTTTCGTTGACATCAACCTCAACTTCCATGTTATTTAGGTTTGCCACTCTTAAAAGTTCCGTTCCTGCCATTTGCTGTGTTCCTAAAACACGCTCACCCAATTCTACATTCAATACGGATATTGTTCCATCAGCCGGAGCATAGATTGTTGTACGTCCAAGATTGTCTTTTGCCTCATTTACAGTTGCGACTGCACTTTGAACCGTGTAATAGGCATTTTGTTTAGTTGCTTTAGCCACTTCAAAAGATGCTATGGCTTTATCCCAGTCCGATTTAGAAATCACTCCTTTGTCATAAAGTGTCTTATTTCGGTCATAATTGGCCTTAGCTTCTTTAAAAGATGCTTCTGACTGGCTTAATCCTGCTTTTGTTCCGGATAAATTAGACACAGAACGATTATAACTTGAAGTATATAAATCAGGATTAATCTTTACTAATAAATCTCCTTTTTTTACAACTTGGCCTTCTTTTACATTTAATAAGGTAATTTCTCCGGAAACTTCAGGGGAAATTTTAACTTCGATTTCAGGCTGAATTTTACCTGTTGCAGAGACTGTTTCAACAATAGTTGAAGCAGCAACTTTTGAAATCTCTACTTCTTTTCCTTCATCCTTATTTCCTATCACTCCAGATTTTGAAAGACCTATTAAGGCAGCAATGAGGATAACTGCTCCACCTATTAAGAAATAAATTGTTTTTTTTGACATAATAATCTAATTTTTGATAATTGGAACAATTGGAATTCCGAAGTAGAATTCAAGAATTTTAATTTTAAAAATATAATCGTATTTCGCTCTCAGAATATCGGATTGCGCATTGGTTAATAATGTTTGGGCCTGAGTAAAATCAAACGAATTCATCAAACCTACATCGAATTTTTCTTTGGAAAAATTATATGCCTGCTGTCTTGCTTCTAAAGTTACAACAGAAGATTCATAAGCATTCAGAGCTCCTTTTGCATCGGTAAAAGCAGTATAAACGTTACGCTGCAAATCTAAAGTTTTTTGTTCCAAATCAATTTTAGATCTTTCTAAGGTTACTTTATTACGCTCAACATTATTTTTTGTTGCGAATCCATTAAAAATAGGAACTGACAATTGAAAACCGAAATTATGTCCTTTATTATCAGTAAACTGTGTTAAAACAGGATCAGGTCCTCTATAGATTAAGTTACCATTAATATCTGTTGTAATCCTATCACTGTAACTGGCGCTTGTTCCAAAAGAATAAAATCCTGTTAGCGTTGGTTGATAAGCTCCTTTTGCAATTATGACGTTTCTTTGGGAAATTTCCAGATTGGTTTGTGCTATTTTTAATTCGGTTCTGATTTCTTTAGCTTTGTTATATACATCAACTGGATTTTGTGACATGATATTATTCTCATCCTGAAGATTTGTATCATCAATTACGTCAAAATCTGTAAATTCCTTTAATTGCAAAAGTTGAGCAAGACTTAATTTTGAAATTAACAGACTGTTTTCTGCAATAATAATCGCTTGCTTATCTGTAGCAACAGTTGCTTTTAAATCAAATAAGTCACCCCGTGGAATAGTGCCGGCATTTACCATCTCTTCTGAACGGGAGTATCTTTTTTCATCAATCGTCAATTGCTCTTGTTTAACTTTCAAATTTTCTTTATTGAAAAGAATTTCAAGAAAAGCATTTGCAACATTAAGTGAAATATCTTCCTGCATTTTCACTAATTGATATTGAGAAGCTATAATTGCAAGTTTTGTTCTTCTGTAGATATTTTGATTTTGTAATCCTTTAAAAATATCAACCCCTGCATTAACTCCCAATGAGGTATATTGTGTTGTTTGTGTTGATGCAATATTAGTAACCGGATTAACATTAAGACCAATATTCCAGGAATGAGATGCGCTACCATTTACAGTAGGCAAATAGTTGCCAAATGCATCTTTTTTGTCAATTGCGGCATTCTTCAAATCCAATTCCGATAATTTGATGGATATATTATTATCAAGAGCATATCTTATACATTCTTCCAGTGTCCATTGTTTCGTTTGTGCGTTGGCAGAAAATCCAAGCCCAAGCAATAAAGCTAAAACAAAACTATTATATTTATTTATTTTCATATATTTCGAATGAAAGCATAGCGGGAATACTATACAAATTTAACATTTTTTAAAACCAAAAAAACTCATTTTAAACAAGAATTATTTTTTCTCCTCTTCACTAATCAGACCCTGATTCCAGATTTTAATTTTATCCGAAGATTTAATTCCACTTTTAATATGAACATAAATTCCATCGCTGACACCTAAAACCAAATCCTTTCTTTGAAATTTCTGAGGAGCTATTTCAATTTCCACATATGGTTTTTGTGTTTTCTTATCAAATTGAACAAGAGATTCTTTGATTGCCAAAACTTTATCTGCCTTTTCTAAAATGATAGAGGCATTTGCACTTAATCCGGCCCTGATAAATGTGGCATCTTTGTTTTGTAAAGAAGCTTTAATCTCAAACTGAATGGCACCGTTTTCGGCTACTCCTTTTGGAGCTATATAAGTCAGTACTGCTTCAAACTTTTTATTTTCTATGGCACCAACTGTAATCTCAATAGCCATTTTCTCTTTGATTTTTCCTACTTCAGACTCATCAATTTTACCAACAAAAATCATTCTGCCAACATCGGCAACACTCGCAATGGTTGTACCTTCATTAAAATTATTACTTTCAATAACCTGATTCCCTACTTTTACCGGAACATCCAGCACCATACCATTCACAGTTGAACGAATCAAAGTATTAGCATAGCTTCCCAAAGAAGATGTAGTTCCTGTTTTTACAATATCCAAACTTTGTTTAGCCGAGAGATAGTTTTGTTTTGCCTGTTTATATGCTAATTGAGCCGCATCAAAATCATTTGCAGAAATTACATCCTTATCAAATAAGGTTTTTTGTCTTTGATATAATTTTTCCTGATTATCTAAAGCGATTTTTGCAGTCTGCACCTGATTTTGTGTACTGCTGACATTAGATACATTTGCTACTACCCTAATTTTAGCAATCATATCCCCTGCCTTTATTTTTTCTCCGGCCTTGATATAAACAGCTTCAATAATACCAGAAATATTAGGTTTGATAAGAACCTCTTCATCTGGCTGGATATTACCTGTAGCTATAGTATTTTTTACAATCGTTTTAACTTCCGGCTTCTCCGTTTTAAATACAATTGGCGATTCCTGATTTTTAGAATACAAATAATATAGTGCGCCAAAAAAAACTATAGCGATAAAAATTAAAACAGTTATGGTTATTCCTTTTTTCATTTTGACTCTGGTTTAATCGATTATTTTGATTGATAATTTTATTCTGTTCGTAAAGCATCTACAGGCTTTACGTTGATTGCGGTCTGAGCGGGGATAAAACCGGCTAATAAACCTGAACCTACTAATATTAACAGGGCCACGAAAACCACTCCCAAATCTACACTCGGATTTGCAAACATAGTATTACTGTCTGCCGGCATCGAATCCAGAACCATATTTAAAATTGCAATAATTCCGGTCGCTACAGCAATTCCTAACATTCCTGAAATAATGGTTAAAAATATTGATTCAGATAATATTTGCCCGCGTATATTGCCCGGTGTAGCACCTAAAGCCCTACGGATGCCTATTTCTTTAGTACGCTCTTTTACTACAATAAGCATAATGTTTGAAATTCCAATAACTCCTGAAATCAACACCAAAGTTCCTACAAAATATGCAATGATTTGCAAAATATTAAAAAGACTCTGCACTTTATTATATTGCTCATACAAATCAAAATTTCCTACCGCACGTGTATCAGCCGGATTTACCGAATGAAGTGCTTTAATCTTCTCTAAAATTTTAGGTTTTAATTCGCTTATTGATGCGCCATCCTTTGCCGTTAGGGCCATCCATCCTACTTTATCCCCATAATTAAACGACTGCTGAAAAGTTGTAAATGGAATGAAAATATTTTTCTGTTCCTGCTCGGCATTTCCTCCGGTCTGTTTGGAATTGTAAACTCCCACCACCATAAAATTAATTCCGTTGACTTTGATATAAGTTCCAACGGCCTCTTCTTCTTTTCCATAAAGCTCACCAATTACTCCTTTTCCAATCACGGCTATTTTTCTTCTTTCAAGAATATCCTGCTGATTTAAAAAACGGCCTTTTATAATGTTCATGGGCTGCTGCTTGATCAATTCTGGATAATCTCCGTAAATTGTAAAAGCTGCCGTTTTTGTTCCTCGAACTACATTATTAGTACCATTAAAATCCCCCAATTGATTTCTGGGAGAGACATACAATAAATCCGGGAATGCTTCTTTTAAAGCCATTACATCCCTATTCCTGAAATCATATTCACGCACTTTAGGCAAGCCTTTATATGCCTTTGAAGTAGTCTGACTCCACATAAACATGGTATTTGTTGCTATACCGTCAAAACCCTTTTTTACTCCGTTTTCCAAACCTTTTCCTGCAGCAAGTAATATTACCAAAATAAAAATTCCCCAAAAAACTCCAAAAGCAGTTAGAACCGTCCTGAAAACATTGGCCGTTAAAGCCTGCAAAATCTCATCCCAATTATCTTTTTTAAACATAACTATTCGTCTCTGAGTGCTACAATCGGTTTTATTTTTGCTGCTCTGTATGCTGGAAAAAAACCTGCCATCGCTCCTGCGAACACAAGCAAAACCAGCGTAGTTAAGGCAACACTAAAATCGACTTCCGGATTTCTAAAATATTCGCTTTGTACCATTGGCCCCACTAATTCCAACAATAAGAGGCTTGCCAACAAACCTGCAAAACCTGCAATTGTAGTGATAAAAATAGATTCATGAAGTATCATGGAAATGATGGAGAATGGGGATGCTCCCAACGCTTTTCTGATGCCAATTTCTTTTGTCCTTTCTTTTACAATAATAAGCATAATATTACTTACACCTACAACACCTGCAATGATAGTACAAATTCCTACCCACCAAAAGAACAGTCTGATATAAAGATTCAAATCATAAAATTGCTTGGCTTCTTCTACTGAATTATAGGCATCAATAGCATTATCGTCCGGAGCAATTACATTTTTGCTTTTTAATAATGATTTGACTTCCTGAGTAAACTTTCTGGATTGCGCCAAAGCTTCATCATAATTGGCTTTCTTATTCAATACAAATTGCATTGCGCTAATTTTATCACCAGCTCCAAAAGTACGTTGATTGGTGGTTACTGGCATATAAACCCTTGATTCTTCCCTTTCTCCGGAAGGATCAGTAAAAACCCCTATTACTTTGAAATTGATATTGTTAACCAGAATCTCTTTACCTATCGGATCTTCATCTTTAAACAGATCCTGCTTAACTTTCAGACCAATTGCCGCTACTTTTTCATTATTTTTCAAATCATTATCATTAAGAAAACGGCCTTTTATTATTGTAGCATTTTCAATAAACAAATAATCAGGGCTGACTCCTCTAAACTGATAACTTCCTGATTCTTTACCATAAGTTATAATACCTCCCCAAGTGCTTCTGACAGATGATTTTTTATCAATTTCATCATTGAATTTTCTCAGTGGAACATCATAGTCGCTATTTCTTAACTGTATCTGACGTCCTGCATTTAACCCTTTAAACTCCTTAGTAGTTGTGTTTGCCCACACTTCAATTATTCCTTCAGCATCATTCTCAAATTGTTTTTCAATGCCGTTCTGGAGGCCTTTTCCTGCACCCAAAAGGATTACCAGAATAAAGATACCGGAAGCCACAGAAATTCCCGTTAGAAATGTCCTAAGTTTATTTTTGGCAATTGCCTCAAATATTTCCTGCCAGCGTTCAATATTAAACATAGGATGAAGCTCTTACCTGTTCTACCATTTTATCATCAATGATCAATCCGTCTTTAAGTACTACATTTCTTTTGCACATTGCCGCAATATCAGGCTCGTGGGTAACAATTAAAATTGTTTTACCTTCATCGTTAATTCCCTGGATAAGCTCCATTACTTCATAAGAAGTTTTGGTATCCAGTGCTCCAGTTGGCTCATCTGCCAATAACACTTTTGGATTCGAAGCTAAAGCTCTTGCAATGGCAACACGCTGTTTCTGACCACCTGAAAGTTCATTTGGCAAGTGGTGTGAATGTGATCCCAAACCAACTTTCTCCAAATATTTCATTGCAATC
>Ga0247805_1000224_pt1 | contig 33902 bp, 34 predicted proteins | sample UWRJL044104R1_FD_180930 | JGI IMG/M metagenome (GOLD analysis project Ga0247805, IMG submission 180930) | Plant litter microbial communities from Arlington Agricultural Research Station in Wisconsin, United States - UWRJ-L044-104R-1 | ecosystem: Environmental > Terrestrial > Plant litter >... | reverse complement strand
CGCTTTCGGTCAGATGAATACATGTGGACGGATGCGCCCTGGCATGTTACCCAAGTGGCCAAAGGGATCTGACTGTAAATCAGACTGCTTCGCATTCGGGGGTTCGAATCCCTCACATGCCACCAGGGAAAAAGCCCCGGAATCACTACGATTCCGGGGCTTTTTTGATGCGCGTGTGTGGTTAGGTTGAGCCATGGGCCAAGGGGATATCCGCGTTGTGTACAGCGATCTGACCGGTGCGGCGATCTTCGAGACGATTCTGCCGTGGGTTCCGCGCGTGGGTGACTCGGTTGAGCTGCTTGACGTGAAGGTCAACGGAATTGTCGAACACGTCACCTGGCAGGTCAGCGAGTACAACATCAACTCGCGCGCCGTTGTGCACGTGCGCCCGCGCGGCTAGTTCGTTCCGACGAGCACGAGGTTCGTCCAGATGTCCTGGTCGATGCCGGGGTACTCGGCGGGACAGCTGCCATCGAGCACAACGGACGTCTCGGCATCACCGAACGCGCGCAGCGCAACATAGCGCGTGTCTGACGCGAAGATCGCGGCATCCCACCAGCTCGTGTCGCTGTCTTCAAGCGCGGTGATGGATGTCGCGAACCGGAAGTCCTTGGCGCCGAACTCGCCCTCGCTCGACCCAACAAACTCGCGCAGCTGGGCCTCGCTGGCCGCCTTGTCATCGTCGAGAATGTAGTCGCCGGCACCCGGGGTGACCGCGTAGGTGATTGTGCAGCCCGCCTCATTGCTGAATGACCCGGCGCTCTGCGTGACGTCGAGCGGCGTCCAGCCGTAGTCGCCGAGTGTCGCGGCGATGGCGAACTCGGCGTTGGTCGGCAGCGCGTTCTGGCCGTCGTCGCTCATGTCGAAGGGGAGCCACGCGATGCCGTCGAACACGTGACCGTCTTCGGCTTCTGTGGATGCTGCTGCGGGGAACAGCGAGGGGAAGGAGATGACGCTTGCCGCGATGACCACAACCGCGAGCAGCGCGTAGGGCACGAGCGACCGGCGGGGCTGGGTCGGGAGAGCGCCGAGTGCGGCCGGAGTCGCCATGCGATTGATTGCGACAAACCAGAGAATCTGGGTGAGGGAGACGGCCGCGGCGTAAACGAGCGCTGCGATCACCGGCAGATACACCGTGTTGGCGAGCACGTCACCGGAGGTCTCGAGAGTGCGCTCGGGCACAACGTCGAGTGCGAAGTTCGCGTACGCAAGCACGGCGACCGAGCCGACAATCACAAGCGCGAGGCCGACGAGGTTCGTGACGATCGCGATACGCGCGGAGCCCGCCTCACCCAGATGCTTGCCGAACCGGAAGCCGGAGTACGACATCACCAGAATGCCGGGCACCATCAGCACCCCGGCAACAACGACAACGCGCAGCATGTGCAACACGAAGTCGTTTCCCACTCCGTCGTCGGCAAAGTTCGCCACCAGCAACAGCGCGAGCGCCGAGAAGAAGACGATCCCGAAGGCGATGAGGCGCAAGAGAGCGCCGGTCTGATAAAGATCGCGAATGGATGCAGCGAACTTGGGTTGCGAGGAATTGTCGATGGTCACGCCCTCAGCATGTCAGCTAAAACGCCTACGCTCGAAGAATGCCGTACTCCGATCTGCTTCGCATCGCACGTTCGACAGCGCTTCAGGCCGGTGAGCTGGCCGCACTTCGACGGGCCGAGGGCGTTGAGGTCGCGGCATCCAAGAGCAGTCCTGTCGACATCGTGACCGCCGCAGATCGCGAGGTCGAGGCACTCATCAAGGCGCTGCTGACCGATGCCCGCCCGCTCGACGGGTTCTTCGGTGAAGAAGGCGACACGGCCGATAGCGAGAGCGGTCTCACCTGGATCGTTGACCCGATCGACGGCACCGTGAACTTTTTGTACGGCTTTCCGCATTACGCGGTGAGCATCGCGGTTGTGGAGGGCGGACCGGATCCGCTCTCCTGGCGCGCGCTCGCCGGGTGCGTCTTTAATCCCGCAACGGGAGAGGTCTACACGGCGGCAGAGGGGTCGGGAGCGTTTCTCAATGACGAACCGATCTCCGTCGCATCCACTGTTCCGCTTTCGCAGGCGCTGGTCGGCACCGGTTTCGCCTACGACTCGGCGATGCGCGCGACCCAGGGCGCGGTCGTTGCCGGGCTGCTACCGCTCGTGCGCGACATTCGCCGCATGGGCACCGCGTCGCTCGACCTGTGCGCCGTCGCGTCCGGGCGGCTCAACGCGTACTACGAGCGCACGCTCAGCCCCTGGGACCACGCGGCGGGCGCACTCATCGCGCGCGAGGCCGGTGCGACGGTCAAGGGACGCGGGAATTCCGCTCCGTCGAGCGAGTTCATCCTCGCCGCCGAGCCGCAACTCGCCGAGCTTCTCGAGGCGAGCCTCAACGACTTGGGCGCTTGACCCACTTCGGGGTGGCCGTGGCGAGTCTCACGCGCTAAAGTTTGTAATTCCGTGACTGGCTGGCTTGCCGCCCGCGGAAAACCCGAAATCAGTGCCACCGAAGAACGCGAAGTTCGCATTTAGAGGAGTCCGAGATGTCTGTACGTCTGCGTGGCATCTCGCGCACCCGCAGCGTCTCGCGCATCCTTAGCGCTGGAGCGCTGTGACGGACGCCCCGCAGTCCCGCCGCGAGCGCAGGGAGCGAGAGGCCGCTGGCCTCGCCCCGCAGATACCGCAGCCGCTGACGCAGGTCGCGCCGGTATCAATCTCGCAGGTTGCGATCTCTCAGGACACCGTGCCCGTGCAGGCACTTCCCGCTGCCGAACTCGACTTCTCGACCTGGTCGGGCCACGACGCGGCGCGGTCTGCTTCAGCCGCGCCGGTAACGGTCACGCCGCCGCCGCGCGCGCTGTCGAAGCCTCGGCAGCCCAAGGCCACACTCGGAGCGCGCCTCTTCCCCGCCTTCGCCATGCTCTTCGCCGGCGCCCTGCTCGTTGGCGTCTCGGTTCCCGCTAACGCGTTCATCGAGCCCGAGCAGCTTGGTCTGATGACCTCGTCCATCGCGTCGGATGTGGAGTCGCAGACGATCGAGGTCTCGGCCGAGTCGAAGGCCTCGACGATCAAGCGTGACCTGCCGACCGTCACCTCCTACGCCTCGCTGCTCGCGGAGCGCTACGGCAGCATCAGCTACACGTACGAGGCGAAGTCCGGAGCCGTGCGCTGGCCATTCGCCTACGCGGTGCCGATCAGCGACGGGTACGGAACGCGCGTCGCCCCCTGCCGCGGCTGCTCGACCCAGCACCGCGGAGTCGACTTCACCCCCGGCGACGGAACACCCATCTCGGCAATCGCCAAGGGCACCGTTGTGTTCACCGAGGTCACAAACGGTGGCATCGGCAACCAGGTGCAGATCGAGCACAGCATCAACGGCCAGAAGGTCACAAGCGTCTACGCGGGCATGCAGATGAACTCGAGCCCACTCAAGGTCGGCGACGTTGTTGCGGTCGGCGACTTCGTTGGACTCGTCGGCATGACCGGTGTCGCAACCGGCCCGCACCTGCACTTCGAGCTGTTGCTCGACGGCGTGCACACCGACCCGTTCGCGTGGCTCAAGGCCAACACGACGAACAAGGACTAGCCCTTCGTTCCGTGCCCGGGCTGCGAACCGTGGCAGGGGTAAGAACCCGTGCCACCGTCTCGTGCCCGGGCACGGAGCGGTGAGAACTACAGTTCGGCCGCCGCCAGCCAGACCGTTGTGTCGGGCGGAACCGTGCCGTCCGTGAGCTCGGCACTCGCGACGAGCACCTCGCCCTCGGGCAGGGGAACGCTCTCGGAGCCCGTGTTCGCAACAACCGTCACGGCACCGTTTGTAAACGCGACAACGTCGGGGCCGTAGCCCGGGAGCCACGCGACAGATCCGTGGCCGAGTTCGTTCGCGGCCCGGGCAGCGAGCAGCGAGCGGTAGAGCTCGAGCGTCGAACCCTCTACTCCGACTTGGATGTCGCGGGCGTACGTGTTCCAGTCGGCAGGCTGCGGCAACCAGCTTTCGCCGGTCGGGCTGAAGCCGAACGCGGGAGCGTCGGCCTCCCACGGGATGGGAACGCGACATCCATCGCGCCCGTAACGCTCGCCGTTTGTGCGGAACCAGGTTGGGTCTTCGCGGGCCGAGTCGGGCAGGTAGATCGCTTCGGGCAGGCCCAGCTCTTCTCCCTGGTAGATGTACGAGCTGCCGGGCAGGCCGAGCATAAGCGCTGTCGCTGCACGGGCACGACGCAGGCCGACCGCGGTATCGGGGAGGCCCTTCGAGTTGGGTCCAATGCCGGCGCCCTGCGGGTTCTCGGCGGTGAGCGCGAGACGCGACGCGTGGCGCACAACATCGTGGTTGGAGAGAACCCAGGTGCTCGGGGCTCCCACTGTCGCAAACGCGTGGATAGACGTGTCGATGACGCTGCGCAGCTCGGCCGCCGACCAGGGTGTCTCGAGGTACGAGAAGTTGAAGGCCTGGTGCATCTCGTCGGGGCGCACCCAGCGGGCGAGCTTGGTGAGCGGCTCGACCCAGGCTTCGGCGCACAGCACGCGGTCACCCTCGTACTCGTTGAGAACCTTTCGCCAGTCGCGGTATATCTCGTGAACGCCGTCTTGCGCCCAGTAGGGCGGGGTTCCGGAGTTGATGTCGTCGCTGATGCCGGGCTCGAGGTCGGAGGTCGGCATTGTGCCGCCACCCATGCTTCCCGAGTCGGCGGGTGGGGTGTAGTCGGGAAGGCCGGGCGCCTTGATCATGCCGTGCGCGACATCCACTCGGAAACCATCGACGCCGCGGTCGAGCCAGAATCGCAGGATGTCACGGAACTGCTCGCGCACCCACGGGTTCTCCCAGTCGAGGTCGGGCTGCGAAGAGTCGAAGAGGTGCAGGTACCACTGGCCGGGGGTGCCGTCGGGGTTCACGAGGCGGGTCCAGGCCGGGCCGCCGAAGACGGATTCCCAGTTGTTGGGGGCCGTGTCGCCGTTCTCGCCGAGACCGTCGCGGAAGATGTAGCGGGCACGCTCTACCGAACCGGGTCCGGCGGCGAGTGCCTCCTGGAACCAGACGTGCTGGTCGGAAGAGTGGTTGGGAACGATGTCGATGATGACGCGAAGGCCGAGCTCGTGGGCGCGCTCGCGCATGGCATCGAAGTCGGCGAGGGTGCCGAACAGCGGATCGACGTCGCAGTAGTCGGCAACGTCGTAGCCGGCGTCATTCTGCGGGCTGGTGAAGAAGGGCGAAAGCCACACCGCGTCGACGCCGAGGGCGGCGAGGGAGTCGAGCCGCGAGGTGATTCCGGGGAGGTCGCCAATGCCGTCACCGGTGAGGTCTGCGAACGATCGCGGATACACCTGGTAGATAACGGCGCTGCGCCACCACTCTGAGCCAATTGTCTGAGTACCAAAAGTCATGGCGCCAGCCTATCTAAGCTCCATGAACCGGATATGTTGCTCTATCTTCGAAGTACACAGTCAATGGACTCACGGCGGGGGCAGTAAAACATTGGTCGAAGCATTTCCTCATCACGATGGTTCCCCGCTGTATGTCTCGAATCCGGCGCCCTCGCTCGGCGACGACGTGCGCGTTCGATTGCGCACCCCGGTCGGCTACGGCCCGCTGAGAGCCGTGCGCACCCGCTCAAATCCCGACCATGAACCGAGATTTTCGGATGCGACGATCGTGGCGACTGTTGACGGCTGGGACTGGTGGGAGGCAACGGTTGTCGTCGAGAATCCCGTGCACGGCTACCGCTGGCTGCTTGTGCACGAGGGCGGCATCACCGAATGGCTCAACGCTCGCGGCCTGACGAAGACCGAGGCGCGCGACGACGAAGACTTCAAGCTGTTGAGCTACCCAGAGCCACCCGCTTGGGCCAAGAACACCGTGATGTACCAGATCTTTCCCGACCGCTTCGGCCGATCTGCCGGTGCGAATGACCGCGAGGCGCCCATCTGGGCAGAGCCAGCCGAGTGGACCGACGAGCCCGTCAACATCGGCCCGTCGACGCCGCGTCAGTTCTATGGCGGAGACCTTCTCGGCATCGAGGAGCGCCTCGACCACCTGATCGACCTCGGCGTGACGATGATCTACCTGACGCCAATCTTTCCGGCGCACTCCAACCACCGCTACGACGCCCTGTCGTTCACGGTCGTTGACCCGCTGCTCGGAGGCGACGACGCACTCATCTCGCTCGTTGAGGCCGCCCACGCGCGCGGCCTTAACGTCATCGGCGACCTCACCTCGAACCACTCGGGCGACGCGCACGAGTGGTTCACGTCGTCGCACCTCAGCCCGGGTACTCCGGAGAGCGAGTTCTACTACTGGCTCGACGACGAGCAGAAGAGCTACGTCTCCTGGCTCGGTGTTCCCTCGCTGCCCAAGTTCAACTGGTCGTCGAAGGAGCTACGCCGCCGCTTCATCGAGGGCCCCGACTCGGTCGTCGCCAAATGGCTCTCGGAGCCGTACAACTTCGACGGCTGGCGCATCGACGTCGCGAACATGACCGGCCGCTACCTCGACGAAGATCTCAACGAAGAGGTGCGCCGCACCATCCGCGAGACGATGATCGAGGTCAACCCCGACACGATTCTGCTCGGTGAGTCCACAAACGACGCCTCGAGCGACTTTCAAGGCGACGCCTGGCACGGAGCCATGACCTACGCGAACTTCACGCGACCGATCTGGGGCTGGCTCTCGAAGCGGGTGCCGGAGTCGTGGTTCTTCGGAATCCCCTACGGCACCATCCCCTCCTACACAGGCGTCGACGTCTTCGAGGCTCACCACAGATTTGCCGCGGGCTTTCCGTGGCGCGTGCGACTGCACAACATGAACGCGCTCGACACTCACGACACCGCCCGCTTCCGCACGCACGCCCTCGACGGTGCCGTGCCCGTCGCGTTCGGAATGTCGGTCACGCTGCCTGGCATCCCCGTCGTCTTCGCGGGCGACGAGTTCGGCCTCGTGGGGGATGACGGTGAGCACTCGCGCTCGCCGCTTCCGTGGAACGCCGTGTCCGAGGCATCCGAACATATTGAGCTGTATCGCTCGCTCATTAACCTGCGACGTGACCACGTCGCGCTCAACGAGGGCGGAATCCGCTGGCTGCACGCGAGCGACGACGTGCTCATCTACGTGCGCGAGCACGCGGACGAGTGTGTGCTCGTCGTCGCAGCCCGAGCCGGTTTTGAGGTGGAACTCGACCTGCCGGCTGAGCCGCAACGTCTGTGGGGCGAGTTGGATGCAACGGCCTCGAGTGTGCGCGGAACCGGCCCGGCTTTTGGCGCCTGGCGTCTTCCCGGTATCGAGCTGCCAGCGTTCTGAGTTTCGCGCACCTTCGCGTGTCAGAAAAGCCTCGCGCGGATGCTAGTCTCTTACGGTGCCAAAACGGCGCGTCGCTCACTGCGCCGCAACGTGATGTGCGCCCCCTTAGCTCATTGGTAGAGCACTTCCTTGGTAAGGAAGAGGTAGTGGGTCCGATTCCCACAGGGGGCTCGTTCATTCGGTTTTACTCGGATGTAGCGCGGCGGGGTAGCTCAGGTGGTTAGAGCACACGACTCATAATCGTGGTGTCGCGGGTTCGAGTCCCGCCCTCGCTACAGTTTCTTCTGCGGCATTCGAGTTCATCGAGTCAGCAACCCGGCCCGCGGATGACTTCCACCCAAGCCTCTGCCATGCTGTGCAGCAGATCGACTTGATCTCCACAGCAATTGGGGCCGCTATGAAACAACACATGCTCGTTGCGCTAGCTCTCGTCGCAGCATTTGTCGTCGGCGCTCCGGCGACTGCGGCATTCGCTGGCGGCTGGCCCAAGCAGTACATCGCCGCGATCGCGAAGGCCTACGACGCGGCGGGCATCGGCTTCGACGGCATCGGTCCGAGTCGCGGTGGTCAGGTGATGGTGGTGACGGTTTTCTCGGCGGACGACGTTGAGCTCGCGACATCCATCGCGAAGAAAGAAGCACCAGGCTTCACGGTAAAGGTCACCGCGGTGGCCTACGAGCCCTGGGACGAAGACGCCCCATACGAGACGCTTGCCGACGGCACAAGGATTTACCCGAGCTACTTCATTGCGCCGACCGGTGGGCAAATCTCGAAGCCGGCGCTGCCGAAGCTGCTGCCTGTCGCCGTCTAGCGAGGGCGCTCGTCCACATCCGGAAAGTCTGTCCACACGTTTACATCGAAGCCGTCGTAGGCCGATAGTTCGGCAGAGGACGGCGAGAGGGGAACTGATCCGGCGACCCGGTGGCGGTGGGCAGTCGTTCGGATCTGCCAGAGATGTTCGGTGAAGGCGCGGCAGGCGAGTTCGCTCAACTCCATCCGCATCTGCACGGCAAGTATTTCCGCTTCGCTCACCAGCTCTGCGGGAATCTCGAACGACACTATGCGCCCTTGCATAGCGATCAGTGTCGGCGCTTAAGAGTGGAAAGTCTCCCCGTGCGCGAGCCATTCAGGCAACGGTCAGGCCGCGAAGCTGTGATTTGACGCTTAAACGTCCTGACGGCTGTAGAACGAACCCTGCGCGTCTTCGAGCGACTCGAAGCTGCCGAGGTTGCGGCCGCGGTGCGTCGTAGCGACGAACCCTTCTGGCTCGCGGTGCTCGACCATTCCGATGTAGACGCCGCGGTAACGGCCCATCCACACCTCGGGCTGCACAACGTCGGTGAGCGTCCATTCGAGGTCGGCGGGTGCCTGAGCGGTGTCGGTATTCACATACGTGCGTGAGAGCTGGTCGGTCATGGTGTCCCCCCGATTCGTGGATCTTCAACGTAAACGTGGATATGCAATCTCTGCGATTCTGGTGTGACCCCTTGACAGATCCGGAGAAGCAGGGTTGAAGTCGGAGGGGCGCGCGAAGCGGGCGTGCTAGCGTGCTTTCCAATGAGCGATTTCGAACGCCGGGCCTGGCGCGGCGACACCGAGCTCGCTGCCCTGGTGACCTACGGGAGCACCGCGCCGGAAGCGCACGCCGTCCGGATCGTCATTGGTGATGACACGTGGTCGGCGACCGCCACCGATCCGTTCTCGGCGCTCGTCGAAGCGCGGCAGCAGCTCGATGCGTCCGGCATTCTGATCGGCATCGAAGGGTGCCGGCTGCAGAGTTTCCCCACAGGCTCGCGAATGCAGCCTGGTTGGGGTCGCTCCGTTGTGCGACTCGATCTCGGCGAGCGGGGTCGACTGCCCGAGACCTATGACCTCTTCGACACGGCCGATCGAGACGACCTCGCGACGGTGGTCGAACAGCAGGACTTCTTCGCACAGTGGTTGGAAGGCCCCGGCGGCCCGCAGCCACTGCGCCCCATCGCGGAGGCAGCCGCGTTCGGTGTCTCCGGCAATCTGCAGTCGGGGTTTCTGCTCGCAGATGCCGGCGGCGAGATCAGGTACGCGCTCACTTCTCAGAGCGGCACGTGGCTCATCGAGCGAGCGGAGCGCTCCTCGGGCTACACCTTCGAGGCTGAGGTCACCGAATTCGAGCACGTGCTGCGGTTTATGCTGCTCGAGCTTGGCAACACTATTCGGCAAGTCCAGGGCTTTCAGCCGATCTGGATCGACGGGTTTTCTGCCGTCGCCGGATACACGGCGGCGCCCGCAGAGCAGCGCGAGTCGCTGCTTGTCGATGGCGCCACCATTGCAACGTTCTATCGCAACAGCGCGAGCACCACGGCCAACAGATTCTCGCGAATCGCGGGGCTCGATCCGGTCGAAGTGCTCGCGTCATACCTGCACCCCTCGGGCGAACCGCACCTGGCTCGCTGGGTGCAGGCGGACGAGAGCTGACCCAGATGCGTTCCCCTGTGAGGCTCCTCGCCGTTTCTCTTGTGATAATTCTTGCGCTCACCGGGTGCACAAACTTCGCGCACAACGAAGAGCAGCGCGGCGTGCTCGGCACCCAGTTCGAGGTCGAGCTTGAGCGCTCAGAGGCGCTCGTCGCGATCACTGCCGACGAGGTGCACGAGATCAGCTCGGCCGAGTACGACTCGTGGGGGCTCGCCAACTGGGAGCGCTGGTACGGCTCCGACTTCGAAGGAATGCGGCTGTACTACGCCGACTTCAGCGTCGAGCCGCAGGGTGCCGAGAGCGCGGAGTTCGACGCTGCCGAGTTGAGCTGGTCGAGCTGGGCGGTGGCCACCGATGAGGGCCGCGACATCCATGCCTATTTTGCCTGGGGTCAGGAAATTCCGTGCGGCGATTTCACCGACGGGCAGGCGGCGGCAGTTTCCGGTGGGGCGACCGAGGAGGCCTGTGTCTTTTTCATCGTCCCGGAGGACCAGGAGGTCACCGAGCTGCACTTCACCGGTGTCGACACCGGGCGAACACGTGTGGGGGAGACCCGCTCGATCGAGGCCTACGTCACCTGGACTGTCGGCTAAGCCTGGCGTGCTAACGTGCCGCGTATGACACCCGGAACCGGCTCAGTCGACGACATGAGCGAAGAAGAAAAACGCCACGACCAGCTCACCACGGCGCCCAAGGCCAGCGAAGAAGACGCTGCCCCGCGCATCACGGTCACCGAGAAGTCCGACGGCGTGAAGCGCATTGACGTCGCCGACACCGCTGTGGTTCGACCGGGCAACCCCGACAAGCAAGGCGCATGAAGCGCATCGGCTTTCTCGGCGGGATGAGCTGGGAGTCGAGCGCTGAGTACTACCGGCTCGCAAACGTCTTTGTGCGCGAGCAGCTGGGTGGGCTTCACTCCGCCGACTGCGTTCTCGTGTCCGTCGACTTCGCAGAGATTGAAGAACTGCAGAGAACCGATCGCTGGATCGAAGCGGGCGAGCGCCTCGCCGCCGGTGCCCGCAGCCTCGAAGCAGCCGGCGCAGACCTGATCGTTCTGTGCACAAATACGATGCACAAGGTTGCGGGAGCGATCGCCTCCGCGGTCGACGTTCCGTTTCTGCACCTCGCCGACACAACGGCAGCGGCAGTCAAGGCCGCCCGCGTCACCACCGTCGGCCTGCTCGGCACCGCCTTCACCATGGAGCAGGCCTTCTACCGTGACCGCCTCGCCGGTCACGGCCTCACGGTGCTCACGCCATCCACCGAAGACCGCGCGATCGTGCACCGCATCATCTACGAAGAACTCTGCCTCGGGATCATCACCGACGAGTCGCGCGGCGAGTACCAGCGCATTATGGCCGGGCTCGTTGCATCCGGCGCTGAGGGCATTATTTTGGGCTGCACCGAAATCGAACTACTCGTCAGACCAATGGATGCGACGGTGCCGACCTTTCCGACCACGCGCATCCACGTCGAGGCCGCCGTAAAAGCGGCGCTCGACGTGAACGCGTAGTCCCTATTTGTACGTGTAATACGTCTTCGCGTGAACGGGGTTGCCGACGTTCCAGATGGTCGCTGCGATCACCGCGACCTTGCCCTTTTTCACGCCGGCCGGAATCGTCGCGGTGACCTTCGTCGGCGACACGACCGTGACGTTCGTCGCGTACACGTTGCCGAACCTCACGTTCTTCACGTCGGTGAGACGGATGCCCGTGATGGTGATCGTGCCGCCACCGGCGAGCTTGCCTGAGGTGGGGGAGATCGACGTGATTGCGGGGGCCGTGTAGGTCACCGACCCGGCGAGTCTGATGGCACCGGGGTATCCGAAACTGCCGTTGGCCATAAAGATCGGGTTGTAGACGGCGATGTAGTACGTGTAGCCGGGTGCGACGGGCACGGCAGGCAGCGCCGCGTGCGAACCGCCACCCTCGGCGTCGTCGTTGAACGCGATGGAGACCAGCCCGTTGTTTGGGCTATCGCGGAAGACACGCAGCGCGGTGTCATTACTGCTGCCCAGTGTTGAGAGGCTCAGATTGCCTACCGACGACGCCTTCCACTTGTACCAAATCGAGTTGTGCAGCGGAAACTCGGAATTCAGCGGGTTCGCGGGTTCTTCGAAGATCTCCATCGTCGCTCCGACGGTGGTGCCGGTTGCCGTCCACTTGGATCCCGAGGTTGCGACCGCCGATGATTTGTCGTCGTTAGCGGGTTTCGTCCACACACCGTTGATCCTGAGATCGACATTGCCGGGGGTCGTCGAGGGCGCCCCGAATCCAGAAACTCCGACCTGAATGCGGTAAGTGACGCCCTTTTTGACCTTGATGCTAGAGAGGCTGGCCCGGAAGTCACTATTCGTATCGTCATTCACAGCGATGCGCTTGTCGTTCTTGAAGCTCGTTCCGGTGTACAACGCGAGGGCAGTGTCGGCGCTTGAGGGCGACTCGAGCGTGTCGAATGTGGCAGAGCCGTTAGCCGGTGCCGTCCACCGCAGCCACACCGTGTTGTAGAGCCGAAGACCGCCCGCGATGGTTGTCTGCTCACCGGGCTCCGTTGTGGCGTCGAGCAGCGAGAGCAGGGCATAAACGCCAGCGCCCGAAACCTTTTGCGCGTTGGCGAAGCTATCGTTTGCGGGCGCGGCGGCGAGAGTCGGTGATTGCTGCGGCTCTGGCGCCGACTTCTGACTCGACCGTGTCGCTTCTGCGCTTGCGAGGGTCACTGTCGCGTCCCCTGTCGGAGCGTCGCCGAGGGAGCTCACCTGAATCGAATACGTCTCGCCCGCGACGGCATCGAGCGTCACCTGCGTCGCACCGAACGCAACCTCGGTCGCGTTCGCAACGGAGTCACCCGTGAAGACGCCAACGCCGAAGCCCTTGTCGCCGATGATCGTCACGGAACGCGCGGCCTCGGGAGTCCATTCCAGCCAGACAGACGAAGTGCGAATGGATGTCGCGTCAGACCCGGTCGCCTCGCCGCCCTCGGTGGTGGCCGCCGTGTTGTTGATCGACGCAGACCACGACTCGCCGGTGAGCGCTATCGCGTCGCCGAAGTTGTCGTTCGACGGGGCGCTTGCAGCGGCGCTACCGCCGACGATTGCCGCAGCGACGAGACTCACTCCCGTAATGGCAGCGGCTATGGACGTTGTACGAGACATGGGTGGCTCCGGCTACTCGGCGGCGGTTCGCACCGAGTGTCCAAACCTGTCCCGAGAGTAGTGAAACTTCGACACGTTCCACAGTAGGGAAAGTGCTGAATCACACGGAGGCTACGAGCGGGTGCCCAGCTCCACGATCTCCTCGATGCGGTTCTGCAGTTCTTCTTCGTCGATGAGCCCGCCGTTGAAGTCAGTCTGCGCCTCGAGCAGTCTCAGCCGCAGCTGCGCCGAACGCTTCGGGTGTTTGCGAGCCAGACCGTTGAGAAGGCGGCGGGCGTCGAGCAGACCGGTGACGGTAACGGCCTCCGCGTAGTCGCGCGACCGGCCGAGGGTGCGCTTCGCTGGCTGTGGTTCGTCGATTGTGGCCGTCATACACGGGAAGCTACGCGCGGGAGGTGAACGGGGCGTAGCTGTTAGGTGACAGGCGCAGCGCTCTGAGTGAGTGCGGTAGCGATAGTTCGGATCTGCGCCAGAACCGTCTTCACCCCGGCGCGCTCGAGGGTTTCCGGCCGGGCCAGGCAGTCGATGTAGCGGCCGAGCCCCGGGCGGGCGAGCGGCCGGAGCACAAGGTTCGGATGCTCGCGAAGATCGGTTGTGTACCGCGGTAGCAGCGATACGCAGCCGCTCGCGTCGACGACCGCCGCGGCAACACGAAACTCGTTGATGCGGTGCACAATCTGCGCCTCGCTGCCGCCGGTGCCCGCGATCACGGCTATCGCTCGTTCAAGCGGAAAACCCTCGTGCACGGCGACCCAGTTCTCGTCGTGCAGGTCAGCGGCTTCGATCTCCGCTTTCGCCGCCAGCGGATGGTCGCGCCGCATGGCGATGTCGAGCGGCTCGAACAGCAGCTGCTCAACACGAACTGACGTTGGCCACGGTGGGCTTCCGACAAGTCGGTGGGCGAGTACAAGATCGTGATCAGCGGTGAGCGAGGGGAATCGCTCCTGCGCCACGTCGAAATCGCTCAGGGTCACGCGTGGCAGGCCAGGAGAAGAGAGCAGCGCACCGAAGATGGCGAGCCCCGCGCTGTGAAACGCCGCCACAGAGACCGTGCCCGAACTATCTCCTTGGAAACGCTCGACAGCTTGCTCGGCTCGCTCGAGCGCCACCTCCACGTCAATTGCGGCGGCGGCGAGGGCGCGTCCGGCATCGGTGAGCGCGGTGCGCCGGCCGTCTTTGAAGGTCAGAGGCGCGAGCGACTTACGTTGCAGCGCGCTGATCTGTTGCGAGACCGACGACGGTGTGACGTGCAGGGCGGCGGCCACTGCGGCGATGCTTCCGCGCTCGCCGAGTTCTCGAAGCGCGCGAAGCTGGCCCAGTTCCATAAGTTCAAACTAAGCCATGACACACCAAACTGCTGTCTTGTCTTATTGGTGCGCTGGCCGGACGATGAGCCTGTGACCTCTCTGCTCTCTCGTTTTCGCGTCGACCTTCTCCTGCTTCTTGTCGCAGCGTCCTGGGGGTCGACCTACCTGGTTGCCAAAGAGCTCGTGACGCCGGCTTCGGTTGTCGCGCTCCTCGCGGTGCGCATGCTGCTCGCCGCCGCGGTGATGGCGATCGTCGTTGCCGCTCGGCGCAAGCGAGTGACGGCTGCCGAACTCCGCGTCGGTGTGATTCTTGGCGTGTTGCTCGCGGCGGTGTTCGCGTTCGAGACCTTTGGCATCGCCCACACCTCGGCGACAAACGCGGGCCTCATCATCAGCCTGACGATGGTGTTTACGCCGATTCTCGAGTCGGTGATGTCGAAGCGCCGCCTGCCGGGCGCGTTCTTCGTCGCCGCACTGATCGCCGTCGTCGGGGTCGCGCTTCTGGCGGGCAACGGCGCGCTGCGTGCGCCCTCGCTCGGTGATCTACTGATACTCGTGGCCGCAATCGTGCGCGCCGTGCACGTCACCTCGATGCAGAAGCTGAGCACGGGTAGGCCGATGGACTCGCTGCACCTCACCACGGTGCAACTCGCCACCTGTGCCGTGCTGTTTTGCGCGACATCCATGTTCTATGGCGACTCGGTTCCCCTGTACGTTGCGCAGCTCGACCTGGCTGGTGGGGCGCTCTTCCTATATCTCGTGCTGGTCTGCACTGTGTTCGCATTCTTTGTGCAGACCTGGGCGGTGCGGCGCACGTCGCCGTCGCGCGTCAGTCTGCTGCTCGGCACCGAGCCAATCTGGGCCGCGATCGTCGGAATTACGCTCGCGCACGATGCCATCGGAGCGGCCGGATATGTCGGTATCGCGCTCATCCTCGCGGGAACGGCGTGGGGTCGATCGGTCGAGCAAAAGCACAGTTTGCTCGCGCGAGCAGGCGACGGTGCTGACATACTTCCGCAATGGGCGCCTGGGGAACAGCGATCTTTTCAAACGATGACGCGGCAGACATCCGCGACGACTTCAGGGAGCACATCGCCGCCGGTCTAACGCCCGCCGAAGCTACGCAGAGGGTAGTTAGCGAGTACTCCTCGGGCGATCCCGACGACAACGACCTGTGGCTCGCGCTCGCCGCAACACAGCACCGGCTGGGCCACGTGGCTCCCGGGGTTTTTGAAACTGCTCTGCGAATCATGGATGACGCGGACGAGCTTGAGCGCTGGGAACCAGCCGACCGGAAGAAACGCCTAGCCGCTCTCGGCAAGTTGCGGGAGCTGCTCATGAGCGACCCGCCGCCCGCGAAGGTGATTCGCCCGCGGAAGCTCGCGTCGACTGATCTCGAACTCGGGCAGCATTTGCTCTACACGGCGGTCAGCACGGGAAGCCGGCTGATCTTTCGCGTAATTGGTTTCCACGTTGACAATGGCGGTCGGTCTGCCATCTATTCGATCGTCGATTGGGACGGCTCTCCCGCGCTGTTGGAGACCCCTCATGAACTCGCTCTTGTCGACTTCAAAAACTGGGATAACTGGACGCCGCGAATCGCGCACTTCCGCATGGTGCCCGTCGGTCGGCGGCCCAAAAAGGAAAACTTCAGATTGCTCGATTCTCGCGCGGAGCCCGAAGAGGTGTTCTCCAAAGGGACAACCTTCTTGCACTGGGATCACGTGATTGACCACGTGCGGGAGCGCGCTGTGACTCTCCCGATGACCATCAAGGATGAGTTGGATCAGTAATAACCGAATCTCTAAAAGGAACCTTCGACATGACAGAGTTTCGACTGGAGTTCGCAGCCGCTTACGACGTGAGAGATGCACCCTCGCAGCCGATGGGAGAGTCGGTGTTCGATTTCGCCGCGCCCAATGTGGCGACTCTGGCTCCCGCCGTTGAGGTCGCAGTAACTCTGCATTCCGGTACGGAGTGGTTTGGCCGGTTTTTTGGAGACTGGGGCGGGTTGAACGTGGTGGTCAATGGGCCGGCGCCTGATGAGCTCTTCGTGGTGGCCGGCGGCGTCGGATATTTGGTTCCAGTCGAATCGCCGACCACGTTCAGAGCAATCGATTTTGAATTCATTCGCCATGTTGGGGTCTCGTCGGGGCTCCGATCGGTATTTCTCGTGGGCGAAACAGCCGTCATCGCGCTCGACAAGAACGGGATAATCGCTTGGGAAGCGCGGGACCTGGTTTCGGACGGTTTTACAAGCGTCACTCTCACTGCCGGCAGTCTTGTGGTGAGAGGTTTCCTGGCGCCGGAGGATAGGGCCGTGTCCGTGACGCTCAACCTGGCTAGCGGCGAGGTCGTGACGCGTGATTGAGAATCACACGCGGTCGTTTCGTGACGCCTGCGGAGCGCGTCTTGCACCGACGCGCCGTTCACAAAAACCCGCCAAATATGTCAGTGGCCAGCTCTAGTCTGGAAAAAGATCGCGACACGCCGAACCACTACATGTAGTGGAATGACATCGGTGTGATTCCCGTTATATAGTGAGAACCCTCGTCACCGAGTAGTCGATAGAACAGAAGTTGTTCATCGAAATGCGGTTGCGAATCACACTTTCATCAACTAGCCAGAAGGAGGATCGAATGGACAACGACGACAACGTCGGCGGCTACGCAGTTCCCGTCGACCCAATGGATCTTCTGCAGTGCGACAGCTGCCAGTAGGCACCTCGTACTACAAATAGACCCCGCGGAAACCCGCCTTGCCAGAGATGGTGAGGCGGGTTTTCTCGTTAAGCTTGCGGGGTGCCAGTGAACCCCGAACTCCAGGGCCGCGCCTTTGCGCCGACAGCCCCGTACCTCGTAGGTCGTGAGAAGGTGCGCGAGTTCGCTCGCGCCGTCTTCTCGACGAGCCCGCTCAACCACGACCCGGAGGCCGCCCGCGCTGCAGGCTACGCCGACGTGGTCGCGCCGCCGACGTTCCCGATCGTTGTGCAGGAGGCGACTCTCGCCCAGCTGCTCGCCGAACCCGACGCGGGAATCGACTTCACCCGTGTCGTTCACGGCGACCAGCGCTTCAGCTACACGCGGCCCATCGTTGCCGGCGACGAGCTGACGGCGACGCTCGCCGTGACAAGCATCAAGTCACTCGGTGGGCACTCGATGGTGACATCGGAGTCCACGATCGTGGATGCCACCGGCGCACACGTCGTGACTGCGACATCCACTCTTGTTGTTAGGGGCGACGAATGAGCGAACTGAGCGTCGGCGACATCGTTGCCGAGAAAACCTTCGACCTCAACCGCGGCTCGCTCGTGCGCTACGCGGGTGCATCGGGTGACTTCAACGACATCCACTACCGCGATGACGTGGCGATCTCGGTCGGGTTGCCGGGTGTTCTCGCCCACGGGATGCTCACAATGGGGCTCGCGGTGCAGCCCGTCGTCGAGTGGCTCGGCGGAGACAGCGGCAAAATACTCGACTACCAGGTGCGCTTCACCCGCCCCGTGCTCGTCGACGCGACTGAGGGCGCTACGGTCACCGTTGTAGCCAAGGTCGGCGCCATTGACGAGGCCGGCGCACGCATCGACCTGACAGTCACCTACGACGGCGCAACGGTGCTCGGCAAGGCGCAGGCGCGCGTTGCCCTCTAACCTCTCCGAGTTCACAACGCTGCGAGTCGGGGGACCAGCCCTCAAGCTCGAGCGGGTGACCGACGACCTCGTCGGCGCCGTGCACGAGGTCTGGGCGAGCGGCGAACCGCTGCTGGTGCTCGGCGGCGGCTCGAACGTTGTCATTGCAGACGAGGGTTTCGACGGAACCGCCCTTCTCGTCGAAACACGCGGCATCGAGCGTTTGGATGTCGCCACCGACGGTCGCGTAACGATCCGGGTGCAGGCTGGCGAATCGTGGGATGGTCTCGTCGCCCACGCCGTCTCCCAGGGCTGGGCCGGAATCGAGGGGCTCAGCGGCATTCCCGGTTCCTGTGGCGCTGCGCCCATCCAGAACATCGGTGCGTACGGCCAGGAACTCGAGTCGAGCCTCGTCGGCATTGAGTTTCTCGACTATTTGAGTGGTGACCTCGTCACGCTGAGTGCGGCCGAGCTGCAGTTGGGCTACCGAACGTCTGCGCTCAAGCAGGGTCGCGCGGGTGTTGTTATCTCGATTGACCTGTCGCTCGCTGCAACAACCGATGGCCTGAGCGAGCCCATCGCGTACGACCAGCTCGCGTCGGCACTTCGGGTGCCGCTCGGGTCTCGCGTGCCTCTCTCTGACGTGCGCGCCAGTGTGCTGGCCCTCCGCGCCTCGAAGGGAATGGTGCTCAACCCTGCCGACCCCGACTCCGTGAGTGCCGGCTCCTTCTTTACAAACCCGCTCGTGGGCGAGAACTTCGCGCGAACGCTTCCGGTTGACGCGCCGCGCTGGGCGAACGCCCCCGAGCCGCGCGACCTCATTGTGCCGCTCGGCGCTGAGCCCGCGGTGCAGCCGGAACGCACAGACTTCCGCGTCAAGCTGAGTGCCGCCTGGCTCATCGAGCACGCAGGCATCGGCAGGGGATTCTCGCTGCCCGGCTCGAAGGCGGCGATCTCGAGCAAGCACACCCTCGCGATCATCAACACCGGGGGAGCGACAGCGGCCGAGATCTCAGAACTCGCGCGCTTTGTGCAGACCCGCGTCTTCAGCGAGTTCGGTGTGCGCCTGCACCCCGAGCCCGTGTTCGTTGGCCACTCGATCTAGTCGAGTACTCGACCCGAACTGGGGGCATGGCGAGGGTGGGCAACGCGACATCCCGTCGCTATTCTGGCGAACGTGGTTCGCGTGTTGCGGGCCGAAGATGTGATTTGCCGTCACCGCGATCTGCCCCGGAGGCACCATGACCACCCCATCCATGTTCTCGCGTCGTGCAATAAGCGCGACAGCCTGCCTCGTCACGGCAGGCCTCATTGTCGCTGGCCTCAGCGTTCCTGCTGCCGCGGCCGAGGGTGACTTTGTGCCCGTTGTCGGCATCGGCTCCAATGACTACTCGCAGCTTTCCGACCTCGGGCTTGCCATCGGCGACTCGATCGTCACGGATATCGCGGTGAGCAATCAGGAAATCCTCTTGCTGCTCAACGACAACACCGTCGTCAAGTCGCAGGTTGCCAGCGGAGGCCCCAACCTGGCCGCTTTCAACGAACTCATCGGCGATCACGACGTTCTCGATCTGGACGCCGGCTACACCTCAGTTATCGCTCTTCTCGACAACGGCTCGGTCGTCGCGCGTCCCAGCTCAAATCCGAGCGCAGTAGAAACAGGGCTCACTGCGGCGCTGTCCGGCAAGGTCGCGAAGCAGATCGCCGTCGGCCGCAATTTTGCGGCCGCTATTCTCACTGACGGTGACGTCGTCGCGTGGGGCGACAACTATCAGAATGCCGTGTCAGACAAAGCCAGCGCGGACATCGATGGCAACGCCGTGCAGGTCGAGGCGGGCAACACTCATGCGGTTGTGCGTCTGAACAACGGCTCGGTCACCGGGTGGGGCTACAACGGCAACGGCCAGGTCAGCGGAGCGGCAGCGGCGATCGGCGACGGCGAGGCTGTTGATGTGACTGCAAGCCAGTCCGGCAGCTACGCGTTGCTGGATGACGGAAGTTTTGTTGCCTGGGGCTACAACGCGGCTGCCATCAAAACGGTGGTCGATGCTGAAAGCGGTGATCGTGAGATCGCCGACATCGATGCTGGCAGCGAATATCTCACAATCATTTTCGCCGACGGTACGGCAGTGGGCATCGATCCCTACGACGCAACTGTGAGCACCGAGCTTGCGACAGCCATTGGCGACAAACGTGTTGCGCAGGCCGCCTCGGGCGAGTTCAACTCGGTAGTTCGCCTCGTTCAGCCAGGCGTCGACTTCACAATCGGCGGCGAAACCGCGGCATCGGTCATCACAACAGTCGGAGACCGTCTCGACATCGATGCGACAGGTCTGCCCGGCGCGGCCGACTTCTCGATCCTCTTCGATACGACCGGACTGATTGAGGGTGTAACCGCGGCTGATGGCTCCATCGACGAACACGTCGTGATTCCGGCTGGCACCACAAGCGGCTCACACGTTGTCACGCTCATGGTGGGTGCGACTTCCTACACAACCGACCTCACGGTTGGTGCCGCGATGGCGGGCACCGTGCCGACGATCACCGGCGCGACAAAGGTCGGCTCGACCCTTACCGCAACGCGCGGCGCGTGGACGCCCGGAGCCACCTTTGCCTACGCCTGGCTGCGCAACGGCAAACCGATCAGCGGCGCAACTGGCGCAAGCTACGTGCTCACCGCAACCGATCTTGCAACCCAGATTCAGGTAAAGGTCACTGGCTCGAAGACGGGCTTCGCAAAGCTCGCCAAGACCAGCGTGAAAACGGCGAAGGTCGCAGCGGGATCGCTCAGCGTTGATGACGTGTGGATCACCGGCGACCTCACGGTTGGCGAGACCCTCACTGCAAATGTCGAGGACTGGGCTCCCGTCACGCCGAAGGTCAGCTACCAGTGGTACGCCAACAGCAAGGCAATCGCGAAGGCAACGAAGTCGACCTACGTCATTCCCGGAACGCTTGCCGACAAGGCAATCTCGGTGCGCGTCACGGGCACGCTCAAGGGCTACACGACCGTGTCGGCTTCCGACGGTGGCATCACGTTCGTCGAGCGTGCGCAACTCCAGCTCGACGACTACTACGTCGCTGGCATCCCCGCGGTTGGCAAGACCCTCACGATTGCGCGATCGAATGAAACCGCTCAGACGCCGTCGGTGACATTCGAGTACCAGTGGATGCGCAACAACGAGCCGATTGCCGGAGCCACAAAGAGCACGTACAAGGCGACCAAGGCTGATGTGGGCTCGAACGTTTATGCGCGCATCTACGCTTCGCGCACCGGCTATAAGCCGGTAGCGACGTCGAGCTACTACGTGCAGGTCTTCGCCACGCAGGTCAAGGCAGGCACGGTCAAGATCACCGGCACCGCGAAGGTGGGTAACACGCTCACCATGACGATCACCGGCGCAGATCCGGATGCGAGCGTCTCCTACGTCTGGACCAAGACACGGGGCGCTACAACGACGGGTCTCGCGTTTGGCGAGGCGATCTACACGATTCAGCCCGCTGACAAGGGCTACACGATTGCCGCGCAGGCGTACTTCAGCAAGCCCGGATTCGCGTACACCACCGTCACGTCGAAATCCACGAAGACGGTCGTCGGCTAGCCCACGCTTCATCGTCACTGCACGTGTTCGGTCGCTCTCCTCGAGCTTCTCGAACACGTGCAGTGGGTGGGTCCTCACGGGTGCCCGGTGATCATCCGTTTCACCCCCGGATTGGGGATGCCTCCCCTTGCCCACACGCGACGGTTCGTCGCTAATGTGGCAGGGGCGCGTTTCGCGCCCCTCTGCAACGGAGTCGTTCATGACAGGTTTCTCGCCCACCATCCGCCTCCGCGCACTCGCCGTCGCGGCCTGCATGCTGACAGGCGGTCTCGTCGCCGGCGCGCTCGGCGTGCCCGCAGACGCCATCGTGCCCAGGGGTGTTGTGACGTCGGTAGTTGGCTCCGGCTTTGACGCCGATGGTCAGGTCTCGAACATTTTGGATACTGTCGACGGCCGCCGTGCCATCGACATCGCGACGAATGCGGGCGAAACGCTCATGCTGCTCGACGACGGCTCACTCGTCACGACGGCTGCGCAGTGGCGCATCGACAACTGGGTTAACACACTCGGCGGCAGGGGCATCGTCGACATCGAGAGCGGCTACGCGGCTGCCTACGCCATCCTGAGTGACGGCAGCGCCGCGACGATCGACCCGCTTCCCACGAACTATCCGATCGCCACTGCGACCGCGGGCAAGACGTTCACCGCCATCTCGGGAGGTCGCCACGCAGCCGCTGGCCTCACAACCGACGGCGACGTTGTTGCGTGGGGCGACGACACCAACGGCGATATCACCGGCCTCGCCGCGGCAGGCATCGATGGCAATGCCAAGCAGATCGATATGGGTCTCAACCACGGACTCGCGCTCCTCACCGACGGGAGTGTGGTCGGTTGGGGCTATGACGCCCAGGGTTCGACGAGCGGTGCTGCAGCCGCAATCGACGGTGGCACCGTCGAGAAGGTGGTCGCTGGCAGCTACGTGAGCTTCGCAATTCTCGGCGACGGCACTGTCGCGGCCTGGGGCTCTCAGGCGGCGACGCTATCCGCGAGCATCGCTGACACGGCCGACGGTCGTTTCATCGCCGATCTCGACGTTTACTTTGACGACATTGTGCTGACGTTCACCGACGGCACGATCGCGGTCGTTCCATCGTCGTCGGCGCAGTCGGCAGATCTCGCCGCTCAGATCGGCGACCGCCGCGTGTTTCAGGTCGAGGTCGGCGACGGGTTCAGCGTCGCCCTTCTCGGCGGACCTTCGGTGACCTTCTCGGTGCTCGCTGGCGAGCTTCCGGGTGACGACATCGCCGACGTCGTTGTGACCATCGATGACAGGATCCACATCGCGGCTGGCCCCTACCTCGGCGGTACAGACTTCTCGATCGAGTGGGATGGAGTCGAGGTTCAGGCAAGCACGACGGGAGACGACGGGTTCGCGTCTGAGGTCATCGAGATTCCTGACACTGCAGCTATCGGCGAACACATCGTGAGCTTCATCGCCGACGGACACGAGATCTCGACGACGGTGAGCCTCGCGCCCGGTCTCGTCGGCCGCACGCCGATCGTTACCGGCACGGTGCGCGTCAACGAAACTCTGACGGCGGTCAGAGGCAAGTGGACGGTCGGGGCCGCGTTCAGCTACTCGTGGCTGCGCGACGGCAAAACGATCGCGTCCGCGACCGCGTCGACCTACACGCTCACTACCGCCGACCTTGGCAAGTCCATCCAGGTCAAGGTCACCGGCACAAAGCAGGGATTCGCCGCGACGTCGAAGACGAGCGTCAAGACCGGCAAGGTGGGCGCTGGCAGGCTAGTGGTCAGCGGCACAACGGTGAGTGGCACACCACGTGTCGGCGAAACTCTGACCGTGACAACCGGCACCGGGTCTCCCGTCACGCCGACGTTCTCGTACCAGTGGTATGCAAACGGTAAGCCGATTGCCAAGGCCACAAAGTCGACCTACCTGCTCACGGGAACTTCCGCGGACAAGCTCATCAGCGTGGGTGTGACAGCGGCGAAAACCGGCTACACATCGGTTGTCGCGGTCATCGAACACGGAGGCTATGTCGAGCGCGGCACCCTCGAGCTGGGAAGCTACTACAACGACGGCGTGCCGGCCGTGGGCAAGGCGCTCAAGGTCATCCGCTACCTCCCCAACGCCCAAACCCCGGGTGTCACAGTCGAGTACCAGTGGCTCCGCGACGGATCGCCGATCCTCGGTGCGACCAAGAGCACCTATAAGCCCACGAAGGCCGATCTCGGTAGAGGGGTCTCGACTCGTGTGTTGCTGAGCCGTACCGGATACACCCCGGACTACTTCGAGACCTACCCGAGCGAGATCTATGCAACGCAGGTCAAGGCCGGCACGGTAAAGATCACGGGAACGCCCAAGGTGGGCAGCACCCTCACTGCAACAGCCACCGGCCAGCCTTCCGACACAACGGTGCAGATGGTCTGGCAGAAGAAAAAGGGCTCGAAGGTCACGTCCCTGACCGTCAGTGATACCTACACCCTGCAGGCCGCAGACAAGGGATTCACGATCTTCGTCGAGGCGCACTTCTCCAAGATCGGATACGCCTCCTCGACTGCGAAGTCGCCCGCAACAAAGAGGATCGGCTAGAGCAGCCCGAGTTCCATCGCCTTTGTCACTGCACGTGTTCGGTCGCTCACGTCGAGCTTCTCGAACACGTGCAGTAGGTGCGTCTTGACCGTTGCCTCGCCGAGAAAGAGCTGTTTGCCGATTGCCGGGTTGCTCAGCCCCTGCGCGACGAGCGCGAGCACCTGGGTCTCCCGCGGAGTGAGCGTGACCGGCGGCTTAGTGAGCCTCCCAACAAGCAAAGCGGCGATGGATGGCGCGAGCGCAACTTCACCGCGTGCAACCGACCGGATGCCAGCCAGGATCTCCTCCTGCGGCGCAGCCTTGAGCAGGTAACCGCTCGCGCCCGCCTCGATCGCAGTGAGGATGGACGCATCGGTCTCGTAGGTCGTGAGTACAACAATCCGAATGGCGGGATCTGCGGCGAGGATGCGGGCTGTGGCTTCATCGCCGTCCATGCCGGGCATCCGGAGGTCCATCAGCACGAGGTCGGGCTTTGTTGTGCGCGCGAGTTCGACCACCTCGATGCCAGTGGCGGCCTGACCGACGACCTCCATATCGTCGGTTGCGTCAAGCAGGGCAACGATGCCGCTGCGCACGATCGGGTGATCGTCGGCGACGAGGATGCGGATCACGCTGTGCCTCCGGGAAGTGTGACGACAACGCGGGTTCCCGCCGGGCTGCTCGTCAGCTCCAAGTCGCCACCGACGAGGGCGAGACGCTCGCGCATACCGGTGAGCCCGTAGCCCTGACCGACCGATGCCGGGTCAAAGCCGGAGCCGTTGTCTTCGATCGTGAGCGTTGTGCCTCGCGGCGTCGCGACGAGGGCGAGCTGCGCGGCGTCGGCACCCGAATGCTTGCGCACGTTGGCGAGGCTCTCCTGGGCGCAGCGGAGCAGCACAACCTCGGTGGCCCGGTCGAGGGGAGCCGCGACATCCGAATCGATTGTGATTTTTATCGACGTCTCGCGCTCGAAGCGTGCGGCCAGCCGTTCGAGGGCCGGCAGGATTCCGCCATCGTCGAGGGCAGCGGGCGAAGTGGCCGCGACGAGCGCGCGCGTCTCGGTGAGGGCGAGTCGGGCGTTCTCCTCAAGCTGCGCGAGTTGCTGGTCGGCGGCCTCGGCGTCACCCGCGGCGAGCGAGCGGCGGCTCTGCTGGCTGAGCAGCACGAGACCGGTGAGATCCTGCGCGATTGTGTCGTGGATCTCGCGGGCAAGGCGCTCGCGCTCACTTGTGATTCCCGCGTCGCGGCTCAGGGCCGCGAGCTGCTCCTGCGCGCTCTGCAGCTCGTCGACGAGGCGCTGGCGTGCGGAACTCTGCGTCTCGATCGAGCTGATCCAGAGGCCGATGGCGATGCTGAAGGCCAGCGAAACCAGTTCGATGACCGTCGCCTGCACGGCCGCGTCGGCGTCCGCGCCGGTGCTGAGAAACTGACCGATGCCGACGGCCACAGCGAGTGCGACGTTCGCGACGATCGCCGCGCGAAAGCTGCGGGACACCGCCCAGAGCACCGGGAACGCCACGACCTGGATGACCGACATCCACGGAACGAAGGCCACCGAAATTCCGACGCTCACAATTGTGATCACCGTGAAGACGATGCCCGCCGCGGGGCTCACCCAGGCACGGCGCCCGATCAGAAACCAGGCGAGCGCAAACACGGCATTCGCCGCGACCGCGCCGAGCGCCATCCAGGTGTCGCGCCCATCGAAGAACGCGATCACCGACAGCACAGCCGTTGTGCCGAGCACAGCGACATGCCACCAGCGCAGTTCGGTCATTTAGCTATCCTTGCGGATCCAGCGGAAGGTGAGGCGACTCGCGATGAGTCCGACGACGAGCCACAGCAGTGTGACGAGGGCGACGCCGGGCAGGTCCCAGCTCTCGCCGCGCTCGAGCACCTCGAAGTTCTCGGGCAGGAAGACGGCGCGCATGCCCTGGGCCATCCACTTGAGCGGGAACACGCTCGCGATGTTCTGCAGCCACTCTGGCAGTTGCGTGAACGAGAGGTAGACGCCCGAGATGAACTGCAAAACAAGCGTGATCGGGATGATGACTGCCGTAGCGCTTTTGCCGCTGCGGGGGATGGCGCTCAGGGCAATCCCGAGGATCGCGCTCGTGACGACACCGAGCGTGAACACCCACGCGAACGTGAGCCACTGGCCGGGCTCGTCGGGCAGCGGCACCTGGAACACGGTTGCGGCGAGCAAGAGGATCGCGGCGGCCTGTGCGAGACCGGTGACAAAAACCTGGCCGATCTTGCCCATAAAGTAGCTGAACACCGGCAGCGGAGAGCCGCCGAGGCGCTTGAGGGTGCCGTCACTCTTCTCCACGGCGATATCGACCGCCATGTTCTGCAGGCCGCTCAGCAGCACACCCGCCGCGAGCATCGCGGGCAGGTAGAAGGCCGCCGCCGTGACGTCGTTGCCATCCTCGTCGAGACCGAAGCTTGTTTCGCTGAATGCCGTCGAGAAGATCGTGAGCATCACCAGCGGGAACAGGAAGGTGAAGAAGACCGTGTCGCCCTGCCGGAAGTACTGGCGTACTTCGTAGCCGATGCGCTTGGAGCCCAGAGCCAGTGTGTTGCTCATGATGCACTCCCGGTGGTCGAGCTGGTCGAGACCAGGTCGAGCGAAGCCGAGACCTCGTGAGACACCAGCCCCAAATACACATCCTCCAGCGACGGCCGAATGACCTCGAGCCCCGGCACCTCGGTGCCCAGCCTCGCCTGCAGCGAGGCGACGAACGCGCCCGGCTCGGTTGTGCGCTCCTCACGAGCAGCTCCCTCGAACCAGCGCACAACCGGCGTGCGAGCCTCCGCACCTCCGATCTCGTCGATCGCACCGATGTCAATGAGGGTGCCGCCGGCGATCACGCCGGCGCGATCGCTCAGCTGCGCGGCCTCGTCGAGGTAGTGGGTCGTGAGCAAAATGGTTGTGCCGTCCGACTTGAGCGAACGCACGAGATCCCAGAACTGGTGTCTCGCCTCGGGATCGAAGCCTGTCGTGGGCTCGTCGAGAAAGAGCAACTCGGGGCGGCCGATGACGCCGAGCGCGACATCCACTCGCCGTCTTTGACCACCGGAGAGATTGCGGATGAGGGTCTTTGCCTTGGCTTCGAGCCCGACGGCGGCGATGGTTTCATCGACCGAACGCGGATTCGGGTAGAACGAGGCGAAGTGGCTGAGCTGCTCGCGCACCGTGACCGCGCCGCTCTCGCCCGAGCTCTGCAGCACGATGCCGAGGCGAGCTTTCCAGGCCAGGCCGCCCCTGCTCGGGTCGGTGCCGAGAACGAGCGCCTCGCCACCGGAGCGATCACGATAGCCCTCGAGAATCTCGATCGTTGTGCTCTTGCCGGCACCGTTTGGCCCGAGGAGGGCGAATGTCTCGCCGCGCTCGATGTCGAAACTCACGCCGTCGAGGGCCGTGACGCTGCCGTAGTTCTTACGCAGATCGCGCACGCTCACGATGGGTTCGGTTGTCATAACCCCATCGTGGCGTGCGCGGTGGCCGGGCGATAGCCGTGCGACGGTTGACCGGATGATCAACCGATCGGTGGATGCCCCCTAGCGGTTGTCTAGCGCTTGGTGACTGCGCGCACGATCGCGCCGACGATGCCGATGGCCACGAGCACCGCGCCGACAATCACAACGTTCCAGATGATCGCGGTCGGGCTGAGCTCGTCGATGGTGATTCCGCGCGCGACCCACGCGATTGCGGCGACGACGAGAAGGATGATCCCCCAGGCGATTGCCGTTCCGCGCATGGGGCGCTTCGCGGGTTCCTTGGTGATCTCGGTCTTCTCGACGAATTCGGTCTCGATGGTCTCGGTGTCCATTAGTTGGTCTCCTCGGTTGTAACTGTCGACGGTGCGCGCACGATCGTGACGTTGCCGTCGCCGACCCACACCGAGACGTGGATGGATCGCTTCGCGTCATTCCACTCGACGTCGTCGTTGATTGAATACTGCTCGTAGTAGGTCTGACGGTCGAAGCGGCTGTCGGTCTCGTAGCCGCCCGTTCCCACCCCATCGACCTCGGGGAGGGTCACGATGTTGTCGCCCGAGGTCTCCACGTCGAGCGACACGTACTCGTTGGCGGGAAGAATGATCGTGACATCGCCCCATCCGACATAGGCGTTGAAGTTCTCGCCGTCATAGCCCTCAGCGTTGCTGACCGGCGAGGTGTAGACCTTCGTCAGGTCGGCGGTGAGGTCACCGTCGCCGACCACCCAGGGCTGGCCGGTGATCTGGCGGTTCGAGGGCGCGAGGTCAACATCCCCGCTCACCGTAAAGCGTGGGATGGATGGGATGAACGAACTGATGATGAGCACGATCACAACGAGCACGGCGATCGGGCTTGCCCCGCCGCTGCGCTTGCCGCGCACGCCGTTGACGATGATGCCGAACGCGAGAATTGCGAGCGCAACGATGAGGCCGGGAACCACGTCGGCGAGGGTCGGCGTTTCACCGCCGATTGCGAGCACGGTGAGGGCACCGGCGATGAGTGCGACTCCCAGAACCGCGAGAGTGAACAGTGTGCTCGGCTGCGACTCCGCGCGCTTGGCGAGGTAGTCGGCGCGAGCTGCAGCGTTCGCTGCCCGGGCACGCTCACGCATCGCGAGGTGGGCGGCGTGCGCCTGCTCGTTGCGCCAGGCGCCGTGCTCGGCCTTGAACTGGGCCTGCTGGGCGCGCCAGGCGGCGAGGTCTTCGGGAAGAGCGTCGGCCGGGGGCGGCGTCGGCTCAGCCGCTGGGAAAACCGAATCGGTCGCCTTGGGCGGAACAACGCCCGCCTCACCGCGTCGGGCGATCCAGACGATGAACCAGATGACGGAGGCGAGAAGGGCGAGGGTCCAGATCCAACCTGAGATCGAGCCGCTCCAGTCCCACCCGCTTCCCCAACCGAATCCGGGAACCCAGATGCCGCGCGAAACGGGCAACAGCGCGATGACGAGCATCGCTGCGATACCCGCGAGTGGCGCCTCGAAGCGGCCCTTTGTCGCCTCTTCGAGGTGAATCTTTCCCGTTGCATCGGGAATAAGAAGCCACGCGAGGGCGTAGACGAGAATGACCGGCGCCCCGAGTATCGCGGCGACAACAAGAATGCCGCGAACGATGATCGGGTCGATGCGCAACCGAGTCGCGAGACCGGCTGCCACTCCGCCGATCCAACCTTGCTGTCGGGGAATGTCGAGCTGTCGCATCCATTCAAAAAATTTGTTGGATGTCGCGCTGCTCGGTGTGGGGCCGCTGGGTGTTGGGCCGTCTGATTGGGGGCCGGGGGCCGAAGCCTCGGGCTCTGCTGTGGGAGGTGTGCTTGCCATAGTTCGATAGTGGCCTCGTTGGCGAGGCGTCTCTATGGGGTACCACCCTGATCTGACCCTGACTCGCGGGGGTCAGGGTCAGTTCGTCTGATTTGATTCATGCATGACCACTTCACGCCCGCCGCTGCTGCGATCGCGCACGGCTGTCATCGCAGGAGTGTGTACTGGGCTCGCAACCCACCTCGGCTGGCGACTGCGCTCCGTGCGCGTCTGGATGGCTGCGCTCACCCTCCTCGGCGGAGCCGGCGCGCTGCTCTACCTCTGGCTCTGGGTGCTTGTGCCGCTCGAATCGACGACCGATGAGCCGCCGCGCAGAACCGCTCCGGTCGCGGCCCTGCTCGTTGCCATCGGGGCGGTCGCCGGAATCGTTGCGATCTCCGCGATGCCGTCGTCTGATGATGTCGCGACCAGCGCTCTCGTCGGCATGACGCTCGCTCTCGGAATCGCCGTCGCGTGGAACCTCATTCTCGACCGCACCGATGCCGGCCGAACGTCGAGCTACGGCTGGTGGGTGCGCGGTGTCGCAGCCGGAGTATTCCTGATCGTGGGTACCGTTGCCCTCGCATCGCGCCCCGCCGCGTTCAACGCTTTCCTCGGGGTGGCGGCAGTTGTGCTGGGTATTGCGGTGCTTGTGGCACCCCGGGTCGTCACACTCTGGACCGACCTGCAGGCGTCCCAGACCGCACGGGTTCGCGATGAGCAGCGTGCCGAGATCGCCGCTCACCTGCACGACTCGGTGCTGCAGACCCTCGCGCTGATCCAGAACCGCGCGGGAGCGTCGACCGAGGTCGCCCGCATCGCCCGCGCGCAGGAGCGCGAGCTGCGCGACTGGCTGTTCACCGGCTCGGCACCCGTCGATGCAGACCTCGCCCAGGAGCTGCGCGACATCGCTGCGGCCATCGAGCTCGACTACGCGGTGCGCATCGACGTCGTCGCGGCTGGAACGGCGTTCGCCGCCAATCCGGCACTCGTCGCGGCCGCGCGCGAAGCGATGCTCAACGCCGCCCGTCACGCTGGCGGCGACGTCTCCGTCTACCTCGAGACGACAGCCTCGGCGATCGACGTGTTCGTGCGCGACCGCGGCCCGGGCGTCGCGCTCGCCGATGTGCCCGACGACCGCCTCGGCATCCGCGAATCCATCATCGGACGCATGGCACGCGCAGGCGGCTCGGCTACCGTTGGCGCAGGTGCTTCCGGCACCGGAACCGAAGTGCACCTGCACCTGGAGGTCGTATGACAACCGTCGTAATCGTTGATGACCACTCGATCTTTCGCTCGGGTCTTCGATCAGATTTGGATGCCTCGGTCGAGGTTCTTGGCGAGGCCGCGACAGTAGACGAGGCGGTGGCACTCATCGCGTCCCTGACCCCCGAGGTCGTCTTGCTGGATGTGCACCTCCCCGGCGGAGCCGGAGGTGGGGGAGCCGAAGTGCTGCGCAGCTCTGCCGCGCTGCTCGACCGGGTCAAGTTTCTGGCGCTCAGCGTCTCGGATTCCGCCGAAGACGTGGTCGGCGTCATCCGCGCGGGCGCTCGCGGGTACATCACAAAGGGCTCCTCGGGCGCGGAGGTCTCCCGCGCGGTCGCAGCGGTCGCGAGCGGCGACGCCGTCTTCTCGCCGAGGCTCGCCGGTTTTGTGCTCGACGCTTTTGGCGCGGTCGCGGGGGAACAGGCCGCGTCGGACTCCGAGATTGACCGACTCTCCGCCCGCGAGCAGGAGGTTATGCGCCTCATCGCCCGCGGCTACGCGTACAAAGAGGTCGCTACCGAGCTGTTCATCTCGATCAAAACCGTCGAGACGCACGTCTCGGCGGTGTTGCGCAAACTGCAACTCTCGTCACGGCACGAGCTCACGGCCTGGGCGCTGGAGCGCAAGCTGCTCTAGCCCGCCTCGGTGGTTGAGTAGGCGCGCTAGCGCCGTATCGAAACCGCCTCGGTGGTTGAGTAGGCGCGTTAGCGCCGTATCGCAACCAAAGTTGTGACTTTGGCACCTTCGCGATGCCTGTTGCGGTGCGCAACTCACAACTCTGTGCGCGCACTCGCCAGCAGCATTTGCACAGTTGTGACTTGCACACCTTCCTGCCCGGCTGAGGGTGCCAAACTCACAACTTTGCTGGCCTGCGCCTCGTGAGCACCGAGTTGAGCCGCGCCAGGAGCTCTTCCGCGACATCCAAGTCGTTGTTATTGACTTCGAAAACGTGCCACTCGTCAGTCTCGAGCCGAGACTTGCGGGTCATGTCTTCGGCGAAGTTCTTTGTATTGTCGTGAGATCGACTCTGGTACTCGACGACGACTTTTTCCGCCGGGAATACCAAATCTCCGCGGTACTTCACGCCCGCACTCGTGGTGATCCAGTAGTTGACTTCGAGGCCGGTGAGTCCGGACGTCACGAGGAGCACCCGCAGCAACGACTCGCGGCGCGATTCGGCCCGATCGCTCAAGAGCGGAAGGGCCTCGCGTATTCTCGAGCACCCCGCCCGTTGACCCCACGCCGCCGCCGCGGCCCGCAGATCAGCCGTGCTCACGATCGGCTGCTCGTGGTGGATGAGGTAATCACCCGCCGCAACAAGGTCGGGCATCGAGAGCCTCGCCGCCAGCTCGCACCACGCGCGGGCCGGCGGACTCACGCGCACGCCGCGCCACATCATCGACGCGCTGAAGCTCGACACGTGCCCATCGATGAGACGGCCAGTAGGTGCGACCCTCGGCCGCGGCACAGAGACGTGAACGTGCACATCGTCTTCGAGCCGCGACGGCAGGGGCATACCGATGATTCGCGCGGCGCTCACTCCGGAAAAGAATGCGTGGCTAGGAAGTCGAGATTGCAGCGCGCGGCAGCGATTCACAAAGGTCGGCGGCACTCCGGCGGGAAGGTGCGATCCGCGGAATGGATGTCGCAGATCCGGGCCGCGCAGGCGCCCACGCCCGACGCCGAACTCGAGCGCTTCTGCGGTGGAAAACGGGCGGGAGGCAACTACTTTTGGGAGCTCAATTCGCGGCATGCCACCGATTGTGGGGGAAGGCTTCGCGCTCCGGGCGCCGGGTGTAAAAACTGTGGACAGCGAGTTGCGAGGCGCACTTGTGAGTTGCGCACCGCAAACCCGAGCGGGAGGGTGCGCAACTCACAAATGCGCGAATACGGGACTACTTAGCAGCGAACAGCTTCTGCAACCGCTGCACGCCCTCGAGCAGCGCGTCATCGCCGAGTGCGTACGCGAGCCGCAGGTACCCCGACGGGCCGAAGGCCTCACCGGGCACAACCGCAACCTCGGCCTGCTCGAGAATGAGGTCGGCCAGCTCGAGGGAAGTCGTCGGCGTCACACCGTTCCACTCGCGGTTCAGCAGCCCCGCGACATCCGGGTAGACGTAAAAAGCACCTTCGGGAAGCGGGCAGACGACCCCGTCGATCTTGTTCAGCTCGGCGACGATCGTGTTGCGGCGCTGCTCGAATGCCTTGCGCATGGCCTCGACGGCGTCCTGCGGGCCGTTGAGCGCCTCGATCGCCGCACGTTGCGAGATGTTCGACACGTTCGACGAGAGGTGAGATTGCAGATTGGATGCCGCGGCAATGGCATCGAGTGGACCAACCATCCAGCCAAGGCGCCATCCGGTCATGGCGTAGGTCTTTGCGACGCCGTTGACCAGAATCGTGGTGTCGGCAAGCGCCGGAACGGCTTCGACGATGGAGACTGCCTTGACGCCGTCGTAAACCAGGTTCTGGTAGATCTCGTCGGAGATGACCCAGATGCCGTGCTCGAGCGCCCATTCGCCGATGGCCTTTGTCTGCTCGAAGGAGTAGACGGCGCCGGTCGGGTTGGAGGGCGAGACAAAGAGCAGCACCTTTGTGCGGTCGGTGCGTGCGGCCTCGAGCTGTTCGACGGTGACGAGGTAGTTCTGGTCGCTGCCGGCGAAGACCTCGACGGGCACACCACCGGCGAGCTTGACGGCTTCGGGGTAGGTGGTCCAGTACGGGGCGGGCAGGAGTGCCTCGTCGCCCGGGTCGAGCAGCGTTGCGAACGACTGGTAGACGGCCTGCTTGCCACCGTTTGTGACGATGACCTGCGCGGGCGTGACGGCAAGGCCGCTGTCGCGCAGGGTCTTGTCGGCGATGGCCTGGCGCAGGTCCGGAAGTCCGGCGGCCGGCGTGTACCGGTAGTTCTTCGGATCGAGCACGGCAGCGGAGGCCGCCTCGACGATGTGCGCGGGGGTCGCGAAGTCGGGCTCGCCCGCGGCAAAGCTGATGACGGGTCGTCCCTGGGCCTGGAGGGCCTTAGCCTTGGAGTCGACCTTCAAAGTGGCGGACTCGGCGATGGACGAAATGCGCTGGGAGATTCTGCGTTCGGTTGCTGGCACGGCTCCAATCTTAAGGCTCACTTTGGCGCAGCGCTTCCATGTCGTACACTTGACGCGGTAGGTGAAATCCTCCAAGCTTTTGCGCGCCATCCCGAGGCACCCAGTCCGGGATATTCGCACGCGAAGCAGGTAGAAAAACAACCCCGTGCAGAGACGTAAAACTTCTCTGTGCAAAGGGCGGTGGCTCAATTGGTAGAGCAGCGGTCTCCAAAACCGCAGGTTGCAGGTTCGAGTCCTGTCCGCCCTGCAGGTTGCCCCACACACTCCTGTGTGAGGCGCC
>Ga0247805_1000223_pt1 | contig 33926 bp, 31 predicted proteins | sample UWRJL044104R1_FD_180930 | JGI IMG/M metagenome (GOLD analysis project Ga0247805, IMG submission 180930) | Plant litter microbial communities from Arlington Agricultural Research Station in Wisconsin, United States - UWRJ-L044-104R-1 | ecosystem: Environmental > Terrestrial > Plant litter >... | reverse complement strand
TATCGAAACCCCGCCCGGTTTCGATACGGTCCTGGCGGGCCTACTCAACCACCAAGATCTCCACACCAACCGGATCTGTACATCAGGTTCTAGTGGCTCTTGCTGGTTGAGTAGGTCGCTCAGCGACCGTATCGAGACCCCACCGGGTTTCGATACGGCCCTGGCGGGCCTACTCAACCACCAACATCTCCACACCCCCGCACACCGTCGGTAGCGAAAGGTAAACTCGCCGGGTGACAAACGCTCCCGACTTCCCCGCCGACAACGTTCCGTGGGACCTTCCCGAGGAGCCGCCGTACGACCCGTTCTACGACGCACCACTGCCCGTTGATCGGGCATCGAGTGCCACCTCGTCTACCGCTGTCGCTCCCGCCGTGCGCCGTGCTGCCCTCGGTCCGCACTCGACTGCGCTCGAGACGCTCGAGAAGGTCTTCGGGTACGACAGTTTTCGCGGTCAGCAGGCGGAGATCATCCAGACGGTCATCGACGGCGGCGACGCTCTCGTTCTGATGCCCACCGGTGGCGGCAAGTCACTGTGTTACCAGATTCCGGCGCTTGTTCGCGAAGGAACCGGCGTTGTCATCTCGCCGCTCATCGCGCTGATGCAAGACCAGGTTGACGCCCTCAGCGCGGTCGGTGCGCGAGCCGCGTTCCTCAACTCGACGCAGGACGCTGCCGAGCGCCAGCGCGTCGAGCAGGCTTTTCTCGATGGCGAGCTCGACCTGCTGTATCTCGCTCCCGAGCGTTTGCGCGTTGCATCCACCGCCGATCTGCTGGAGCGCGGCACAGTCTCGCTTTTCGCGATCGACGAAGCGCACTGTGTGTCGCAGTGGGGCCACGACTTCCGCCCCGACTACCTGCAGCTGTCGATGCTGCACGAGCGCTGGCCGACAATCCCGCGCATCGCCCTGACCGCGACGGCGACCGAGGTGACGCACAAGGAGATCGCCTCCAAGCTCGACCTCGGCTCCGCGAAGCACTTTGTGTCGAGCTTCGACCGGCCGAACATCCAGTACCGCATCGAGCCCAAGGTGCAGCCGCTGCAGCAGTTGCTGGCGCTTCTGCGCAGCGAGCATTCCGGCGACGCGGGCATCGTGTACTGCCTGTCGCGCGCTTCGGTCGAGAAGACCGCGCAGTTTCTCGTAGACAACGGCATTACGGCGCTGCCGTACCACGCGGGTCTCGACGCGCGCCTGCGGGCCGCGAACCAGTCGCGCTTCCTGCGCGACGAGGGCGTTGTGATGGTCGCGACGATCGCGTTTGGTATGGGAATCGACAAGCCCGATGTGCGCTTCGTCGCGCACCTCGACCTGCCCAAGAGTGTCGAGGGCTACTACCAGGAGACGGGTCGCGCCGGTCGCGATGGCCTCCCGTCGACGGCCTGGCTTGCCTACGGGCTTCAGGACGTTGTGCAGCAGCGCCGGATGATCCAGCAGTCGGAGGGCGATGACGCTTTCCGCCGCAGACTCGGTGCGAACCTCGACGCGATGCTCGCCCTGTGCGAGACCATCGAGTGCCGTCGTATGCAGTTGCTCGCCTACTTTGGTGAGTCGTCGACCCCGTGCGGAAACTGCGACACGTGCCTCACTCCACCCGAGTCCGTTGACGGAACGATTCCCGCCCAGAAGCTGCTCTCGACCGTCGTTCGCCTGCACCGCGAGCGCAACCAGCGCTTCGGCGCCGGCCACCTCGTTGACATCCTGATGGGCAAAACGACTCCGCGCACCACCCAGCACAAGCACGACCAGCTCGCGACGTGGGGCATCGGGCAAGACCTCGGCGAGCAGGAGTGGCGCGGGGTTGTGCGCCAGTTGCTCGCGCAGGGACTCCTCGCCGTCAACAGCGACGGCTATGGCACGCTCATCGTCACCGAGTCGAGCGCGTCGGTGCTCAATGGTTCGAGACCGGTGCGCCTGCGACGCGAGCCGGAGCGCGCCGCGAAGGCCGCGAAGAAGTCCAAGGCCGCGGCTGATCTGCCGAGCGATGCAGCACCACTGTTCGAGAAGCTGCGCGAGTGGCGCTCCGCGGAGGCGCGCGAGCAGGGTGTTCCCGCGTACATCATCTTCGGCGACGCGACGCTTCGGGGAATCGCCATCACCCGGCCCGACTCGCTCGACGAGCTCGGCACAATCACGGGTGTCGGTGAGAAGAAGCTCGACAGCTACGGCGAGGCACTGCTCGCGGTGGTCGCAGCTAACTAGCCGAGCGGAGCTAGAGCAGCCCGGGCATCATCGCTCGCGAGATCACTCCGAGCCGTTCCGACACATGCTTTTGCAGCTCGGCCTCGTTCATCCGCGCGAGCACACCATCGCTCGCTGCCTGCACAAACACTCCCGTGACGATGGCGGCGACGGTTTCCGGGGCCGCCGCAAGCTGGAAGCCGTGGGCTTCTGCGGCTCGCTCAAAGATCTCGCCGACGCGGGTGTGCACCTTGCGAAACTGCTCGGTGTACGCTCGCGCGGCCTCGGGGTCGCGCATTGCCTGAAGGCGAAACTCTTCGGAGATGAGCGCCGTCGCGATGAACTCGTTGACGCGAATCGAAAAGAGCGAGCTGAACAGCACAAGAAGGTCGTCGACGGTGACCTCCTCGGGCTCCACCGAGGGCATAACGCGCAGCACGTCTTCGAACTCGCGGTTGATGACCGCGAGAAAAAGCTCTTCCTTGCTCGCGAAGTTGTAATAGAAGGCGCCGCGCGTCATGCCCGCGCGCTCGCTGATCAGTTCGAGGCTTGCGCTCGCAAAGCCGGACTCTGCAAAGACCTCAAGCGCGGCATCCATCAATCGCCCTCGCGTGCGTTCGCGCTTGGCTGACGGCGTCGTCATTGATGTGTCAGTCATGCTCACCACCCTAATTGTTCGGCTATTTCGTTTTCTGGCGTTTTATACAGCAATGTATTTATACACTGTTGTATAAACCACCCCACCGTTGTGCTCTAGGGAGCTCCATGTCTTCATTGCTGTATTCGATCGGTCGCTTGGCGTACCGCTTCAGGTTGCGCGCCGTCGCGATCTGGATCGTTGTGCTCGCAGTGAGCGGTCTCGGCGCGCTTGTGCTGTTCCAGGGCATGGACTCGAGCGTGACAATCCCGGGCACCGAATCGCAGAAGGCGCTCGACAGCCTGAGCCACACCTTCCCGCAGGTGAGTGGTTCGAGCGCGCAGGTTGTTGTCGCCGCGGCCGACGGCGACGCGGTCGACGACGCGGACTACAAAGACGCGATCGACGAAGCCATCGCCAACATCGAAGCCATCGACGGGGTCGAGGGCGTTACCTCTCCCTTCGAGGAGTTCGGCGAAGAGAATCTTGCCGACGACGCCAGCGCGGCAATCATCGCCGTGCAATTCGACGAACCCACCGACTACGTAACCGAGGCGACGATGGAGTCCGTGCACGAGGCGGGCGCGGAACTCACCGAGGCACTGCCGTCGGATGCCTCCGTGGCCGTCGGTGGCCAGCTCTTCTCGCAGGGTGAGAAAGGTTTCACGGTGAAACCCGGCGAGATCGTCGGTGTGTTCATCGCGATGCTCATTCTGCTTCTCGTCTTCCGTTCACTGCTCGCGGCAGTGATGCCGCTCATCTCGGCGAGCATCGGCGTTGGCATCACAATGTTCCTGATCTGGGCTGCCACGGCGCTCGGCGGTGTCTCGGTGACGACACCCGCGCTTGCCGCGATGCTCGGCCTCGCGGTGGGAATCGACTACTCGCTGTTTATCATTTCGCGCTATCGCGAGCTGCTGATCGAGGGCATAGAGCCGCCCGAAGCCGCGGCACGTGCCAACGCCACGGCGGGCTCCGCAGTCATCTTCGCCGGAATCACCGTCATCATCGCGCTCGTTGGTCTCACGATCTCGGGCATCCCGTTCCTCGGAACGATGGGCATCGCGGCGGCCATCTCGGTGCTGCTCGCCGTGCTCATCGCCGTGACGCTCACGCCGGCATTCGCGTCGTTCCTCGGAACGCGACTGCTGCCCTCGGAGAAGGCCAAAGCGCGGTCCGCAGCCCGGGCAGCGCGCACCGCAGCGAAGAAGACCAAGCGCCGCGAGAAGATCGGCTTCTACCGCGCCTGGGTGCGCGGAGTAACGCGCTTCCCCGTGCTGACGGTCATCGGCGTAACGGCAATCATCGCGGCTCTTGCGTTCCCCGCGCTCGGGCTTGTGCTCGCGCTCCCCGATGCCCGCACGCTTCCGGTCACCAACCAGGCGCGCCAGGCCTACGACCTCGTGAGCGAGCACTTTGGTCCGGGCGCAAACGGACCGCTCATCGTCACGGGCACGATCGTGCAGAGCGAAGACCCGCTTGGACTCATGGACGACCTCCGCGAAGAGCTGGAGGCCATCCCGGGCGTCGCAAGTGTTCCCCTCGCGACCCCGAACATGACGGCCGACACGGGCATCATCCAGGTGATCCCCACAACCGGTCCCGACGACCCGGCGACGACCGAGCTCATCACCGCCATCCGCGACAAGCACGACTACTTCGAGAAGACCTACGGCGTCGACCTCGCCGTGACCGGCCAGGCCGCTGTCGGCGTCGATATCTCGGCGAAGCTGAGTGGTGCCCTTCTGCCCTTTGGCTCGTTCGTCGTTGGCCTGTCGCTCATTCTGCTCATGATGGTGTTCCGGTCAATCGCCGTGCCGATCAAGGCCGCAGTCGGATACCTGCTGTCGGTGGTTGCGGCGTTCGGCGTTGTCACGCTTGTGTTCGTCAACGGCATTGGCGCAGACGTCATCGGTGCCGTGCCGGGAACGGTGCTCAACTTCCTGCCGATTCTTCTTATGGGCATCCTCTTCGGTCTCGCGATGGACTACGAGGTCTTCCTCGTCGCCCGAATGCGCGAGGAGTACGTGCACAACGGCGGCAACGCGCGCAAGGCTGTCGAAGACGGTTTCGTCGGCTCCGGCCCGGTCGTGACGGCCGCCGCGGCGATTATGTTCTTCGTCTTCGCGGCGTTTGTTCCGGGCGGTGACGGCGCTGTGCAGGCCATCGGTCTTGGCCTCGCCGCCGGTGTGCTCATCGACGCGTTTATCATCCGCATGACCCTCGTTCCGGCCGTGATGGTGCTGCTTGGTGACAAAGCATGGTGGATGCCGCGCTGGCTCGACCGCATCCTGCCGGTTGTCGACGTCGAGGGAGAGTCGCTCGGTCGCGAACTCGCCCTCAAGCATTGGCCGGAGGACGACTCGGTGATCGCGGCCCGCGGTCTGCGTGTCGATGGTGCCCACGGCAGCCTCTTCCGCGACGTGGACATCGCGGTTCCCGTCGGCGGAGTGCTCACGGTGCAGGCGCGCGAGGCGCAGCGGGCAACAGGTCTGCTGCTCGCGATCGCCGCACGACTCACCCCGACCGCGGGTGACCTCAAGGTCACGGGGCGCCTGCTTCCCACCTACGCGTCGGCAGTGCGCCGCCGCACGGGGCTCGCGCTGCTCAGCGGCTCCGATGATCCGGCTGGCGCGATTGCTCGCGCCGTCTCGGGACGGGTCGAGGTGGTTGTTGTCGACGGGCTCGACACGGTGGTCGACCCGCGCGAGCGTAATGCGGTGACGGCGGCGCTTCGCGACGCGTACGTCGCTGCTGCCCGCTCCGGCCGCCCGTTCGCCCTTGTGCTGGGCACCGCTGACGCGGACCGCCTGCGCGACGTGATCCCCGAGTCTGCGACATCCACGCAGACAGTTCGTATTGGCTTTGTGGCAGCTGCCGCAGACATTCAGGAAGTGGCCCGTTGATGTCTCGCATCACTCTCGAATCGGCGACCGGCACCCGGCGCGTGCGTTGGTACAGCGTTCTGGCCCTCGTTCTCGCCCCGCTGCTGCTCGCGAGCATCGTGCTCGTCGCTGTCGCAAACGCGAACGAACGGCTCTCCGATGTGAGCGCGGCGATCGTCAACAACGATGACGGGGCCGAGATCGATGGGCAGACCGTTCCGCTTGGCCGGCAGTTGAGCGCGGGCCTCGTCGAGGGCTCGAACAACGAGGCCGGCATCGGCAACTACAACTGGGTTCTCACCGACGCGGAGGACGCCGAGGAGGGCCTCGCCGCCGGACGCTACGCGGCCGTCGTCACGATCCCCGAAGACTTCTCGGCGAAGGCGACATCCTTCTCTGATGCGGCGACCGCGGAGAGCGCGGTTGTCAACGTCGAGACGTCGGAGAAGGCGCGCATCGCCGACGGTGCGATCGGCAACTACATCACGAGCACAGCGGCCGAGGTGTTCGGTGCGAGCCTCTCAGAGGGTTTCATTGACGGCATTCTCGTCGGCTTCAACACCCTCAACGAGCAGTTGGGTACGGCGGCGGATGGCGCGGTCGAGCTTGCGGACGGCACAACCCAGCTCGCCGACGGTCTTGACCAGCTCGCGGACGGCACCCAGGCCAGCGCCGACGGCAGCCAGGAGCTGTCGACCGGTGTCTCCGCCTACATGTCGGGCGTCTCGAAGCTCGCTTCGGGGCTCAAGCAGTTGAGCTCGGGCACCAAGAAGCTGCCCGCCCAGGTCTCCGGCATCGCAACGGGTATGCGCGGTGTCGCGGATGGCGTCGGTGGCATCTCGCAGCTCGCCCAGGCGCAGCCCGACATGACGCTCGCCGAGCTCGACGCGTTTCTCGTGAGCAATGGCTCGTCGCTTGCCCAGCTCGCGGGCGGCGCCGACCAGCTCGCGACGGGAACCTCGCAACTGGCATCGGGTTTGAAGAAGATCACCGGCGGCATCAGTGCCTCAGCGTCGGGTGCTGATCAGCTCGCGTCAAACGGCTCTGCCCTCACAAACGGTGTTGGGCAACTCGCAGACGGGCTCGACCAGCTCGCCGCAGGTACCGAGCAGAGCGCGTCGGGCGCCCAGAAGCTCGCGGACGGCACAACCGAACTTGCTGACGGTCTGGGCGAGGCCGTTGACGGCATCCCCACCTACTCGAAGAGCGAGCGCGACACCCTCGCAGACGTAGTGACGAGCCCGGTGGGCACGCAGGCCACATCGGTCGACAACCTCGTCGAGCGTTCCGGGCTGCCGCTGCTGCTGAGCCTCGCGCTCTGGATCGGAGCCTTCGCCGTCTACTTTGTGCTGCAGGCGGTTAGCCGTCGTGCGCTGACCTCGCGACGGTCGTCGGTGGCTCTCGCCGCATCGAGCCTTGTGCCCGGCGCGATCGTCGGTGCCGTACAGGGACTCGCGCTCGCCGCGATTATGCAGATCTCGCTCGGGCTCGACGTGGGCGAGTGGTTCGCACTCGCGGGCGTCTCGGTGCTCGCGGGCATCGCCTTCGCCGCGGTTGTGCAGGGAATCGTCGCGATACTCGGCAACGGTGGGCGCCTCCTCGCGGCACTAATGGCGGTCGTTGTGCTGGCCGCCGGCCTCATCTCGACCTCGCCTGCGCTGCTCACCGACCTCGCGGAGCTCCTACCGATCTCGGCGGCGTCGACGGCCGCGAGTGCGATCATCTCCGGCTCCGGCTCGCTTGGCAGCTCGCTCGGCTCGCTTGTGCTCTGGGGCCTCATCGGGTTTGCGCTCTCGACGGCCGCTGTCATCAGCCGACGCACGGTGCGGGTGAAGCACCTCACCGCACTCCCGGTCGACTAACGCTTCTTGCCGGGCTCCCTTCACGGGTCTAACGTGAAGGGAGTTCAGCAGAGGAGGCTTCCGTGGCCAAATATCGCAATGCACTCCCGCACCTTGGCGAAGGGTCGGTGGCGCTCGCTGATGGCGGGCTTGAGACAGACCTGATCTTTCACCGCGACATCCAACTGACGCATTTTGCGGCGTGCGAGTTGCTGCGGAGTGAGCGCGGCATTCGCACGCTCACCGAGTACTACGACGAGGTCGCGCAGATCGCTGTCGACGCGGGCCTTCCGTTCACCATTGACACCGTCACCTGGCGAGCGAATCCCGACTGGACCGACAAGCTCGGCTACAGCGACGAGGAGTTCGACGAGGTCAACCGCCTGGCTGTTGACCTCGCTGCCGCAGTGCGTCGCAGGCACGAGACCCTGACGAGCCCGATGGTCATCACGGCACTCATCGGTCCGCGCGGCGACGGCTACGACCCGGGTGACATGCGGTCGGCGCGCGAGGCGATGGACTACCACTCGCGCCAGGTCGGCATCTTCGAGGATTCCGAGGCCGACATGATCGCGGCGCTCACCCTGAGCTACAGCTCCGAGGCCGTGGGCATCGCGCGGGCGGCGCGAGCTGCGGAGATGCCGATCGCCATCTCGTTCACTGTCGAGACCGACGGCAGGCTCGCGAGCGGCGAGAGCCTGCGCGACGCAATCGAGGCCGTCGAGGTCGAGACGAGCGGCTACCCCGAGTACTACATGGTCAACTGCAGCCACCCGACGCACCTGCCCGCCGACCTCGACTCGGGCGAGCCGTGGGCGCTGCGCGTGCGCGGCTACCGCGCCAACGCGTCGGCGAAGAGCCATGCCGAGCTTGACGACGCCGAGGATCTCGACGACGGCGACCCCGACGAGCTCGCGACCCAGATCGTTGATTTACGCGAGAGGATGCCGCAGCTCGCCGTTCTCGGTGGATGCTGCGGTACAGACTCCCGGCACATCGCGGCACTCGCGGCGGCGCTGGCGCCCTAGCTAACGAAAGAGAGCCCGCCGAAACCGGCGGGCTCTTCCTCGGTCGTGCTGCCTACTTGTCGATGCGCACGAGCTGGAAGTTGGTTGTCAGCTCGACGTCAACGTCTGTGCCGTTCGCGAAGGTCACTTCGACCTCCCAGGCGTGGTCGCGGTCGTCGCTGCGCTCGACGTCGGTGACGGTTCCCTTTGTGGTTGCGGCGAGTGCCGCCTTCTCGGCCGAGGCGCGGTCGGCTGCGGAGATCGGCGCATCCTCGGCGTCGAGCTGGCCGGTCGTGGTGTCGGTGCCCGTCGACTCGGTAGCCGTTTCGTTTGTGCCGTTCGAGTCGCTATCACCCGAGTTGTCTTCGTCGATGCGCACAACCCCGAACGATGCGTCGAGTTCGATGTCGACCTCGGTTCCGTTGTCGCGGCGCACGTCGACGCTGTAGGCGTGGTCGGCGTCATCGCTGGTGTCCGCGCCGGTGACCGTTCCGCCGCCGGCAGCGGTGATTGCCGCCTCGCTGGCCTTGTCCAGCCAGTTGGCGGGTGCGCTGACCTGGGTGCGAGAGTCGTCGTCCTGCTCGAAGCCGTCGGTTGCCGCGTAGGCGATGCCCGTGCCGCCGAGGATGAGTACGGCGCCGGCTGCTGCCGCTGTGATCCAGATTGTCTTCTTCTGCATGGTTTCTTCTCCTTGTGGGGGTGTGAAACCAGTCTCTCGAGCGGGCACTGAAGCGAACCTGAAGCCCGCTGAAGACGTCTTCAGCTTCGGCTCAGCGGAAGCCGCACCGTGAAACGCGCGCCACCGAGCGGGCTCGAACCGACGACGACGCTACCGCCGTGCGCAACAACAAGCTCGCGCACAATTGCGAGGCCAAGACCGGTGCCGCCGGCGTCGCGCCCGCGCGCCTCGTCGAGCCGCACAAAGCGCTCGAACACGCGCTCGCGCTCCGCTTCTGCAATGCCATCGCCATCATCCTCGACAACAATGACCGCTCCGTCGCCCTGACTCAGCGTCAATCGCACGGTGGATGTCGCGTGCCGAGCAGCGTTGTCTGCGAGGTTGCGCACTACCTGGCCGAGAAGCCCGGCGTCGCCCGGCACGCGCACTGCCGCAACGGCGGATGTGTCGACGCTCAGCTCGGTGGTGCCGCGCAGCCGCGTTCCCTCCGCGAGCAGCAGGTCGTCGAGGTCGACCGCGGCGTTCGCGCGCCCGAGTGACTGCTCGTCGACCCGCGCGAGAAGCAGCAGGTTGCGCACGAGCCGCTCGAGTCGGCCTCCCTCGTCGAGCACGGCTTCGGCGAGGTCGTTTTCGCTGATGCGGTCGGGGTAGTCCCGCGCGACTTCGGCGTACTGCCGCAGTGACGCGAGCGGCGACTTGAGCTCGTGGGAGGCGTCGGAGATAAAGCGGCGCTGGGCTTTCTGCGACTCGTCGAGTCGCGCGAGCATACGGTTCATGGTTGTGGCGAGACGGCCGATCTCGTCGTCGGTACCGGGGTCGGCGATGCGGCGGTCGAGGCTGGTTCCGGTCACCTCGTCGACCTCGCGGCGCATCCGTTCGACCGGGCGCAGCGCCCGACCGACGACGACGAACATCAGTCCGTAGACCAGGAGATCGATGATGGGCACGGTGACGAGCAGCAGCTGCGCAACTGTTCCAACGGCCTCGTCGGCGTCGGCCACCGAGTGACCGACGATGACCTCCCTGCCGTCGTCGCTCTCGCGTACAACAAGAAATGTGTCGTCTTCGTCGGGCAGCCGCACCAGTTCGCCGGCGGGGATGCCGGCGCCCTCGGCGTTCTCACTCGCGGCTGTCACCGCACCGTTCTCCAGCACCTGAAAGAAGCGGTCGTCGTCGTCCCACTCGTCGGTCACGGGAACGCTGTCGGAGATGGCCTCGGCATCGCGCTCCGCCGCTGACGCCACGTTTCCATACAGCGAGGTGCGCAGCTGTGCAACGAAGAGCAGCGCTGCGAGCACAAGAATGACCGTAAAGATCACCGCGCTGAAGGTTGAGATGCGCGTGCGGATCGAGAAGCGCCTAGCCACCGTGAGCCGCCAGACGGTAGCCCGAACCGCGCAGGGTTTCGATCGCCGCTCGGTCGAACGGCCTGTCGATCTTGTTGCGCAGGTGGCCGACGTACACCTCGACGATGTTGGGGTCGCCGTCGAAGTCGTAGTCCCACACTCCGTCGAGCACCTCGCGCTTCGAGACAACGTCGCCCTTGCGACGCATCAAGAACTCGAGCACGGCGAACTCGCGAGCCGTGAGCTCGATGACAGTTTCGCCCCGCGCCACCCGCTTGGTCGCCGGGTCGAGGCTGACGTCGCCCGCCTCGAGCACACTCGGTCGTTCACCCGCGCCGCGGCGGAGCAGCGCCCGCACCCGCGCCAGCAGGATCGCAAACGAGAACGGCTTCGTCAGGTAGTCATCCGCTCCGGTGTCGAGGGCCTCGATCTGGTCCCACTCGCCGTCCTTCGCCGTGAGCATCAGGATCGGCGTCCAGTTCTTCTCAGCGCGCAGCGTCTCGCAGATGCGGTAGCCGCTGATGCCCGGAAGCATAATGTCGAGCAGTATCGCCGAATAGTCGTGCTCGCGTGCCATCCACAGTCCATCGGTGCCGGTCGCCGCGACATCCACTGCAAAACCCTCGGCTTCAAGTCCTCGGCGCAGGCCCTCGGCAAGGCGCGTTTCGTCTTCGACAACCAGGATGCGCATTGTGCCATTGTGCCGTTCCCACCCTGAAGCGGCGCTGAAGCGCGCATACAGTGGGTGGATGCTAGGCACCGATCGTCTCGTTCTCCGCCAGTGGACGGATGCCGATCGTGAGCCTTTTGCGCTGATGGGTGCGGACCCCGAGGTGATGCGTTTCTTCCCGTCGCGGTTCACCGAGGAGCAGTCAGACGCGTTCGTCGACCGCGCCTCGCTGCACATCGCGAAGCACGGCTGGGGGCTCTGGGTGGTCGAGCGTGAGGGGGAGTTCCTCGGTTTTTGCGGCCTCTCCGTGCCCAAGTTCGAGGCCGACTTTTTGCCCGGCGTCGAGATCGGCTGGCGCTTCGCGCAGCACGCGTGGGGCAAGGGGTCCGCGACCGAGGCGGCGCGGGCGGCTCTCGCCTACGCGTTCGATGTGCTCGCGCTACCGGAGGTGCTCTCGTTCACGACCGTCTGCAACACGCGATCGCGCGCCGTGATGGAGCGGCTGGGCATGCGGCACGTTCAGAACTTCGATCACCCGAACATCGAGCCGCGACATCCACAGCGTCCGCATGTTTTGTATAGCGTCTCGCGACCCTCGGGTTAGGAGTTCTGCTTCGCGACCTCGGCGTGCACCTCGGTCATGTCGAGTGCGCGCACGGCCGTGATGACCTGCTCGAGCGCGGGAGCGGGGAGGGCGCCGGGCTGGGAGAAGACGAGCACTCCCTCGCGGAACGCCATCAGCGTCGGAATCGAGGTGATGCCCGCTGCGCTCGCGAGGCCCTGCTGGTCTTCGGTGTCGATCTTGCCGAAGGTGATGTCGGGGTAGGTTTCGCTCGCCGACTCGTAGATCGGGGCGAACTGCTTGCACGGGCCGCACCAGTCGGCCCAGAAATCGATGAGCACAATGTCGGAGCCGACAATGGTGGCCTCGAAGTCGGATTCGGTCAGGGTAACGGTAGCCATGGAATAAGCCTATGGGCGCACTCTGGGAGTTTGCGCACCGGTAGTTTTGTCGCATGACTTTCAACGATGACGCCCGAATCAACTCGAGCAAGGTCAAGCGCCGCGGTCGCACGACGGGTGTTGCCGCTGGCGGCGGCATCGTCGGAATCATCGCGATCTTTGTGATCTCGCAGCTCACCGGGTTCGACCTCTCGCAGTTCGTCGGTTCGGGAGAACCCACCGGCCCCGATCAGACCGTCGCCGAGTGCGACAACATCTCTGGAGCCGAGGCCAACGAGACCGTGCAGTGCCGCATGGCCGGCGCTTCGCTCGCGATCGACGAGTACTGGGCCGAAGAGCTGCCCACTCTCGGCGTTGACTACGAGAGCCCGGAGTTCGTCCTCTTCACCGGATCGACCTCGACCGGGTGCGGCAACGCAACGAGTGCCACGGGCCCGTTCTACTGCCCGAGCGACAAGACCATCTACGTCGACACCGACTTCTACGAAGAGCTCACCACCCGCTTCGGCGCCAACGGCGGCCCGCTCGCCGAGATGTACGTGCTCGCCCACGAGTGGGGCCACCACATTCAGAACATCTCCGGAATTATGAACGGCCTCGACTTTCAGACCACCGGGCCGAGCTCCGACGGTGTGCGCCTCGAGCTGCAGGCCGACTGCTTCGCCGGCGCGTGGGTGCGGTCGGCGACGGAGTCTAAAGACGAGAACGGCGTCTCCTACCTCGAGCCCGTCACCGACCAGGACATCGCCGACGCCCTGAGTGCCGCGTCGGCCGTGGGCGACGACCGCATCCAGGAGTCGACCCAGGGGCAGGTGAACCCCGAGACCTGGACGCACGGCGCGAGCGAGCAGCGCCAGGACTGGTTCAACACGGGCCGGTCATCCGGTGCAGACGCCTGCAACACGTTCGAGGTCGCGGCGGGCCAGCTCTAGCCTCACCGGTGGTTGAGTGCGTCGCTCAGCGACCGTATCGAAACCCGTTTAGGTCAGCGCCTCAATCAGGTGCGGCCCGTTGTCTCTCACCGGTCCAACCTCATAGAACTGCAACCCGGAAGCAACGGGAATGGATGCCGCAACCGCCGCATCCACAAAGCTCTGGTCTCCGGCCAGGGCCGGGTTAAGCCAGTCGTCCCACCAGTCACTCGGCAACATGACCGGGTTGCGATCGTGGATCGAAGCCAGCTCGGGCACCGTCGGCATTGTGAGAATGGTTGTGGTGAGCATCCATTCTGATTCCGCTGAGGCGCGCCACCAGGAGTAGAGCCCGGCGAACGCGACGTGGCCCTCGGTGGGGCCGATGAAGTGCGGCGTCTTGACCTTGCCGACCGTGTGCCACTCGTAGTAACCGCGCGCCGGGATGAGCGCGCGCTTGTTGATGACGCTCGACTTGAAGCTGGACTTCTCGGCGACCGTCTCGCTGCGCGCGTTGAAGGTGGGGAACTTCGTCTTGAGTTCCTTCGACCACGACGGCACGATCGACCAGCGGCCGAGCTCGATGCTGCGTTCGAGGGTGCCGTCCTTTGCCCGCTCGAGCACCACCGGCACTGGATCGGTTGGCGCGATGTTGTAGTTGGGCGCCCAATCGTGAACGCTGCCGCCGTCGGCGACGAATTCCTCGATGAGCTCGTTGATCTGGGAGTCAACCGCAAAGCGTCCGCACATGGTTCTAGTGTGCCCCTCACCCCCGACGTTGCGCTCGCGAACCCTCGAATGTCTCGCGGATGCCGGTCGACCAGGGTCCGCGAGCAACCGGAGGCTCCGCGAGCGGAGCGCGCCGGGCGGGCGCGGATGTCGCGGGCGCTCCGGGTAGGCTCGCGCCATGGACGACGACCTGGGCCTGCAGACCGTTACGGCCATCGTGCGTGGCACCGCGCGGCCGAGCCGGCGCTTCGCCAGAACCGCCGCGTGGATCGAAGAGAAGTACGGCGTGCCGGTCATCACCATTCTCGAGGCACCCACTCGCGACCTGCGACGGATCGTGGTCTGGGTTCGCACCGCAGCCGAAGCGACCCGGTTTCGCGAGCGCGGCCTGATGCAGCAGCGCGTGCAGGATGAGGTCGCGGCATTTATCCTCGAGCACGAGCGCCGTCGTATCTTCTCCTCGCCGAAGAAGCTGTTCATCACTGTCAATGCATTCGACGCGAGCGTGCTCGACGCACAAAGTCTCGAAGTCGGTGCCGACGGCCACCGGGCCATCGAGAAGCTCATTGACGAACCGGCGCTCGCCGAGGTCATCATCTTCTTCCAGTGGGTCGTCTTTTTTGTGCACACCGACGCCCAGAAGGTGGCGCTCGTTGAGCCGCCTCAGGCGTGGCGGAAGATCGTGGTCGAGTACCTCTCCCGTAAAGACGAGTTCGGCGTTGTGACGGAAGACGCCTTCACATTCACGCTCGACAGCAAAGAGACGCTCGACCGCGACTACGAGGGCAGCACCTACTACTACCTCAAGTGAGGTCGGCCGCGCGGCGGGTGAGCGCGCGCTCCCGCATCGCGAGAAACAGCGGGAACGTAAACGCGAAGGCCGTGAGCCCCGACAGCACAACGTAGAGCCAGGCGCGCTTCATCCCGAGCCGTCGAGCCTCGACGATGATGAGGATGCAACCGGCCACGGCGGCGACGAGCAGGTCGACGGTGAGCGATGACACCGCCGGGCCACTCCCCACCCAGTCGCCGATGAAGTCGCGCATCTGCACGATGGCGAGCGCGTTGAAGGTCCAGGTGCCGATGAGCCCGGCGATGGCGAGCCCGAGGTAGACGAAGGCGAGCGGGGTCCAGTTGCGTGTCATGCGTCAAGTGTGCGCGTCAGGAGGTCTTCCGGCATCCCGCACGGTTCGTGAGGGTAAACTCGCGCCGCGACATCCATTCGCCTCACGACGTACGCCGCGAGCGACGAACCTAGCCGTGCACCGCCGCCTGCCCGAGGTAGCCGGCGAGGGAGTCGAGCGTGCTCTCCCAGCCGTCGAAAAAGTAGCCGTCTCCCGACGAGCCTTCGACGCCGCGGATGTCGAACGTCAGCCGCGTGAGGTCACCGACGTCAGCGATGGTGAGGGTCACGAGGGGCGAGTCGTCGACCGCCGCGTCGAGGTAGCCCCACGAGAACGCGAGCTTCGTAAACGGCTCGACGACCGTGTACTCGCCGCCGGTGACCACCTCGTTCTCCGAGATCTGGTCGATCATCGTGTACCGGTAGCGTCCGCCGACCGTTGCGTTGATGTCGACGGTCTCGCGCGGGGTGATTGCGCCCCGTGGATGCCACCACTCAGCGACCTGGTCGGGGTCGGTCCAGGCCTGCCAAATCTGTTCCGGTGTCGCGTCGAGGTTGCGTACAAGAGTGAAGCCCACAGAGGTATCGGTCATCGGAATGCTCCTTTGCATCGCCTTCACGCTACGCGTGCTGCGGCGAAGGGGGAACCCCGCGACGATTACTGCGGCTCTTCGGCGACAATCTCCTGGATGAACTCGCGCAGCTCGGGAACCTTGCTGACCGTCCACTGGCGCGACAGGTGGTTAAAGTCGCGGTACACGGGAAGGTCGCCGTCGACGACGCGGCAGATGCCGTCATCGCAGAGCATGGCGCGGGTGTCGAGGGTCGCTGTCACGCCGAGCTCGGCGAGCACGTCGATCGTCGCCTGGTGCAGCGGCTCTACGTCGTCGATCACTTCTTCGAGCGGAGATGCGCACGATTCGGGCGTGCTGCCCGGCTTCGACAGGCAGTCGTTCGGGTCGAAGTCGTTGCGCGGGTTGTCGATGATGACGGCGATCTCTTTGGTGTTCGGCGACTGCGTCTCGACGAACTGGGTGAAGCCCTTTCGCCACAGGCTGACCTGTGTTGCTTCGGACGCAACCTTTGTGCCATTCGTGGAGATGCGGCCCCAGTAGCCGTCCGACTGCGAGACAACGACGGCCTCGGGCTGGATGTCCTTGATGAGCTTTGTCAGTCCCTTACGGAACCCGGCGCATGGTGCAGCGAACTCACGACCCTCGTTTGGCACAACTTCGACGGGGATGACCGGGCAGCCGGCCTCCCACTTCACAACGAGCTTTATGCCCTCAGCGCGCGCGGCGTCGGAGAGGGCGAGGCGCCAGTGTCCGGCGTGAGAGTCGCCGACGAGCAGGAGGATGCGGTCGGAGTCGAGGTCGCCCGACTCGCACAGAGTCTGTCCGGTGGCGAGCTTGGTCTTACGGTCGCAGGGATCGAGCTTCGGAGGGAAGCGCGCGTTCTGCAGGTCGAGCGGCTTGTCGACGCCCTGGATAACGACCGGCTCAACGGCCTTCTCGGTTCCGGCCTGCATCGTTGCGATGGCACCAGCACTCACCGGGAGAACGGCGACGAGCGAGAACACAAGCGTGAGGCGGATCGAGCGAACGAGGCGCGGGTGGAAACGGATCGGGTTCTCGAGGAACTTGTACGACAGGGTCGCGACACCGAGCGACGCGAGCGCCGCAACGAGGGTGACCCAGAGGTCCTTGTTCTGCAGCGCGATGGGCGCGAGCACAATAAACGGCCAGTGCCAGAGGTACCAGGAGTACGACACGTCGCCGATCCAGACGAACGGGCGGGTTGAGAGGATGCGGGTGGGCCAGGAATGCACAAGGTCGCCCGGACGCGGTCCGGCAAGAATCACCAGCATCGTCGCGATGACCGGCAGGAGCGCCGCAGTTCCGGGGTAGGGCGTCGTCGAGTCGATAACGAAGAGCGACGCGCCAATGCCGGCGAAACCGACGATGCCGAAGGTTGTGCGCAGCCAGCCCGGTACCGCGAGGTACGGGAAGGCGATGGCCAGCATGCCGGCGAGCGCGAACTCCCACACGCGAGTGGGCAGCAGGTAGAAGGCGACCTGCGGGCTCGAGACCGTCCAGATCACCGAGAGCGTGATGGATGCCGCGGTCAGAACGGCGAACGTCGAGAACAGTGCGACGCGGATGTTTCCGCGCTTTCGCGTGAGTGCCGCGACGAGGATGATGATGAGCGGCCAGAAGATGTAGAACTGTTCTTCAACGCCGAGAGACCAGGTGTGAATGAGCGGGCTGGGAATCGCGACATCCTGCGCAAAATAATCTGTCGACTGGTTCGCGAACACAAAGTTCGACACGTAGAAGATCGACGAGAGGGCTTCCTTGCCCAGTTGTTCCCAACGGAACGGCGACAGGATAAAGAGCCCCGCGATGAGAGTCGCGGCAACCATCACAACGCTCGCAGGCAGCAGGCGGCGAAGGCGGCGCGCCCAGAACTGACCGAGGTGCAGGCGGCGCTCCGTTGCATCCCTCACCAGAAGGGTCGTGATGAGGAACCCGGAGATGACATAGAACATGTCGACGCCGATGAAGCCGCCGGGGATCTGCGAAATACCGGCGTGGAACACGACAACGGGGATGATCGCGAGCGAGCGCAGACCCGTGATGTCGGGACGGTGCCACGGCTTGGGCGCAACGGGCGTCGCGATGCTCATGCAGAATCCATTTCAAAAAGTATGGGGTTACCCGAACACGCGGTGGTCAGTGAAGGGAAAGACCAGTGTCGCATGCGCAGGTGAGCGAACAAATTGGCTAGTGGGTGATGGCTTCCCTGAGGAACTCGCGCACGGCGGGAACCTGGGTGAGCGTCCACTCCCTGGCGAGGTGGTTGTAGTCACGGAAGATGGGGTACCCGTTGCCCACTACCTGGCACCGGGACTCGTCGCACACCAGGTCTGTTGTGTTGAGTGTCGCGGTGATGTCGCGCGCGGAAAGCACGGCGTCGGTGGCGTTATGCAGCGGGGCGACATCGTCGAGCGCCTCTTCACGGGGAACGGAGCAGCCCTCGGCAGTTGCGCCGAAACGGGCAAGGCAGTCGCTCGGGTCGAAGTCGATGCGCGGGTTGTCAACGATCACGGCGAACTCGCCGACGAACGGCGAGACCCGGTCGATGAGGTTGTTGTACTGGAGCGTCCACTCGTCGAGCTGAGCCTGCTCGGAGAGCACACCCTTGTCTTGCCCGACGATGCGCTTGTAGTAACCGTCAGTCTGCGAGACGACGATTGCTGCGGGCTGCAGTTGCTTCGCGAGCTCGATTGTCTGGTTGAGGAATCCCTTGCAGCCACGCGCTGCGCGGAACTTGCCGTCGGCGTCGGCCGCGTTCACCGGAACAACGGGGCAGGCGGGCTTCCAGCGCACAACGAGTCGCACGTGCTCGAGCTTGGCGGCCTCAGACATTGCCGCGCGCCACTGGCCAGCGTGGGAGTCGCCTGCGAACAGCACAATCGTGTCGGAGTCGAGGTCGCCGGATTCGCAGATCTTGTCGCCGCTCGCGAGCGTGCTGACCCGGTCGCAGGGGTCGAGGTTCGTGGGGAATCGCGCCTCGTTGAGGTCGAGCTGCACGCCGTCGACCGTGGGGCGGCCGGAGTTGTTGCCGATGCCGATTGCGGCTGCCGCGGCCGCCGAAACGGGCAGCAGCGCCACGACGCAGACGACGATAGTAAGGCTCACCGATTTCATCAGGCGCGGGTGGAAGCGCACCGGATTCTCGAGAAAACGGTAGGACAACACTGCGGCACCCAGCGAAGCGAGCCCCGCGAGCAGGGTCACAACGAGCGAGTCGTTGTTGAGGGCGATCGGCACGAGCACAATAAACGGCCAGTGCCAGAGGTACCAGGAGTACGAGATGTCGCCGAGCCAGACGAACGGCTTCGTGGCAAGCAGTCGCGACGGCAGGCTGGGCAACTCGTCGGAGGTTCGCGGCCCGGCGATGATCAGCAGGAGGGTGCCCGCGACCGGGATGAGGGCGGCGCGACCGGGGTACTCGGTCTGCGCGTCGATGATAAAGAGCGCGACGACGAGAGCGGCGATACCGACGATGCCGGCGATCGAGCGCAGCCAGCGGGGGAGCGGCACAAACGGGTGTACGAGCGCCAAGAGCCCGGCGAGCGCGAACTCCCACACCCGCGTCGGCAGGAGGTAGAACGCGACCTCCGGCATTGTGCGCGACCAGAGGTACGAGAGGGCGAACGATGCGACGGCGAGAATGCCGAAGACAACGAACAGCGGAATCCTGATGCCGATACGCGCCTTACGAGCGAGGAACGCGACGAGGAGGATAAGCAGGGGCCAGAACAGGTAGAACTGCTCTTCGACACCGAGCGACCAGGTGTGGATGAGCGGACTGGGAATCGCGAGGTCCGCGGCGAAGTAGTCGGTCTTCGCGCCCGCGAACAAAAAGTTCGACACGTAGAACAGTGACGCGAGCGATTCCTCGCCGAGTTTCGCCCAGCGCAGCGGCGACAGGATGATGAGCCCGGCGACGAGGGTAACGGCGACCATGGCGACGCTTGCCGGAACCAGGCGACGCAGGCGGCGCGCCCAGAACTGGCTGAGGTGCAGGCGTCGCTCGCTCGCTTCGCGCACCAGCAGCGTGGTGATCAGGAAGCCGCTGATGACGTAGAAGACGTCAACGCCGACGAAACCGCCGGGAATCGCTGTGATGCCGGCGTGGAAGGCGACAACCGGAACGATGGCGAGTGAGCGGAGGCCGGTGATGTCGGGGCGATGCCACGACTTGGCCGGGCTGGTCGTCGCTGCACTCATGCGAAATCCACTTCAAACTCGACGATAGGACTACGCCCGACGGACCGCGTTATGAGAATTATGGTGGCCCCGACCGGCGTCGATCCGGTGACCTCACGATTTTCAGTCGTGCGCTCTACCAACTGAGCTACAGGGCCATCGAGGGGGACGAACCCCCTCTAGGTGAAAAAACCCACCCTTTCGGATGGGTTCTTCAACTTGCGACCCTGACCGGACTTGAACCGGCGACCTCCGCCGTGACAGGGCGGCGCGCTAACCAACTGCGCTACAGGGCCATGCTATTTAGTTCTATTGTTTGTGACCCCAACGGGATTCGAACCCGTGTTAACGCCGTGAAAGGGCGCCGTCCTAGGCCACTAAACGATGGGGCCATGACGAACTTCGCTTCATAGCTACCGAGGGACAAGCATAGGGCGCACTTCGCGAAATGCCAAACTGAGCTCTGTGACACACCAGATCGAATGAACCGCGCATGGTCCGTAACAGCGAGTAGGTTCAAGTAGTTGTCGAGAGTTTGGCCATGTTCCTGTTGTTACTGTGGTCAGTGTTGTGAGCGTTATAAACGCGGTGGAAGGTGTTACAAGAGCGATGAGCATTCGGGGCAAGCGCGGCGAATTCGCCAGCGCGCGGCGCATCACGCGCATCATCCGGGCCGTGGCCCTCGCAGCTTCGCTGTCTCTCCTCGTGACAGTCGCCGTTGTTGCGACAAGCCCGGAGCCCGCGTACGCCAAGGAATACCCCTCGTGGAGCGACGTCCAAAAGGCGCGCGGCAGCGAGGCCCGCACAAAGGCTGAGGTCAAGCGCATCCGCGGTTTGCTGAGCGCACTCCGCGTCGAGGTAGAAGAAACGCAGGCCGAGGCCCAGGAAAAGGGCGAGCTTTACCAAATCGCTGACCAGAAGTTTCAGGAGCAGGCGCTCAAGACCGAAGAGCTGCAGTCGCAGGCCACCGAGGCGAAAGAGCTCGCCGCAGAGTCCAAGCAGCGCGCCGGCGAAATGATCGCGCAGCAGTACCGCTCCGGTAACGGCGACATCACCACAAACCTTTTTGTCAACGCGTCGCGGGCCGACGACCTGCTCTACAGCTACGGCATGGCCGACAAGTTCACCGAGCAGACGAGCGGCATCTACGACAAGGCGATCCAGGACCAGAACTCGTCGCAGGCGCTCACCGACCAGGCCGACATCGCCAAGACCCTGCTCGAAGAACTCAAGGTCGAGGCTGAAGCGGCAATGCAGGTCGCACAGGCTGCAGCTGACAAGGCGGCCGACGCGCTCGCCGAGCAGGAAGCGCGCCAGACACTTCTCAACGCGCAACTCGCGGTTCTCGTCGAGCGTCGCAAGGTCACCGAACGCGACTATCTCAAGGGTGTCAAGGCCGCGGCAGGTGCCAACGCGGGCATCGGTGCCGGACAGATCAGCGCCTCCGGCTGGGCCCGCCCCGGCGTCGGACGCATCACCAGCAGCTTCGGCTACCGCGCCTACCCGGCGGGCTTCCACCTCGGAACCGACATCGGCACGGGCTGCGGCGGCGGCGAGTACGCGGCACACGCCGGCACCGTCAGCTACGCGGGCTGGAACGGCGTCTACGGCAACTTCATCCGCATCGACCACGGCAACGGCATCCAGACCGAGTACGGCCACATCCAGAACGGCGGCATCAAGGTGCGCAACGGCCAGCGGGTCGGTGTTGGGCAGCTCATCGCCCTCGCGGGAGACACCGGCGGAGCGACCGGATGTCATCTTCACTTCGGTGTGCGCATCAACGGCGTTGTGACTGACCCGGTGCCCTTTATGCGCGGCCAGGGCATTCGCCTGGGCTAACTCGCCTGAGCGTCGGCTCCGCGCGGCCGCGCGGGCGTCGGTCGCGACATCCACCCGTGTGCGTGTGAGACGTTCCAACCGTCAGAAAGTGCTCTTCGTTGCGGTTTTAACGACAGTTTGCGACGGTTGGAACGTCTCGCGGCAATGGGGGCGAGCACCCAGATGCCAAAAATCGACCCCCGCCCGCAGGCGAGGGTCGATTCGTGGCAGTTCGGTGAGGGCTAGTGGCCTTCGACCTTGAGCTTCTCGATGCCATCGAGGATGATCTGCTCGGCCTCAGCGGCGTCGCCCCATCCTTCGGTGCGCACCCACTTGCCGGGCTCGAGGTCCTTGTAGTGCTCGAAGAAGTGCTCGATCTCCTTGCGCGTGAACTCGGGGATGTCGTTGATGTCCTGGATGTGGCTCCAGCGCGGGTCCTTCGCGGGAACCGCGATGACCTTGGCGTCTGAACCGCCGTCGTCGGTCATGTTGAACACGGCGACGGGGCGAACCGAGACGCCAACACCGGGGAACAGCGGGTAGTCGAGCAGCACGAGCACGTCGACGGGGTCACCGTCGAGGCCGAGGGTGTTCTCGAAGTAGCCGTAGTCGGTGGGGTAAACGAAAGTCGTGAAGAGAACGCGGTCGAGGTAAACGCGACCGGTCTCGTGGTCGACCTCGTACTTGTTTCGGCTCCCCTTGGGGATCTCGATGACGGCGTCGTAGGCGGCCATAGTTGTTGTGCTCCTTGGGTTGGGGGATTGCTGCAATAACGTTACTGGATGGACTCCGCGCGTCGCCCCCGACTTTCTCCCGCAATCGCAGACGTCCGTCGCGCGGTGAGGTCGGTGGTCGAGCGCAGCCGAGACCAGATCGAGCGAAGCCCAGATCACGCCGAAACCGCCCCCCTCATCCTCGTCGCCCTCTCCGGCGGCCCCGACTCGCTCGCCCTTGCGGCAGCCACGGCTTTCGAAGCGCCGCGCGCAGGCCTTCGCGCCGGTGCCGTGATCGTCGACCACGGGTTACAGGCCGGGTCGGCGGATGTCGCGGCGCGCGCCGCGGCGGCTGCGACATCCATCGGGCTTGATCCTGTTGTTGTGCGCCGGGTGACCGTCGACGGCTCCGGTGGACCTGAGGCCGCCGCTCGCGATGCCCGCTACGCGGCGCTCGCCGGGGTCGCGGCTGAGACGGGTGCGATCGCCGTGCTGCTCGGGCACACGCTCGACGACCAGGCCGAGACCGTGTTGCTCGGGCTGGCGCGCGGAAGCGGCGCGGTGAGTTTGCAGGGCATGGACGCGGTTGCGGGCCTGTACCGTCGCCCGCTGCTCGGCATCCGCCGGGCGACGACCGAGCAGTTTTGCGCCGACGCAGAGCTTGAGCCGTGGCACGACCCGCACAATCTCGACCAAAGCTTCACCCGCGTGCGCGTGCGAACGTCGATCCTGCCGATGCTCGAGGCCGAGCTCGGCCCGGGTATCGCCGACGCCCTGTCGCGCACGGCCGACCAGTTGCGCGAAGACTCCGATGCTCTCGATCATTTCGCCGAGGAGATGGCCGAAGACTTCGCGCAGATCGTTGAGGCCGGTATTGCGCTGCCCGTGTCAGCGCTGGCGGCGCAGCCTGCGGCGCTCAGGCAGCGACTGATTCGGCTGGTTGTCGCGAGTGAGTTCCACTTGTCGCTCAGTCGCATCCAGACTCTCGAGGTGGCGCGCCTCGTCACCGACTGGCACGGCCAGAAACCGCTCGACCTGCCGGGCGTTAGGGTTGAACGACGCAGCGGACTCATCGTTTTCGCCGCGACAACGGTCGGCGAACTCACCGGCCAGGACCCCGTAGTCGAACACTGAACAGGAACCCCATGGAATTCAGCGACGTCGAGTCAGACCTCACCGAGATCCTGTTCACGCAGGATGAGATTCACGCGAAGATCGCAGAGCTCGCGCGCAAGATCGAGTCCGACTACGCGGGCGAGAAGCTCCTGCTGGTCGGTGTGCTGCGCGGTGCGGTTATGGTCATGGCCGATCTCGCGCGCGAACTGAAGCTTCCGCTTGAGATGGACTGGATGGCCGTCTCGTCGTACGGCGCCGGCACGCAGTCGTCGGGTGTTGTTCGCATTCTGAAAGACCTCGACTCCGACCTTCAGGGCCGCAAGGTGCTCATCGTCGAAGACATCATCGACTCCGGCCTCACCCTGTCGTGGCTGCGCGCGAACCTCGAGAGCCGCGGCGCTGCGTCGGTGGAGATCTGCGCGCTGCTGCGCAAGCCCGAGGCCGCCAAGGTCGAGGTCGACGTGAAGTACGCGGGCTTCGAGATTCCCAACGCTTTTGTCGTCGGCTACGGCCTCGACTTCGCCGAGAAGTACCGCAACCTGCGTGGCATCGCGGTGCTGGCGCCGCACGTCTACGCCTAGTTCATTCGTCGATTGAGCGAAGTCGAAATCAGCGCGCAGGTTTGTTACTTGCGCGGCTGAATATTGCGGCGCGCAACTAACAAACGGTCGCGCGACTGCTCCACCGGAGTCGCAGTGCGCCTCGGGCGAACATCCGGCGTACATCCAGCGCGGTACCGGTAGCCTTGCAGGACGTTTTCTGAGCAGGAAGGTGCCGGGCCCGCGGGTCACGGAAAGCCATGGATTTCAAGCGCATCATTCGCAGCCCGATTCTCTACGTCGTGGTTGCTGTAGTCCTCGTGGTGATAGGTACAAGCCTGTTCTCCGCGAACGGCTTCAAGGAGATTTCGACGAAGGACGGTCTCGCCCTCATCGAGGGGTCCGTCAAGGGCACAACGGTCAAGGAAGTGAAGATTGTCGACGGCGAGCAGCGCGTTGACCTCGAGCTGACGAAGGCGTACAAGGAAGCCGGCACCCAGGTGCGCTTCTACTACGTCACGCCGCGTGGCCCCGAGGTCATTGACGCCGTCAACGCGAACTCGAAGATCAAGGACTACCGCGACGAGGTTCCTCAGTCGAACTTCTTTACGTCGTTCCTCGGAATCCTTCTGCCGTTCCTGATCATCGGTGTGCTGTTCTACTTCATCATCGGTCGCATGCAGGGCGGCGGCAACCGCGTTATGCAGTTCGGTAAGTCGAAGGCGAAGCTTGTCGGCAAGGAAAGCCCGCAGGTCACATTTGCGGATGTCGCGGGAGCCGATGAGGCAATCGAGGAGCTCGAGGAGATCAAGGACTTCCTCAAGGAGCCGGCGAAGTTCCTGGCCGTTGGCGCCCGCATCCCGAAGGGCGTGCTGCTGTACGGCCCTCCCGGAACCGGCAAGACCCTCCTCGCGAAGGCTGTTGCCGGCGAGGCAGGCGTGCCGTTCTACACGATCTCCGGTTCTGACTTCGTCGAGATGTTTGTCGGTGTTGGTGCGAGCCGCGTTCGCGACCTGTTCCAGCAGGCGAAGGAGAACGCACCCGCGATCATCTTCATCGATGAGATCGACGCCGTCGGTCGTCACCGTGGTGCCGGTATCGGTGGCGGTAACGACGAGCGCGAGCAGACCCTCAACCAGTTGCTCGTCGAGATGGACGGCTTCGACGCCAACGCGAACGTCATCCTCATCGCCGCGACGAACCGCCCCGACGTGCTCGACCCCGCACTTCTGCGCCCGGGTCGCTTCGACCGCCAGATCGGCGTCGACTCGCCTGACCTTCAGGGCCGCAAGAAGATCCTCGAGGTGCACGGCAAGGGCAAGCCGCTCGCGAAGGGCGTTGACCTCGAGGTGCTCGCGCGCAAGACGCCGGGCTTCACGGGTGCCGACCTCGCGAACGTGCTCAACGAGGCAGCTCTTCTTACCGCGCGCAGCAATGCGCAGCTCATCGACAATCGAGCGTTGGATGAGGCTGTCGACCGCGTTATGGCGGGGCCGCAGCGCCGCACGCGACTGATGAACGACAAAGAGAAGCTCATCACCGCGTACCACGAGGGTGGTCACGCCCTGGCTGCCGCGAGCATGCGCAACACCGACCCCGTGACGAAGGTCACGATCCTGCCGCGCGGTCGTGCCCTCGGTTACACGATGGTTCTTCCGCTCGAAGACAAGTACTCGGTCACGCGCAACGAGTTGCTCGACCAGCTCGCCTACGCGATGGGTGGCCGCGTCGCCGAGGAGATCGTGTTCCACGACCCGACGACGGGTGCCTCCAACGACATCGAGAAGGCGACATCCATCGCTCGTCGTATGGTCACGGAGTACGGCATGAGTGCGCTTGTCGGGTCAGTGAAGCTCGGTCAGGCACAGGGCGAACCCTTTATGGGCCGCGACATGGGTGCGAGCCGCGACTACTCCGACGACGTTGCTAAGACTGTCGACGCCGAGGTGCGCGCGCTTATCGACCAGGCGCACGATGAGGCCTGGCAGGTGCTCAACACGAACCGCGACATTCTCGACCAGCTCGCTACCGAGTTGCTCGAGAAGGAGACGCTCGACCACAACCAGCTTGCCGAGATCTTCACGAACATCGAGAAGCTGCCGGAGCGCCCACAGTGGCTGTCCAGCCAGACGCGCACGCTGAGCGACCGCCCGCCGGTCAAGGTTCCGAGCAAGGCACCGATCGACCCCGAGGCTGTGGACGGCGGCGTGGACTCCGAGCCGCCCGTCAAGCCGAAGCGTGCTCCGCGCCCGCGCAAGACACCCGGCATCGCGACAGCCTAGAAACGCCATGGCTATCGACACTGGACGCATCGAGGCGGCCGTTGCCGAGATCCTCTCCGCTATCGGGGAGGATCCGGCGCGTGCCGGCCTTGAGTCGACTCCCCAGCGCGTAGCCGAGGCGTACCGCGAGTTCTTCGCCGGGCTCGCGGTCGACCCGCTCGACCATCTTGCCGAGACGGTTGAGCTGGGCAAGGACGAGCTCGGCGAGCTTGTGCTGCTCAGGGATATCGAGTTCCGCTCGATCTGCGAGCACCACCTGCTGCCGTTCGTCGGGCGCGCGCATGTCGCGTACGTTCCCGGCAATCGCGTTGTCGGCCTCGGGCGTCTGCCCCGGGTCGTCGACACCCTCGCCTCGCGCCCGCAGCTTCAGGAGCGCCTCACCGAGGAGATCGCCAACGCGCTCCAGGAGGGGCTCGACCCCCGCGGTGTGCTCGTTGTTATCGACGCCGTGCATGGCTGTGTTTCGGCCCGTGGGGTTAGACAGGCGAAGAGTTCAACTGTGACAATGGCCTCGCGGGGCACCCTGAGTGACCCGGTCGAAAGGGCGGAGATCATGGCCCTGATAGGGGGCGGAACGCGTGACTAAGGAGCTCGTGCGCGTCGGCCGCGCCATCCACACCCGCCCTTTGATTATGGGCATTGTCAATGTGACCCCCGATTCGTTCAGCGATGGCGGCCAGTTTGATTCAACCGATGCGGCGATCGAGCATGGCCTTGCTCTCGTCGAGTCGGGTGCTGAGATTGTGGATGTCGGCGGCGAGTCGACTAGGCCGGGCGCAGAGCGGGTGGATGTCGCAACCGAACGTAAGCGCGTGCTGCCCGTCGTCGAGGAGCTTGTTGGTCGCGGCGTGCGCGTGAGTGTCGACACGACCCGCGCGGAGATCGCGCTGGAGTGCGTCGAGGCCGGCGCCGAGTTTATTAACGACGTCTCGGGTGGTCTCGCTGACCCGGAAATGTATCGCACGATTGCGGCGACCGGCGTGAGCTACATAGCCATGCACTGGCGTGGCCACAGCGAAACGATGCAGGAGCTCACCGAGTACGAGAACGTTGTGACCGATGTGCGGTCGGCGCTCAAGTCCCGCATCGCGGAGATGCTCGTCTGGGGCATCGAGCCCGGGCGCATCATCATCGACCCGGGCATTGGTTTCTCGAAGACGAGCGAGCAAAACTGGGCTTTGCTCGGGCACCTCGACGAGCTCGTGACTCTCGGCTACCCCGTGCTGATCGGTGCGTCGCGCAAGCGCTTCATCGGCGACCTGTACTTCGACGCCGAGACCGATCGCGACCCGGCGACGTCGATCATCAGCGCGCTCTCGGCGCAGGCCGGGGCGTGGGCGGTGCGCGTGCACAACGTCGACTCAACGAAGGCGGCGCTCGACGTGTGGAGTGCGTGGGAGAACGGTTCCCGCTCGTGAAGGACTCGATAACTCTCACCGGCCTGCGCGCCAACGCCTTTCACGGCGTCTTTGACCACGAGCGTCGCGATGGTCAGATTTTTATCCTGGATGTCACGGTGTGGCTCGATCTCGCGGCCGCGGCCTCGGGTGACGAGCTGGCCAAAACCATTCACTACGGAGAGCTCGCGCTCGAAATTGTTGGGGCCGTCGAGAGTGACCCGGTCGACCTCATCGAGACCGTCGCGCAGCGCATCGCCGACGTTGTGCTCGCGCACGAGGCCGCCGAAGGCACGCGCGTGACGGTGCACAAGCCGAGCGCGCCGATCACCGTGCCCTTCGATGATGTGGCCGTCACCATCGAGCGATGGCGCGCGTGAACGGCGAGCGGGTGGTGCTCTCGCTCGGTAGCAACCTCGGCGACCGCGAGGCGACGCTGCGCGCGGGTGTCGACGCGATTGTTGCGCTCGACGGCGTTGCCCCGGTCGCGGCGTCGGGGCTCGTGGAGACTCCCGCGCTCAAGCCGCACGGCGTCGACCTTGACGCGCCCGCGTATCTCAACGCCGTACTCATCGTCACGTCGACCGCCGAACCGGAGGAGCTGCTCGTGAGCCTGAACGACATCGAGCGTTCCCTCGGGCGCGAACGTGATGAACGCTGGGGTGACCGCACCCTCGACATCGACATCGTTGTCTGGGGTTCGCGCTCTCTGGCAACCGAGACCCTCACGATCCCGCACCCGCGGGCCGCAAGCCGCGCTTTTGTGCTCGCGCCCTGGCTCGAGGTCGATCCCTCGGCCGAGCTTCCGGAAGGCCCGGTCGCCGCGCTTCTGACCGAGCAGCCGACCCGCTACCCGGCGGGGGCGCTCCTGTGACGCGCACCGCGGCATCCACGATCGTTCTGCTCGCCATCATCGGCGGGGCGGCCGGCTGGCTGTTCGAGTTCGCGCTCGTCGCGATGGGCCGCGCAATCGCCGTGCCACCCGCGACCCTGTCGATTGCACTCGTCGGCATCGGCACAATAGTTGTGCTGATGGCGCTGCCGATCTGGCGCGTTGTGCGCGGAACCGCCACCAAGCGGGTCGACCCGTTCTACGCGACCCGGGTTGTTGTGCTCGCGAAGGCCTCAAGCCTCGCCGGCGCGCTGCTCACCGGTGGCATGGCGGCGGTCACCGCTTTTGTGCTGACGCGCTCCGTTTTGCCGGCGGTAGGCTCGATCGCGCTAACAGTCGCGGCGCTCGTGTGCGCCGCGCTCCTGCTCGCGGCAGGACTCGTCGCGGAGAAGATGTGCACGCTTCCGCCCCAGGATGACGGCACACGCACCCCCAACCTGAGCGAGGAACTCCAGTGACCGAACGCCTCGAGCTTCCCGTCGCCGAGTGGCACCGCGTTTCACCGAAATACGTCGTCGTCGACGTTGTCGGGTACATCATCTTCGCAGCAATGATCCTGATCCCCGCGTCGCTCGCGTCGTACTGGATCGGGTTCGCCTGGATGTGGGCAGCCACGGCCGCACTCGGCCTCATCTTTCTGCTCATCATCGTCTTTACCCCCGGGCGGGTCAGGTCGATCGGCTACGCACTCCGCGATGACGACCTGCTGTTTCGCCGCGGCATTCTGTTCCAGCGTTTTGTCGCGATCCCGTACGGCCGCATGCAGCTCGTCGACATCAACCGTGGCCCGCTCGCGCGTGCCCTAGGGCTGAGCGAGCTCAAGTTCGTCACGGCGGCCGCTGCGTCGGGCGTCACGATCCCCGGGCTCCCCGCGCAAGACGCAGAGGAGCTGAGAGACACGCTCGTCACGCTCGCCGAGAGCCGCAGGGCCGGGCTGTGACGAAGTTCACCGACGGCGAGTGGCATCGGCTGCATCCGCTGACGCCGCTGCTCAAGGGTGGCATTGCGTTTGTCGCGATCATCGCGTTTATCGTCGTCAATCTGCGCGACATCCTGATCGAATCGTTTCTTGGCGACGGTCGCGGCAGAGATGAAGAGCCGCTTCTCTGGCTCGCCGACCACGGCTTTATCGGCATCGCGGTGCTCGCCGTGCTGGGCATCCTCATCATTTTTGTTGTGGGCTTTTACCTGTCGTGGCGCATGCACACGTTCCGCATCACCGACGAGGTGGTCGAGGTGCGCAGCGGCATCCTGTTCCGCACCCATCGCAAGGCGCGACTCGACCGTATCCAGGGCATCAACATTGCGCGACCGTTTCTGCCGCGACTGTTCGGGGCAGCAAAGCTCGAGGTCAACGTCGCGGGCCAGGACGCCAACGTTCAGCTCGAGTACCTCGCGTCTGCCGCGGCCGATGAGCTGCGGCGGGAGATCCTGCGGCTCGCTTCGGGCACGCAGGCCGCGGCTGCTGAGCCGGTTCTCGATGCCACCGGCACGCTCATCGAGAAGCGCGTCGCAGAGTTCATCGGCCCCGAGCTCGACCCGACCATTGCGCTCGTCGAGCCGCAGTCGATCGTCAAGCTCAACACCGGGCGGCTGCTCGGCTCGCTGCTGCTGAGCGGTTTTACGATCTTCCTCATCGCGCTCGTCGTCGGTGTCGCGGTCGGCGTGACGATCACCGGGTCGCTCGGCTTTCTCATCCCGGTGATCTTCGGCATCATCGGCACGTTCCGCTACTACGTCACGCGGTTTACAAAGTCGCTGCGCTACAGCATCGCCGGCACGCCCGACGGTGTGCGCGTCGGCTTCGGACTGCTCTCGACCAGCAACGAGACGCTCCCGCCCGGCCGCATTCACTCGGTGCAGGTGAGCCAGCCGATCATGTGGCGCATCACCGGCTGGTGGGAGATCAAGGTCAATCGCGCGTCAACGTCGTCCGCGACGGGAGCCGCTGGGCAGGCCAACACAACCATCCTCCCGGTCGGCAACATCACCGACGTGCGCAACGTTCTCGCGCTTGTGCTTCCCGGGGTCGACGCCGACCTTCTCGCGGCGGCACTCGTGTCCAAGGGCGGCGACGACGGCTTTATCAACTCGCCGCCGCGCGCGCGTGTGCTGCGCTGGTTCTCCTGGCGTCGCAACGGCTTCGCGCTGACCTCGTCGGCGGTGCTCCTGCGCAAGGGACAGATCTGGCGCGAACTGGTCATCGTGCCGCAAGCGCGCCTGCAGAGCGTCGCGATTCACCAGGGGCCGCTGCTGCGATCCCTCCGGCTTGCCGCGCTGCGCTTCCACACCGTCGCCGGCCCCATCACACCAACGATCGGCGCGGTTGACGCTTCGATCGCGACCGAGCTTTTTCTCAATACGGCGGATGGCGCCATCCAATCGTCCTCGTCTGACACGAGTCACCGGTGGCGCAGCGGCGAGGCCCTCGCGTGAGCGCGGCAGGGCAGCGCTCCGGTCGTCTCGGCATCGGCATCATCGGTGCCGGGCGGGTTGGGCCGATTCTCGGTGCGGCGCTCGCGGGCGCTGGGCATGCGATAGTCGGCATCTCGGCCGTGTCGCAGGCCAGTCACGACCGCGCCGAGGCGATTTTGCCGAACGTGCCGATACTTGAGATTCCCGACGTGATCGAGCGCAGCGAACTCGTTATTCTCGCCGTGCCCGAGTCGGAACTCGAACAGCTCGTCGCCGGTCTCGCGGCAGCAGGCGTCTGGCAGCCGGGCCAGCTTGTGATGCACACGGCGGCCAGCTTTGGCACTTCCGTGCTCGCCCCCGCTGTCGCCGCCGGGGTTATCCCACTCGCCATCCACCCGGCGATGGCCTTCACCGGAACGAGCATTGACATCTCCCGACTGCGTGACAGCTGGTGCGCCGTGACGGCTCCCGGCCCCGTGCAGCCGATCGGCCAGGCGCTTGTCGTCGAGATGGGCGCCGAGCCGGTCATGATCGCAGAAGCCGACCGACCCGCGTACGCCGAAGCCATCGCGACAGCGACAAGTTTCTCGGCGGCAATCGTGTCGCAAGCCGTCGGAATCCTCGCCGGTCTCGGCATCGAATCGCCCGGCACCGTGCTCGCCCCACTCGTGCGCTCGTCGGTGGAGAACGCGCTCGGCGCCGCGGGAGCCGGCGACGGCAGCGCTACTATCGATCTGGCGCTGTGAACCATTCACGCGTTGTAAGGAAATACCCGTGACCTCCCCCGTTGTCATCAGCACAATCGCCGCCCTGCGCGAAGCACTCAAGGATGCGGGCGACGTCGCACTCGTTCCCACGATGGGTGCGCTGCACGACGGGCACCTCGCGCTCGTCGCTCGTGCTCGCGAACTCGCGCCCACCGTTGTCGTCTCGATCTTTGTGAACCCGCTGCAGTTCGGCCCGAGCGAAGACCTCGCCAAGTACCCGCGCTCCCTCGACGCTGACCTCGAGCTGCTCGACGGTGTCGCCTACGTCTTCGCGCCCACTGTCGAAGAGCTCTACCCGGAGTGGCCGATCGCGACGATCGTTCGCCCCGGCAAAGTTGCAACGCTCTTCGAGGGACGCTCACGCCCGGGACACTTCGACGGCGTGCTCACCGTCGTCGCCAAGCTTCTCAACATCGTCAGCCCCACCTTTGTGCTGTTCGGCCAGAAAGACGCCCAGCAGGTTTACCTGGTGAAGCGTATGGTCGCCGACCTCAACCTTCCGGTGACCGTCAAGGTCGTCGAGACCGTGCGCGAAGACGACGGACTCGCCCGCTCCAGCCGCAACCGCTTTCTCGACGACAAGCAGCGACGTGCGGCACGCGTGCTCTCGCAAGCCCTCGAGGCTGCCGAGTCATCCGCCGATCGTGGCATCGATGGCGTCATCGCCGCAGCCCAGTCGGTGCTGATGGGCGAGCCACAGGTCACACTCGACTACTTCGCGGTTGTGAACCCCGCCACCTTCCTGCCCGTTGACGACGACTACCGCGGACCAGCCGACGTGCTGCTTGCCGCGACCGTCGGCGAGACGCGGCTCATCGACAACGAGCGCATTCACCTCGGCGGTTGAGTAGGCCGGCCACGGCCGTATCGAAACCAGATCGGCCTGACCGCCACCCCGCCAATTGCCCCAAGTGTCTAGATGCGCGAGCCGGACTAGACATTCGGGGCATCTCGCGAGCCCAACCGTCGAAAACTGCTCCAAACCCGCCCGGTTGAAGCACTTTTCGACATTTTCGCGCGGGGGTCATCTGCGGTTTCGTTGAAAAGTGCTGCAACGGGAGACTTTTGGCGCAGTTTTCGACGAAGCGGGGTGGATGTCGCGGCGCAAGCTCGCGCCACGCTCGCCAGCTACCATGGAACGTCATTAACAGCGGGAGTACAGCCATGACCGAGCAGGACCAGCCAGTTGAACTGAGCGCCGAAGAGATCAGCGAGCAGAAGGCTGTACGTCTGGCGAAGCGGGAGCGTCTCATCGCTTCCGGTGCAGAGGCTTACCCCGTTGGCGTGCCCGTGACAACGACGATCGCCGCAGTGCGCAGCGAGTACGCAGAGCTTGAGACCGACACGGCCACCGGCGTCACCGTTGGACTCGCGGGTCGCGTTGTGCATTCCCGCATCGGCGGCAAGCTCTGTTTTGCGGCGCTGCAGGCCGGCGACGGCCAGCGCATCCAGGTGATGGTGAGCCTGGCCGAAGTCGGCCAAGAGTCGCTCGACGACTGGAAGGCCCTCGTCGACCTCGGCGACCACGTGTTCGTCAGCGGCGAGGTCATCTCGAGCCGCCGCGGCGAACTCAGCATTCTCGTCAAGGAGTGGAAGATCGCCGCGAAGGCAATCCTCCCCCTGCCGAACCTGCACTCCGAACTCAGCGACGAGGCGCGCGTGCGCAGCCGCTACCTCGACCTCATCGTGCGCGAGCAGGCCCGCGTCACGGTGCGTGCCCGGGCCGCGGTCAACGCGAGCCTGCGGGCGACCTTCACCGACCACGAGTACCTCGAGGTCGAGACCCCCATGCTTCAGGTGATGCACGGCGGCGCCTCGGCCCGCCCCTTCGCAACGCACTCGAACGCGTTCGACACCGAACTCTTCCTGCGCATCGCGCCCGAGCTGTACCTCAAGCGTGCGGTTGTCGGCGGAATCGACCGCGTCTTCGAGATCAACCGCAACTTCCGTAACGAGGGTGCCGACTCGACGCACTCGCCCGAGTTCGCGATGCTCGAGGCGTACCAGGCCTACGGCGACTACAACCAGATGGCCGACCTCACCCAGGAGCTCGTGCAGAAGGCGGCAATCGCGGTCTCTGGCTCCACGATCGTCACCTGGGCCGACGGCACCGAATTCGACCTTGGCGGCGAATGGGACCGCATCTCGATGTACGAGTCCCTCAACAAGGCATCAGGCTTGGATGTCACGCCGCAGACACCTGCGGAAGAACTGCTCGTTCACGCCGCAGCGGCAGGC
>Ga0247805_1000222_pt1 | contig 34165 bp, 31 predicted proteins | sample UWRJL044104R1_FD_180930 | JGI IMG/M metagenome (GOLD analysis project Ga0247805, IMG submission 180930) | Plant litter microbial communities from Arlington Agricultural Research Station in Wisconsin, United States - UWRJ-L044-104R-1 | ecosystem: Environmental > Terrestrial > Plant litter >... | reverse complement strand
TGGTAGAAAAGTAATTTTTCGGTTTCTACCCGTACTCGTAACATTACAATCAGCACCCGAAGAAGTAAAAGTAATGTAAACACGATAACTCCCACTTTCCGCTGGAGTACCACCAGTTATTGTTAAAGTTGAAGTGTTTGTTCCCGAATAAATTGCTCCATCGCTAATTTCTTCCCAAACTTCAGATATCACTGATTTTTTCCAACGATAAGAAACCACATTAGCAGGATAAGAAGTAGTAACGGTATACGAATAATTAGTCCCAAAACACTGAGTTATATTAGTACCACCTGTAACATCGTTAATTTCATTTACAGTAAGCGTTGCTACATCAGAAGTAACACTTGAACTACCATCAGAAACAATAACCTGAAATTGAGTTCCGTGAGGATATTGTGCACTACCTACTCTGCCAATTCTTAGATTATCCGTTTGAGAATAATCGGTATTATTTTCAGCATCTGTAATAGTTAGAAAACCAGGATCTACGGGTCTCTTCCGTTGCCAAGTATAAGTCAATCCAGTACCCGAAGCAATTACTTTAAACCGAACTGAATTTCCTTCACATTCCAATTGACTTAAAGGTTGTGTTGTAATAACTGGCTCTAAATCCTCAATTTCAGCAATACTATAATGTGCATTCCCATTCGTGGTAATAAAAAATAAAATAACAAATTGAAGTAAAAATAGTTTCATAATTTTCGAATTATAAAATTAAACCCTAGCATATGTAGTAAAAAAATTCTCTCTTTTTTATAGGCTCTAAAAATAATAACGAAAACCATTTCTTACAATACCCAGATTTAGTGATTTTTAAAACACTTTAAAACAAAGCATTAGCTTCAAATTATTAAAACTATAATCCGATAAAATATTTGGTTTTAAATCCATAATTTTGGTTTCAAGATGAAAGATATTTACACGATAAAAGAAGCCATTAATAAAATAGAGCATTACTGTGCTTATCAGGAACGCTGTCATGAAGAAGTAGAGCAAAAATTGCGAAGCATGAAAATGGATTCCGATGAAATTGACCAAATCATAGCCCATCTTATCAACGATAATTTTCTAAACGAAGAGCGTTTTGCCTGTAGTTTTGCAAGAGGAAAACACCGTATCAAACATTGGGGAAAAATCCGGATTACTAATGAATTAAAATTCAGAGGCATTAATCAAACCTTAATAAATATTGCTTTACAAGAAATTGATCCCGAAGAATATTATACCACTTTTGATACTTTGGCCAATAGAAATTGGGAATCCATTCAGGAAAAAAATACGTTGAAAAAAAGAAAGAAGTTTTGCGACTTTATGTTAAGACGCGGTTTTGAAAGCAATCTCGTTTATGAAAAAGTTCGAGAATTGGAAAGCAGTGACCAGGTTTCAAGTGATCAGTAATCAGCTTTTAGTGTTCAGTTATAAAAGTCATTAAATAAAAAACATAACAAATCATCCGTAAAATTCGTTAATCTGTGGTAAAAAACTGTGGACTTCGTGTATTCTTTGTGAGCTTTGTGGTTAAATCGCTAACAAAACACTCACCGCATTTCCACCAAAACCTACCGCATTTACCAATACTTTTTTGATAGGCTTTGTTTGAGTTTGTGCTTTCGCAAAAGGAACTCCAATAAATTGATTGTGTTGTAACATCAACACGGCCAATTCTACACTCAACATTCCCGAAGCGCCAAAAGTGTGTCCAATTTTCCACTTATTTGTAGTTAACAATGGAAGACTTTCGCCGAAGATTTTCTGAATCGCCTTATACTCCGTTAAATCTCCTGCTTTTGTTCCAGGAGCATGCATCACAATTACATCAACCTCTTCTAAATTTGTATTCTGCAAAGCCATTTTCATTGATTTTTGGAAACAAGTCGCCTCAGCAGAAATAGAAATATTGTGTTCTAAAATTTCAGTGGCATAACCAATGCCTTCAATAAAAGCCAAAGCATTCTCTTTTTTCCCTATTTCGAGACAACAAACTGCCGCTCCTTCACCCAGAATCATCGAATTTAGTTTTTTTTCTAAATTCAGCGCCTGATTGGGATAGGCATCTTCGCTATGAGAATATATTTTCAAAGCCCGCATTTGAGCAATTGTAAAATCGGTTAGAGGAGCTTCGCTTCCACCAATAAGAAACTTATCAACCATTCCAGCACGCAACCAGGCCACACCGTTTAAAAGGGCGTGTAAAGCCGTAGAACAAGTGATAGAATGGGAGATTTCAGGTCCAGTACTTTGCAAATCATGTCCAACCCAAGAAGAAATATTCCCTAAAGTTGTTGTTGGCGAAGCCAAAGTTTGCGCTTTGCCTGTTTCTAAATATTCCTGAAAATGCTTTTCGAATAAATCAGTCGCGCCACGTGAAGAACCAATATTGATTCCGAAAACCGAATCGGTATCCCATCCCGCATTTTTAACCGCTTGACGCGAAGCTGCCATAGCATACAAAACCGACTTGTCTAAGGATTTGTATTTAACATCCGATTGCTGCAATTCAGCCACAATTTGCTCTAAATTTTCATCTAAAGCTGCAACCCAGGTTTCCTGATTGTCTAAATACTTTTTAGAGAAACAATGATTTTCAGAAAGATAATTTTCCCAAATGGTTTTAGCATTGTTACCCAAAGGAGAAATAGATGCTAGAGCTGTAATCGAAATTATTGTTGACAAGGCTATTTATTTTACCGCAAAGGTCGTGAAGTTTTTTAAAAAAATTGACCACAAAGAGCACAAAGAAGGCACAAAGTTCGCTAAGTTTTTACACGAAAATTAAATAATTTAGGTAGTTAAAAATTGACAGTGAATTAAACAGATAAAAAACAGTGGTCTTTGTGGTTGAACTTTAAACTATTTCCAATGCATTTTCCACCACATCATACACTTTTTGTAATTGAGCATCGGTAATAATATAAGGTGGTAAAATGTAAACAATATTTCCTACCGGTCGCAGAATGATTCCGTTTTCGATAAAGAAATTATACAACTTAGTACGCATCGTTCCATAATAACTTTCTTCGCTTTCTTTCTTTATTTCCAATGCAAAAATAGTCCCCAAAACACGAGTAGCAGTCACTTTTGGATGATTCTTAATATGTTTTTGAAAAGCCAAATGATTGGCGTTTACGCGAACCAAATTGTCTTGCATTTCGGGAGTTTGCAACAATTCTAAACTCGCCAAAGCCGCCGAACAACCTGTAGGGTTTGCGGTAAATGTATGTCCGTGAAACAAAGCCTTATTGATATCATCATCATAAAAAGCTTCAAATATTTCCTGGGTAAAAGTGGTAATCGCCATCGGAATCGTTCCGCCAGTCAACGCTTTAGACAAGCACATCACATCTGGTTTTTCGGTTAGATAATCACAGGCAAAAGTCTTCCCTGTTTTACCAAAACCAGTCATGACTTCATCGGCAATAGTCAAAACATTATTTGCTGCACAAATTTGGATTAACTCATCCAAAGCTTCTGGTTCATACATCAACATTCCTGCTGCTCCTTGTACCAAAGGTTCGAAAATAAATCCAGCGCAGTTGTATTCCTGAATTACTTTTTTCAAAGCATCAAAACTCTGCTGTTCCTGTCCTTTTACAGGAACCGGAATACGTACCACATCAATAAACATTCCTTGAAAAGCCTGCGTATAAAACGAAATCCCACTTGCTGCCATAGCCGCAAAAGTATCGCCGTGAAAAGCATTTTCGAAAGCAATAATAGTAGTTCGTTTTTCGCCTTTATTGAAAAAATACTGCAAAGCTACTTTGATTGCTACTTCCACAGAAGTGGAACCATTATCAGAAAAGAATATTTTTTGTTGATTGTTAGGTAAAATTTGAATCAATTTCTCCGCTAAAACTACTGCTGGCTCATGCGTAAATCCACCAAAAAGAACGTGTTCTAAAGTCGTCAGTTGTTTATAAATCGCATCAGCTATGAATTTGTTACTATGTCCAAAAGGATTCACCCACCACGAAGCAATAGCATCAATATATTCTTTATTATTTTCATCCCAAAGTAAAGCACCTTCGCCTTTTGTAATAGCAATAGGAATTTGAGCCGTTTTATGTTGGGTATATGGATGCCAAAGGTATTGGCTGTCTTTCTCTGTTAAAGTCATTTGATTTTAGATTGAAGATTAACGATTTTTGATTTCAGAATTGAAATTGCTATTGAAGTTTCAACAACTCGTCTCGAAACAAATCAGCATATTCCTGAATTACATTTTGGTCAAAATACGGCTCTTCGTCAATTCTTCCAATGCATTTTACGCCTGTTTTATTCAAAATAATGGATTCTGTTGATTGATTTTCTTTACCATTAAACACAATTCCTGCAATAGCAATATTTCTGCTTTTCAAAGCTTCTATAGTTAACAAAGTATGATTGATACTTCCCAAATAATGACGAGAAACTACAATAACTTTATAATCTGGTTTTATCAGATCAATCACGCAATCTTGATTATTCAGTGGAACAAAAAGTCCTCCTGCTCCTTCAACCACAAGATGATTCTCTGTAAGTGGTTCTGTTGTTTTTTGTAAATCAATAACAATATTATCCAATTCAGCTGCCAAATGCGGACTAGCAGGCGTATTTAAAGCATAGCTGTTTGAATGAATTACAGTTTTACCATTCGAGATAAAAGACTTTATTTTATGACTGTCTGAGGTGTTTAAATCTCCAGCTTGGATAGGTTTCCAATAATCTGCTTCTAAGGCTTCGGTTATAATGGCTGATGCAATAGTTTTACCTACATCGGTTCCAATTCCTGTTATAAATAATTTCATTTATTTAAATTCAAATTTACATTTCTCACATTTATACTTATGCTTCGTACGAAATGGAATTCGTAAAAGAAGTGTTGAAAACATGAATGAGATTAGCGATTTTAAATCTCTTATTGAAGTAAACATCGCTATTTGTTCTGCTTCACAATTTGGACATTTAATAGGTTGATTATTGTCATCTAATGAAACTTTACTTATTTGTGATAAAACTTCTTGGGCATTTCGTAAGTCTTCATTTTTTACATACAATTTCACACCTCCCATTGCATTACTATATAATGGATTTGCATCAATTACAGCATTGTCTCTTATAAAAACATTAATACCCTCTGACTCTAATTTTCCTTTATAAATTAGAGCTTCCGATGTGTATTGATACCTGCCTATTAATGTAAAAATTGATTCTTCCATATGTTTGAATCTGTATGCTTCATTTTATTTAAAAACAAAAGTACTTAATAACTGTAATACTTCCGAAATTTCATCCTTAGTATTAAATGCATGCAAACAAAATCGAAGTCTTTCTTGTCCTTCGGGAACCGTTGGAGACAAAATAGCCTTAACATCAAAACCTTTTTCCTGAAGTTGTTTCGCAATGTTTTTTACCCTTTCATTTCCAGGAATAATAACCGATTGAATAGATGATTTACTTCGAACAAAAATAGGCTTCAAACCCAATAAATTCTTTTGCTGATTGAAGTGAATGATATTCTCACGTAACAAATTAATTTCCTTGTTTTCTTTTTCTAAATTCTGATAGGCAACTAAAATCGTTGCAACAGAATGCGGTGAAAGTCCTGTTGTATAAATAAAACTTCGGGCGAAATTGACTAAATATTGTTTCAATTCCTGAGAACCTAAAATAGCTGCTCCATGACAACCCAATCCTTTTCCAAAAGTCATGATTCGGGCAAAAACTTTGTCTTGAATACCAAATTCCTGAACCAATCCTTCACCACTTTCTCCAAAAACTCCCAAAGCATGCGCTTCGTCAAGTACTAAATAGCAGCGGTGTTTTTCAGATAAATTAACGAGTTCTTCCAGATTAGGAGTATCACCATCCATCGAAAATACACTTTCAGTCACAATGTAAATGGTTGAAGATTTATTATTACCATTGAAATTGATAATCTTTCTTTCTAAATCTTCAAAATCATTATGATTGAATTTATAAGCTTTCGCATAAGACAATTGGATTCCATCCCTAATAGAAGCATGACACAATTCATCATAAAGTATCAAATCTCCTTTTTGAGGAACTGAACTAAAGAATCCTACATTGGCATCATAACCTGAATTAAAAATCAAAGCCGATTCCGATTGATGAAATTTGCTAATAAAATTTTCTGTTATACTATATAAATTATGATTTCCAGAAAGCAATCGGGAACCTGTTGCTCCATTTTGAACAAAAGCATTATCTAATAAATATTGATGGGTATCGTTGAAAATCTGTTCTGATTTTGAAAAACCAAGGTAATCATTGGATGCAAAATCAATTAAATTAGCCTCAGAAGGCAACTGGCGCAGTGCATTATTTTGAATTCTGGATTCTAATTTTGCCTTAAGAATATTAGGTAGATTTCTCATAAATCAAAAGTAAAAAAAAAACGCCAAGCAAAGCTTGACGTTCTTGTATAAACCTAAATTGTCTTAGTCAACTAAAACAATTACTTTATTGTCTTTCATTTCAATAGTACCTGAAGAAATAGCTAAAGTATAATTTTGATCATTTACTTTCGTAAACAATTTTGCTGCTTCTTTACTAAGCTTAAAACTTGGAGCTGTAATTTTCACAATTCCTTTTTGAAGTAATGATACTATTGGAGCGTGATTGTTTAAGATTTGGAAACTTCCATCAACACCTGGTAAAGTAATTGATGTTATTTCTCCTTTAAACAAAGACACTTCTGGTGATACTATTTCTAAAATCATATTTTTTAAGTTGGAAGTTAGAAGTTGGAAGTTGGAAAATTAAGAATATTACTTCTAGCTCCCAACTTCCAGCTTCCAGCTTTATTATGCTTCTGCTAACATTTTCTCTCCAGCTTCGATAGCTTCTTCGATAGTTCCTTTAAGGTTGAATGCTGATTCTGGTAAGTGATCTAATTCACCGTCAATAATCATATTAAATCCTTTGATAGTATCTTTAATATCAACTAATACACCTGGAATACCTGTAAATTGCTCAGCAACGTGGAACGGTTGAGACAAGAAACGTTGTACACGACGTGCTCTTGATACAGCTAATTTATCTTCTTCAGATAACTCTTCCATACCTAAGATCGCGATGATATCTTGTAATTGTTTGTATTTTTGAAGAATCTCTTTTACTCTTTGTGCACAGTCGTAGTGCTCATTTCCTAAGATATGTGGAGTTAAGATACGAGAAGTAGAATCCAATGGATCTACCGCAGGATAAATACCTAACTCAGCAATTTTACGAGACAATACAGTTGTTGCATCTAAGTGAGCAAATGTTGTTGCTGGCGCCGGGTCAGTTAAATCATCCGCAGGAACGTAAACCGCTTGTACAGATGTAATAGATCCTTTGTTTGTAGAAGTAATACGCTCTTGCATAGCTCCCATCTCAGTTGCCAATGTTGGTTGGTAACCTACCGCAGATGGCATACGACCTAAAAGTGCCGATACCTCAGAACCTGCTTGTGTAAAACGGAAGATATTATCAACGAAGAACAATACGTCTTTTCCTTGATCAGATCCAGCTCCATCACGGAAATACTCAGCAATAGATAATCCAGAAAGTGCCACACGTGCACGAGCTCCTGGTGGCTCATTCATTTGTCCGAAAACGAAAGTAGCTTTAGACTCTCTCATTCCTGGTAAATCTACTTTAGATAAATCCCATCCTCCATTTTCCATAGAGTGCATGAATTCCTCACCGTATTTTATAATTCCTGACTCTAACATCTCACGAAGCAAGTCATTTCCTTCACGTGTTCTTTCTCCTACTCCTGCGAATACTGAAAGTCCACCGTGACCTTTTGCAATATTGTTAATCAATTCCTGAATCAATACTGTTTTACCTACTCCAGCACCACCAAACAATCCAATTTTACCTCCTTTTGCATAAGGCTCAATCAAATCGATTACTTTAATACCTGTAAATAAAACTTCAGATGAAGTTGATAAATCTTCGAATTTTGGAGCCTGACGGTGAATTGACATTCCGTTCTCACCTGTTTTAGGCAATTCTGGTAAACCATCAATAGCATCTCCAACAACGTTGAATAAACGTCCGTAAACATCTGCTCCAATCGGCATTTGAATAGGATTTCCTGTTCCTACTACTTCATAACCTCTGCTCAAACCATCAGTTGAATCCATCGAAATGGTACGAACTGTATTTTCTCCAATGTGAGATTGTACCTCAAGGATTAATTTAGTACCATCTTTTTTAGTGATTTCTAATGAATCATAAATTTTTGGAAGTTCAACATCCTTACCGTTGAAAACAACGTCAACTACTGGGCCAATGATTTGGGCAACTTTTCCTATTACTTTAGACATTACTTATGTATTTATTAAACAGCTATTTAGGTTTACAAAACTTACCACATCAAAATTCAATGATTTAGGTGTTTTTTCAGAGCGCAAAGATAATTTTTTAAAATAAAAAATCAACAATTTTATTTAAAAAACATAAAAAAATATAACAAGCGTTTAAAACCGCTCTAAAACCACCCTCTAAAACCTAATTTTTTAAAAAAATCAGTCTTTTAGAAATAAATAAAACACTAAAATACAAATCAAAAAACAATAGATTCATAGATTATAATATTAAGATTATTCGCTACGGATTTACAGTCCAGGACACAAAATACATTTGACCAATTAATCCCGCACCTAAAACCTGCATATATTCTTTTCCTCCAATATTTGATCCACCTACTTTTAATGTTGATTTAAGACTTGGAATACTATAATTAATCTGTGCATCGATAACAGTAGCCGAATCCACCATACCATCTACCATAAATGATTGCCATAAATAATCACTGTTCCATCTTCCACTAACATTGAAGCCAAAGTTTTTAAATAATTTTTCATTTCCAAATGATGCTTTCACTCTGTGTTTCGGTGTATTAAAACCAGGTTCAAAACTAGGATCTTTAGCTTGATCAAAATTAAACTCCGCATAATTATAATTTACACCAAATTCAAAATCTTTATATACTTTTTTTGAAAGTCCTAAACCAAAACCAAATGATTTTATCTCAACATCAGCATTAGTATACAATTGATAAGCTCTAAAGTTTCCATTAGCCAAAGCATGCAAAGATTGAACTTCTGGATTTGTTACATAAGTAGGCGCTCCTGCTGTAAAATCAAAAGTATTAGATGCCGTACCATATAATGGCGCAACCGCATTAGCCGCTCCAATAAAATTGTTATAAATATTATAATAGGCATTAATATCAATATTAACATTATTAATTCTGGAACGATAACCTAATTCAAATGCTTTTACTTCTTCAGGTTTCACATAGTTTACATCTGTTTTTCTCAATAAGGCAGCTGCTCCTGGCGTATTTCCTGGATTGGCAGCTGCAAAAGCCGCAAAAGCCATTACCGAAGACGCTGTGTACGAATTATTATAAGCATTCTCACCAGTCATTGTTACCGAAGAGCCGCCCGCATACAATTGCCCCACGGCAGGAGTACCATTTGCCACAGGTCTTGTTTCAGAATATCGCAATAAATTATCAGGCGCCGAACCTATCAAAACAGCATTACCCACATTAAAACCAATGTATTGATCCTGGGTTGTTGGGTTTCTAAAACCCGTTTGGAAAGACGCTCTAAAATTATGTGTTCTTGACTCGCCAGCGGCATACACTACCGAAACCCTTGGCGAATAACTTCCATCAAAATTTTGAGATTTATCATATCGCAACGAAGCTGTTAATTTCAATCGCTCTTCTAATAATTTCTTTTGCAATTGGCTATAAAAACCATATTCATCATAATTGATTGGTCCATTGGCATCAGTATAAATTCTTCCAAATGAATTCAACTGATATTTACGATACGATCCACCCACCTGAATTTCGGCAAACGAAATCAAATCTTTAAAATTATAATTCACATCCGAATGATATATTTTAGAATTATCTACCAATTTTGATCCCGACAAAACATCTGGATTTGAAATTACCTGATTAAAAGCAGAATTAAAAGCTGCTGTACCTGGAACTAATCTTCCTGTTTCGGCAGCTGCACGAGCAAAGGCATGCGAAGCTCCTGCATTACCTGTATAAGACGGTCCAAATAAACCCGCAAAAGCCTGAGAGTAAGCACCAGCATATTGTCCAAACCAATTGGCATCAGATTTCCACATTCTGTTTACATTGATTCCCGTAAATTGCATATCATAAGAGTCGCCTCCATTTTCAGAAGTAGTATACCCTCTCAGGAAAAAATTCTTTCCTTTGAATTCTATTTTATGTTGTTGCATAAAAAAATTATTCAGGTAATATCGATTAGCTCCCTGATAAACTGCATTTCCAAAACCAAATTTACTTTGCAAAATAACTTCTAGTTTTTCATCTCCAAAAGGTCTAAAATGAAGCGAAAGATCGATTTTTGTATTACTAGCTTTATTATCTGTTAAGTCTACTTCATTATAACCAGTTCTGGACACATTCTCATTAGGCAACAATGATGCTAAACCAGCTGGCAATAAATTATTAGCTACCAATGTTTGCCCTACAGTGTAAATGTTAGTCGAAACTTCATCTCCATATACATTAATACCATCATAATTTTGATGCGAACGATCTCTGCCTATATTTGTTTTATCATCATAATTGGTCGCAAACCAATCTGTTCCTCTCATGTAAGTAAAATTTGCTTTAGCAGCAAAATGTTTATCGAATGCATGAGCCATTCTAATTCCGTAATCAACAAAGTCATTATTCCCAGCTGCTTTTTGGCTAGTTTGACCATATTTTGCGTAAGCGGTGATTCCTTGATAAGTAAACGGACTCTTGCTATTCATAAACAAAATTCCATTGAAAGCATTCGCTCCATACAATGCAGAAGAAGCACCTGGCAACAATTCCACACTTTGCACATCAATTTCAGAAATACCAATCATATTTCCTAAAACAAAGTTTAGCAACGGAGAAGCATTATCCATTCCATCCACCAATTGTAAAAAACGAGAATTGGCCACTGTTGCAAAACCACGCGTATTGATAGATTTAAACGACAAACTACTGGTATTCATTTGTACTTCCTTCATATTTTCCAAACCATCATAAAAAGTAGGAGAAGCTGTTTTTTTAACGTCACTAATCCCCATTCTCTCAATGGTTACTGGTGATTCAAAAACCCTTTCAGGAGTTCTGGATGCCGAAACTACAATTTCATCAAGTATATTTTGTTCCTCTTTAAGAACTATTTTAATTTGCTGTTCTTTAGAACGAACTTCTATCGTTTTTGATTCGAAACCAATACTAGTAATTTCAATTTCAAACGGAAACTTAAGAGAAGTTTTTAAAATAAATTTTCCGTCGCTATCCGTTACCGTCGTTACCGATTCGCCAATTATTTTGACATTGGCTCCAATAATAGGTTGATTGGTTATTTCGGTAACTATACCTTGAGTAGAATTCTGCGCATGAAGTACACTACAGAAAAACAATGATAAAAAAAATAAATACGTTTTCATATGATTCAGTTTTATTAATTTATACATCAGAAAAAAAGTCATCAACTTTCACATCAACCTTTTCATTAACAACCTCACCAAAAACACTCACTATTTTATATCAATTAAATTTAAGCAAAAAAAATAACTATTTAACAGAAAAGATGTCAGAAAATTCAATTTTTAATAAATTACTTGAATACTAAAAATTTTCCATAAAAAAAGCAAGGCGATTTGCCTTGCTTTTTTTTATAAACTAAAATAAAAACTTTATTCTACTGTTACTGATTTTGCCAAGTTACGAGGCTGATCTACATTACAATCTCTGTAAACAGCGATATAATAAGACAACAATTGCAACGGAATAGTCGTAATCAAAGGCGATAATGCATCCGAAGTTTCTGGAATTTCGATAACATAATCAGCCAATTCTCTAACCTGAGTATCTCCTTTAGTCACCACAGCAATAATTTTACCGCTTCTTGACTTAATTTCTTGAATATTACTTACAATCTTATCATAATGACCTTGTTTTGGAGCAATTACCACTACTGGCATTTGTTCGTCAATCAAAGCAATTGGACCGTGTTTCATTTCTGCAGCTGGATAACCTTCTGCATGAATATATGATATCTCTTTCAACTTCAATGCTCCTTCTAAAGCTACAGGGAAATTATATCCACGACCTAAATACAAACAGTTAGGAGCATCCTTAAATGCAGCAGCAATTTCTTTTGCTTTTTCATCTGTTTCTAAAGCTTCTTTCACTTTTTCAGGAATCAATTCTAATTCCAACAAATACCTGTGGAAATCAGAATGAGACAAAGTTCCTTTGGCTTTTGCTAAACGCAAAGCCAACATCGTCAACACTGTAATTTGAGTTGTAAATGCTTTAGTAGAAGCCACACCAATTTCTGGTCCAGCATGCGTATAAGCACCTGCATGAGACTCTCTTGAAATAGAAGAACCAACCACATTACAAACTCCAAAAACAAAAGCACCTTGTTCTTTAGCCAACTTAATAGCCGCCATAGTATCGGCAGTTTCACCTGATTGTGAAATAGCAATAACTACATCAGTACTTTTTATGATAGGATTTCTATATCTAAATTCAGAAGCATACTCCACTTCTACCGAAATACGAGCAAATTCCTCAATAATATATTCAGCTACTAAACCTGCATGCCATGAAGTACCACAAGCAACAATGATTATTCTATCAGCATTTAAGAATTTCTCTAAGTGATCTTCCACACCTGACATTTGAATAATCCCTTTATCAGCATGCAATCTTCCTCTATAAGTATCCTTTATAACACTAGGTTGCTCATAGATTTCTTTTAACATAAAATGATCAAAACCTCCTTTTTCAATTTGCTCCAAATTCATTTTAAGTTCTTGAATATAAGGATCAACCAAACTATCATCTTTAATTTTTCTAATCTTAATAGATTTGTTCAAATTAATATTAGCCATCTCACCATCTTCAAGATAAACAGCATTTGCTGTATATTCTATAAAAGGCGAAGCATCAGAAGCGATAAAATATTCCCCTTCTCCAACACCAATTGCCAGAGGACTTCCTAAACGAGCCGCTACAATTTCATCAGGATTTTTTAAATCAAAAACAGCAATAGCATAAGCACCAACCACCTGATTTAATGCCAATTGAACTGCTTTACCTAATTTTAATTTTTCTTTTTTCTGAACCTCTTCAATCAAATTCACCAATACTTCTGTATCAGTATCAGAATGAAAAACATAACCACGCTTGATTAACTCTTCTTTTAATGGCGCGTAGTTTTCAATAATTCCATTATGCACAATTGCTAATTCCCCAGAATTCGAAAGGTGTGGATGCGAATTCACATCATTCGGAACACCATGAGTAGCCCATCTTGTATGTCCCATTCCAATAGTTCCAGTAGTAGTAATCTCTTTCAAAGCACGCTCTTCCAGACCAACTACTTTCCCTTTTGTTTTACAAAGTTTAAGCGCTCCGTCATAAACCATAACTCCAGCACTATCATAACCTCTGTATTCCAGTCTTTTCAAACCCTTAATAACAATAGGATAAGCCTCTCTATGACCTATATAACCAACTATTCCACACATATAATTTTATATTAATTCGGTTTTGTGTAATAAATTTCTAATTTTAATCTTTTATCATCTGGAACAGTACTTTTACCTCCATGAAATATAACCCCTCGAGGGTTCATCAACGAAACCTGAGGAACTTGAGATAAGTTAGGTAAAGGTGACCTCAAATTATTCATTGTACTATTGATAATATCATTAGTAACAACAACACCAAGCTTAACATTCGTAGAATCCTTATTATTGATTAAGTTTCTAATGTGATTCGTAATTCTAAACTTATACGTTTTATCACCAACTTTAGTAGCATTCAAAATACCTCCATAAACAGGCAAACCAGTTGTACCATCAGCTACATAATCCAGTATTGGTCTACGATTATTAAAATCATATAAATACATTCTAACCGGCAACTTATTTGCTCCCATTACATCCCCATCAACATGAAAAACAAGATTAGCCTCATTAATCAAAACTCTTTTTTTATCAGCAGGATTTCTTAAATCATCTAATTGATCTGGGATATTATTAGGACCAACAACCAAATTTCCATTAGCATCATAACCCTTAACATCTGTCTTATCAAAAAGACCCAAAACAGCCATAGCACCTTCGCCTCCTTTCAAATACAACTTTTCATCTCCTGCTGTATTATTCGGATTATTCACAGCAGCGTCATAAGCTGGTTTATTCGTATTTGACAATAAATTTACTGTATTTCCGGTTAAATTAAGCACAATAGATCGTTCAACTCTCTCTACTGGTGTTGTCGAAGAATCTTCCTTATACTTAATTGTTATAGTCCCCTTAGAAAAATCCATCAAAGCCATATTACTTGTATTAGAACCTGACTTTTCTACTTTAAAATACAAACCTCTAAAATAATCTTTGAAAACATCATTAGTTGCTAATTTTCCAGAACCTGAAGTAATAGCATCAATAATTGCGGTTTTAAAATAATCTTTATTCAAAAACAATTGCATTCCAGGAGCAGTCCTTGTTATTGTAGGTTCTCCACCTGTTGTTGTAGCTGGTGTTGTTTCTTTAAATCCTGTTTTATCAAAGAAGAACTCACTATTTTGAGACGCGGCTGGATCATTATTTAATAAAGTAGGCTTTTTTAAAGTTTCAAATTCACTAGCCTGATTAGTATAAAACTTTTGTCTTTCTAAAAAACCTGTCAAAGGATCCAAATCCCTCATAAAATAACCGTTCTCATAAACACTCAATTTTATCTTTCCTGTTTCAGGACCATAAATTGAATCCAGCACATAAGTGTTATCTCCAGTAACCGGATCAGTAGTTGTTGATTTTAGAAGATAAGGAACATATAAAGTTACGCTTACAATTTCAGGATTAGCGCCAATAACTGGATTAGGCGAAGCCAAAACAACCTGAGTAACAAAACTTGCTTCAGTTGTACCAAAAATAGGATCTTCGTAAATACCTAAAGCATTTACAGGCAAATTATTAGATTGGACTGGACCTATTTTTTGATTATAAGCAAGTACATCAAAAGTTTTACTTTCTAAACCAAAATGTTCATCTCCAATCAAATCACCTCCAATGGAATTAAAATCCTTATCACAGGATGTAAAAAAAACTACAGTTATTGCTATTAGAATTATCTTAAAAAAAGAATTATTACGCATATTTAATAATAAAAGTGAGATTAAAGCATTTCTTTATAAAAATTGCTATACGCTTCTGCGAAAGCATCTTTAGCGACGAAAGGTAAAAAAGGTTTCCCTGAAGTTTCAATAAATTTTGTTAAACTTGAACTAACATTTGGAGAAGCAATAATAACAGCATCTGAATGCATTACGGTTGCCTTAATAATATTTTCATAATCAGGAGTCGAAAGCATCTCAACTTGATCTTCGGGAACTCCGTCAAGTTTTACTTTATTTATCATTTCAATATCTAAAGTCCCATCAAAAGATTGCCCATAAACCGAAGTAACTATCTTAGTTTCAGAAAACAAAGCTTCATTTTTATAAAAATGCTTCATATAAACTGGCAACATTGCTGCCATCCATCCATGTACGTGAATAATATCTGGAACCCAATTTAATTTCTTCACTGTTTCCACAACTCCTTTTGCAAAAAAGATTGCTCTTTCGTCATTATCAGGATACATTACCCCATCTTCATCAGCAAATGTGGCTTTTCTTTTAAAATATTCGTCATTATCAATAAAGTAAACCTGAATTCTTTCTTTAGGGATTGATGCTACCTTAATAATCAAAGGCATATCTAAGTCATTTACTACCAAATTCATTCCGGAAAGACGAATAACTTCGTGTAATTGGTGTCTTCTTTCATTAATATTACCATATCTTGGCATAAAAATTCTAATCTGTCCCCCTTGATCATTTACCATCTTAGGAACATCATAAGACATTAAAGAAACCTCATTTTCAGCCAAATAGGGCACCACTTCAGATGATACATATAATATCCTCTTATCTTTCATATTGTAATTTAGTTAGTTAAGTTGGTAATAAAAACCACGCAAAATTACAAAATTTTATGCAGTTATTAACTAATATATTATGTTTGCATTTAATTTTAATAAAATAATCATGCCTATTTTCTATGGAAAAGCTGCTTTGATTGAATTTTTAAATTCTATTAAAACACCTAATTCCACTATTGGCTTTGTTCCAACAATGGGTGCACTCCACCAAGGTCACCTCTCGCTGATGCAACAATCACTAGCAGAAAACAACAATACCGTAGTTAGTATTTTTGTCAATCCTACGCAATTTAACAATCCTGAAGATTTAAAAAAATACCCAAGAACCTTAGAAGATGATACTAAAAAAATAGTCGATTTAAACCCAAATATAATTATTTACGCACCTTCAGTAGATGACATTTACGAAGGAAAAGTAGTATCGCAGGATTTTGATTTTGATGGATTAGAAAATCAAATGGAAGGCAAATTCAGACATGGGCATTTTAATGGAGTAGGAACTATTGTCAAGCAACTTTTCGAAATTGTTTCTCCTACCAACGCTTATTTTGGAGAAAAAGACTTCCAACAATTGCAAATTGTTAAAAAAATGGTCAGCAAAAACCATTTGGCAGTAAACATTATTGGTTGCAATATTTTTAGAGAAGCTCATGGTTTAGCGATGAGTTCCAGAAATGAACGTCTATCTGCAACCGAAAGAGAAAAAGCATCCATAATATACCAAACACTACTCGAAGCCAAAGAAAAATTCATAACCCAGGACTGTATTGAATTAAAAAAATGGGTAAAAGAAGTTTTTAATTCGAATAATATTTTTGACTTAGAATACTTTGAAATCGCCGATGAAGAAACGCTCATTCCTTGTGAAACCAAATCAAAAGATAAAAATTATCGTGCATTTATAGCCGTATTTGTTAATAATATCCGATTGATTGATACCATTTCACTAAAATAATTTACTTTTGTACCATGCAAATTCAAGTCTTAAAATCAAAAATTCATCGGGTAAAAGTAACTGGAGCCGATTTAAATTATATTGGCAGCATTACCATCGACGAAACCTTATTAGAAGCTTCTAATATTATTGAAGGAGAAAAAGTATCTATTGTTAACATCAACAACGGAGAACGTTTTGACACCTACGCCATAAAAGGACAGAAAAATTCTGGCGAAATTACTCTTAATGGCCCAGCGGCCAGAAAAGTACAAAGAGATGATATTATTATTATTATTTCTTACGCCACTATTGATTTCGAAGAAGCTAAGACCTTCCAACCCTGGATTATTTTTCCAAATGAAAATGATAATTCATTGACTTAAAATTAAATTAAAAACATCTAATAATTAAAGCGTTTCCTCAAAGAAACGCTTTTCGTTTTTATAGTCATAATTTCACTTTCATTAAAAATTAGTATCTTGCTATTCTATTTAGAATCCCCATTTTAAATCTTCCAATTATGAAACAAGCTTTACTCTTTTTCTTTTTTTCCTTTTCATTATTTGCTCAAAAAACCACCGAATTAATCAAATCCAATAAACTGGGAGAAACACGAGAAATTACCGTTAATCTTCCATCTTCTTACGAAAACAGTCCTACCAAAAGATATCCCATTCTATTATTATTAGACGGCGATTATTTATTCGAACCTTTTCATGGTGCTTTAAAATATGGCGAATACTGGGATGATTTACCCGAAACTATCATTATAGGAATCAATCAAAAAAACAGCCGCATGAACGACTGTGGTTTTGACGAAACCGAAGGAACACCAACAAAAAGATCAGCTGCTTTTTACAACTTCATTGGCGAAGAACTGATACCATTTATCGAAAAAAAATACCGTGTGGCTCCTTTTCGAATTATTGCCGGACATGACACCACAGCGGGTTTTTTAAATTTCTTTCTTTATAAAGAAAATCCTTTTTTCAACGCTTATATTTCATTGAGTCCTGAACTTGCTCCGGGAATGGAAAGCCAAATTGCAACGAGTTTAACCAATACTAAGAAACCGCTATTCTACTATCAATCCTCAGCTGATGGTGACATCAAACAATTGCGTGAACCTGTAGAAGAATTAGACAGCAATCTAAAATTAATAACAAATCCGTTAGTGAATTACCAATACAATAAATTCAGTAACGCTTCGCATTATTCCTTAGTTTTATATTCGATTCCAAATGCTTTGTACCAAATTTTCGACAGCTACAAACCTATATCCTCTACTGAATTTACCGAAAAAATAGTCGTTTTACCATCGGGTTATGTAGATTATTTGACTAAGAAATACCAAACCACAACTGAAAAACTGGGTTTAAATATTCCTGTTAGAATTAACGATTTCAAAGCCATCGAAGCCGCAATTTTAAAAAACAAAGCCTACGATGAATTAGAAAAATTAGCCCAAATTGCCAGTAAAAGTTACCCAAAATCAATGCTCGCCGATTACGAATTAGGTTTGATGTATGAAAAAACAGGCGATGCCAAAAAAGCCGCTGCCAAATACCAACGGGCTTCGCAACTAGAAGAAATTGGCGATTTGACTAAAGAAATGATGTACAATAAGTACGATGATATGAAAAGCTTAACTGTAAAAAAATAATGTCGAAAGTTAAAACCTCTTTTTTCTGCCAGAATTGCGGAACATCTTATGCTAAATGGCAAGGTCAATGTAATGCCTGCAAAGAATGGAACACCATTGCCGAAGAAATTATTCAAAAACAAGACAAAGTCGCCTGGAAAAGTGAACCTACACCAAGTAGCAGAGCACCAAAACCTTTAAAAATAAACGAGATCGATTCGACTCAGGAAATCCGAATGGACACGACTGACAACGAATTGAATCGAGTTTTAGGTGGCGGAATAGTTCCTGGCTCACTGATTCTTTTAGGTGGTGAACCAGGAATTGGAAAAAGTACGCTTTTACTCCAAATTTCTTTAAAGCTACCTTACAAAACCTTATATGTTTCTGGTGAGGAAAGTCAGAAACAAATAAAAATGCGTGCCGAAAGAATCACACCAAGCAGTGACAATTGCTATATTCTAACGGAAACTAAAACGCAAAACATCTTTAAACAAATTGAAGCCATAGAACCCGAAATTGTGATTATCGATTCGATTCAAACACTGCATACTGATTATATTGAATCGACCGCAGGAAGCATTTCGCAAATTAGAGAAACTACTGCCGAACTGATTAAATTTGCCAAAGAAACTAATATTCCAGTCATTTTAATTGGTCATATTACCAAAGACGGAAATATTGCTGGGCCAAAAATTCTGGAACACATGGTCGATACCGTATTGCAATTTGAAGGCGATCGAAATCACGTGTATCGCATTTTACGCTCACTAAAAAACCGTTTTGGTTCAACCGCCGAAATTGGAATTTATGAAATGTTAGGTAGCGGATTAAGAGAAGTTTCCAATCCATCCGAAATATTAATTTCGCATAAAGACGAAGAATTATCAGGAACAGCCATTGCGAGTACACTCGAAGGTATGAGACCATTAATGATTGAAATTCAATCCTTAGTCAGTACTGCAGTTTATGGAACACCGCAACGCAGCACCACAGGTTACAATGCTAAAAGACTGAATATGATTTTAGCCGTTTTAGAAAAAAGGGCTGGTTTCAGGCTTGGCGCCAAAGACGTTTTCCTCAACGTAACCGGAGGAATTTCAGTTGATGATCCAGCAATTGACCTGGCCGTTGTTGCTGCCATTTTATCATCGAATGAAGATATTCCCGTGAACAAAGATTTTTGTTTTGCTGGCGAAGTCGGACTTTCAGGTGAAATTCGTCCTGTAAACCGCGTCGATCAGCGTATTCAAGAAGCCGAAAAATTAGGATTTTCGACCATTTTTGTATCCAAATACAATAAAATAACCCTGAAAAACACTGGAATTAAAATTGAGCTGGTAGCTAAAATTGAAGATGTTGCGAGTATGCTTTTTGGGTAAAAAAATCATATTTTAACAACAAATCCTGAGAGTTTTTAAAGTTCTCAGGATTTGTTACATAAAAGAATAATTTAATTCATACTCGGTGCTTCGGGTATTTTTATTTTTACTTTCATCTTTTTCAAGACTAATAAATAAGCCGAAAGACAGCCTAAAATAATGAATAAAACAATCTCAAATTGAGCAAAAATTTTATTTCCATTGTGTAAAGTATTCGCTGTAATGAGTGCTGTTTTCCCTTCGTCAATTTGGATTTGAGCTAATATTTCTAGAGTTTGTAAACTTTGATTACTTAATCGTATTAGTTCGTCCCAATCTTTTCTTTGATTCGCTGCTTGTATAGCATCACATTGATTTTGAAAGTGCTTAAATTGTTTTTTCTCTGTAGCAGTTAAAACAGTTGCTAAATACTTTTTGTCAATCGTACTGTTATTTTCCAAACTTTTCGAAACAAAATTTTGCTTTTCAAAATCGTTTGTACTGGACTGAATAATATGTGTTTTTATTTGATGAATTGCATTAGCATACTGAAAAATATAATGACTCACCATCAATCTGTCATTATAAATGGCTTTCATATTTTCATTGGTTTTTTTAGAATTTAAACCAATGAAATAATTACTTATCAAAAGTAAAATAGTCACAAAAATCAATACTGCCGCCGCTTTTGTTTTTCTATTAATCGTATTTATATCTCTCATAATCAGATAATTTAATCTGGAAAGATAGACTTTTCTTTCTGATTAAAAAAGAGATTAATAAAACCATACAAAAATCATTTGTTATTGTATTTTCAAGCTATCAACAGCAATTTTAGGTTCAACAAATGGAACTACCTTTGGAGATATTGGTTTTCTAAAAGGTTTTGCTTGCTCAGTATTTGATTGTGGCGCTTGAATGGTTTTGGGACTCGGTTTGATTGTTTTTTTGATTGCAACCGCATCATTCAACACGAAAGGCGTTGGCATCATCCAGTCGGCTCTTTGATTCATTTTAAACAATGGATTTTGCATTAAATCAAACGAACTTTCTAGTAACTGCATATCAAAAACTGTAGCGGCATTGATGTTAAACTCTAAAACCAGCGGATCATTATCAACTACATAATAACTCAGTAGTTTTTTGCCGTCTCTTTCGAAAATTTTCCCTTTTTGTTCTAAATGAGTAACACCATTTGTCTTAATGTTATAAAGCTGCATTTTTTCATTCGCAAAAATATCATAGCGATTGACTTTTCGGTTGGGCGAAATGCGAATCTTCAAATACCTCTGATTATCCGAAACACTATCAGTTAAAAAATCAATTGTAGGCTGTGGAATATTTTTTATTGGTGCTTTGGCAGCAAAAGTAAATTCGGAATCGTATTTACTAAAAAGCGGAACCTGTTCGAGACCTTTTGGTGAATCTGGATTTTCTCCTAAATAACTTTTAGTCCAGGAATCCAGATTTTTATCATAGGTTAACCATTGTGCAGATTTCGTATCTGCATCCAAAAGATAAACCAAACTGTTCGATTTTGCTTTTCCTTTTTCGTAATCGGAATCTAAATGCGCTTTGGTAAAAAAGCCAATCGAAGCCAATAAGAAAAGAACAGACCAGCTTCCTTTTTGAATAAAATTACCCAATGTAGGCAACAGTAATCCAAAACACAAAGCAGTAAGAATAGCACTTCCAAACAATATTTTTAGCCCAAGACCTATGGGAAACATTTGGATAAAAGGAGTAATAATCAATAAAGCCGGAATACTAAAAATCAAGTTTAAAACAGGACTGTATTTTTGAGTCAGGATATAAAATCCAAATGCAAAGATCCCGAAATATACCGGTATAATTAAAAATCCAGCACCTTGCAAACCAAAAGCAATTCCAACATTAAGTAGTAACCAGATAAATAGTGGAGCTACAAAATGATTGGCAGTAATTTTATCAGGTGTAAAAAAGCGATAAAAAGCAAAACAAATAGCTAAGCTTAATAAAACAAAAGCAGCTATGTAAGCATGTCCATTATAAGTGAAACCATTGAGCAAATCATTGTATTGTGGGTAAATTATTAATATAATTTTCCAACCCAAGAAAGTAATCAATCCTGCCGAAAACAACGAACCTAAAAACGGAACAAAACCTTGCAACATTTTAGGAACGGTTAATATTCTTTTGGCAATTCCTAAAAAAACAAAGAAGAGCAGCAATCCAAAAGCCACAATCAGCATTGGAACTACCCAACTAAAAGGATAACTTATAAAACTAAAAGGAATCGAAAAATAGACATCATCTTCCATTGCCGCTGTGGTGTTCAAATCGGCATTCGAGAAATGATTCAGCAAAGGCATTAAATAAGAACCTTGATGCGCTACCGAATTGATATCTAAATGATGAATATCATCCTGAGCCGTGTGGTAATTATAATGTCCGTCAATAAAAGCAAAATTAAACCCCTGAATACTGCCTTGTTCTCTAAAAACAGTTAAATCGGTATCATTAGGCAACATTTTATAAATGCTATACATTAACGAATTAGAAACAGGGAAAGTAGGATTTGCAGTAGCAAAATTTTTAACCATTCCTGCATTTCCATTATTGGTTTCCATCAACATATAACTTGGCCCTGAAGTTCCTCGGGCTTCAAAATTAAGCGCTAAACCTATTTCTTTAGCCCATTGATGTTGTGTTACAAAAAGTGCTGCTCCATTGAGTCCGAGCTCTTCGGCATCGGTAAACAGAATAATAATGTCATTTTTATGTGGTGTTTTATTGTGTAAAAAAGCACGAACGCCTTCTAAAATTGTAGCAATTCCTGCTCCATCATCACTGGCACCTGGAGAAGCCGAATGCGGCGCACTATCATAATGCGAAAGCAACAATAAAGCTTTTCCGTTTTGGCTTCCCTTTATTCGAGCCAGGATGTTTTTAGACTTCACCAAATTCCCCCAATCGGTTAAGGTATATCCATCCTGAAAACTGGTTTCTAATCCTAATTTAGTCAATTCATATCTTAGATAATTAGCCACTTGATTGTGATTTTCTGAACCAACGTAATGTGGCTTTTGGCTGATTGTTTTGATATGAACTAAGGCTCTTTTGGTCGAAAATTCCGCAAGCGGTTTATTGTCATCAACAGCCCATTGCGGCATCATACTGAAATAAACAAAAGTCAAAACAGCTATGAAAAACAGGACTGAAAAAATGGAGGATAAGTCTTTTTTCATTTGTAGGTAAATTTGGGAGAGATTACTAATTGTCTTTTTTCACGAGGATATACAAATCGTTTTCTAATAACATATAACCCTGATCATACAAGAAATAGTATGTGTTACCTGTTTTAGTCTTTAAAATATTAGTAAAAAAATCAAAATCAAATCCTTTTCCTAACAATTTTGTCCTTGTTGTTTTCGATTTTCCATCTGTATTCAATTCCGTCAGGATGCGATAATTTTTGCGTAACTTATTATTAATGTTACGCATAATATTATTGCTATCCTTATTTATCTTATTGTTATAGGCATTGCGACAACCATCACTACAAAACTTCTTGTCTTCCCGACCTATAATTTTTTCACCACATTCTAAACAGTTTTTCATATATGTGAAATTTATTTTTTAGCAGTCTTAGATATCTTATCGCCTTTTAAATAATTTTTTGATCGATTTAATTTCTTAATTTCTTAATTCGATACAAATCATGACGACGGTCTTTTAAGATTTTAACGCTTCCGTGTTCGTGCAATTCTTTCAGTAAATCTAAATCGACATCAACAATCAAAGTCATTTCCGTATTTGGAGTTGTTTCTGCTTTAATTCCGTTACTTGGAAAAGCAAAATCAGATGGTGTAAATACAGCCGTTTGTGCATACTGGATATCCATGTTGTTTACTTTTGGTAAATTCCCCACACAACCTGCAATGGCTACATAACATTCATTTTCTATAGCTCTGGCTTGTGCACAATGCTTGACACGAGTATAACCGTTTTGAGTATCGGTCAGGAAAGGAACAAATAAAATATTCATTCCGTCATCAGCCATTAATCTGGATAGTTCCGGGAATTCGACATCATAACAAATCATAATTCCAATTTTGCCACAATCGGTATCAAAAGTCTGAATGGTATTTCCTCCTGTTATTCCCCAATGGAAAACTTCGTTTGGCGTGATGTGAATTTTAGTATAAGTCTCATAAGTACCATCTCTTTTGCATAAAAAACCACTATTGTAAAGCACTCCATCAACTAAATTTGGCATACTTCCGGTAATGATGTTGATGTTATACGAAATAGCAAATTCCTGAAAACGTTTCCTGATAGGTTCGGCATATTTAGCTAATTCCCGAATGGCATCTGCTTCAGATAAATGATTATAATCGGCCATTAAAGGAGCAATAAACAATTCAGGGAAAACGGCAAAATCACTACCATAACCCGAAACGGCATCAATAAAAAATTCTGATTGTTCGAATAAGGCTTCTAAATTGCCGAGAGGTCGCATTTGCCACTGAATCAAACCAAGTCGGATAACACTTTTTGCAATATTGATAATTTGCGGACTTTCATCATAATAAATGTTGTTCCATTCTAATAAAACGGCAAACTCTTTCGACTTTCTATCGCCTTCCAAATAGTTTTTCATGATTCGCATCACGTGAAACTCATTGCTCAGTTGAAACGACAAGACGGGATCATGAATTTCTTTTCTCTTTACTTTATCAATATAACTTTTAGGTGTGAGTTCTTGCGCATATTGACTGTAATTCGGGATTCGTCCTGCAAACACAATTGATTTTAGATTCAGTTGTTCGCAAATTTCTTTTCGAGCATCATACAAACGACGCCCCAAACGCAAACCGCGGTATTTTGGCACCACAAAAACATCTATTCCATACAAAACTTCACCCTTGGGTGTATGTGTAGAAAAAGTGTAATTACCAGTAATTTTAGCATAATCATGGTTTTTTTCGACCAAATCTTCATCTAAAATAAGTGATAATGCCGAACCAACAACGATGTCATCTACCAGAATAACCAGTTGTCCTTCGGGAAATATTTTAAGTAATTTTTTAATATCGGCTTCTTTCCAATAATCGTCTACCATTTCTGGATAGGATTCAATCATCGAATTTTTTAATTCTTTGTAGTCTTCTATTTTTAAATTTCGTAGTTCAACTTTATTGATTTCTGCTTGCATAAAAGGATTGATTTTCTGCAATATACAAAAAATATTATCCGTTTTCAAACGCTTACAAATATTTACAACCGAAAGTAAGTAGGTATTAACCGAATAATTTATGGCCTTGGTTGCAACTTTGTATCGTCGAAAAGCAACAATAGCAAAGACAATTTTGAAAATAAATTTTATTCACTAACAATTAAATAATATACGCCATGAATGCATTAAGAAACAAAGTACAGTTGATTGGACATTTAGGAAATGATCCAGAAATCAAAAATTTTGACGGAGGAAAAAAGTTAGCCAATTTCACATTAGCAACTAATGAAAGTTATAAAAATGACAAAGGAGAAAAGGTTGAAGAAACCCAATGGCACCGATTAGTAGCCTGGGGAAAAACAGCCGAAATTATTGAAAAATATGTTACTAAAGGAAAAGAAATTGCCATTGAAGGGAAATTGACTCACCGCAGTTATGATGATAAAAATGGTGAAAAACGTTATGTTACTGAAGTTGTTGTCAATGAAGTTTTGCTTTTAGGAAAATAGTTTAATCATTTAAATAGTTTGTTATGAACATCAAAGTTTTTAATATTCGTCTCAACAAAGAGTTTTGTCAGGACGATCAAAACAAAATGAATGAATTTCTAGACTCGGTTGAGGTCAAACTTACTTCAGCTAATTTTGTAACTAATGAAAAGGTAAATTTTTGGTCAGCAGTTGTATTTTATGAATCTAAAAAAGAAAGCAAAACTGTATTTGATTTAGATGAATTAACTGTTGAAGAAGAAAAAATTTATTCAGCTTTAAGACAATGGAGAAAAGATTTGGCAGAAAAATTAGGCTGGTCAGCTTTTAGAATTTGTCATAATTCTCATTTAGTTTCTATTGCTAAAGCAAAACCAGGAAACTTGGATGAATTAAAACGTGTAAAAAGTTTTGGACAAACTAGAACAGCTAATTATGGAGATGACATCATTTCAGTTTTGAATGCTCTATAAAATTTATAACATTCTATTTTAATTGATGATTGTTGAAACAAAAAAATGCCCTCAAATTGAGGGCATTTATATATAAATTTAAGCTACTTTTTGAATCAAATCATGCATTGGACAACGTTTGCAACGCTTGCTCTCTGATTTTTTGAATTTTTCGCAACAAGAAGATTTGCAGTTTTCCACTTTTTTAATGACATTAAGAGCTTCTTTTTTCTTTTTGTCTTTCTTCTTCTTTTTCTTGTCTTTTTCCTTTTCTTTCTTGCTCACCTTTGCTATCAGTTTAAAACCGAGACAAATATAAAAGAAAAAATATTATTTTTATATGTTCTAAATAAACTTTAACTTTTTTATTTTGGATTAATCGCTACAGAACTTGTAACTGTTAGTTGCTGGATGTCACGATCAAACAAGTATAATCCACCTTTATCGTCACCAATCAGGTTAATTTTGTCCAAAATTGTTTTTGCTGTAGCTTCTTCTTCAATTTGTTCAGAAACATACCATTGTAAGAAATTATGTGTAGCATAATCTTTCTCTTCAAAAGTAATATGAACCAATTCGTTAATAGAATCCGAAACAAAAATTTCGTGCTCATAAAGAGCTTCAAACATTTCTTTAAAAGTGTTATAACTTGTTTTAGGCGCTTTTAAATCGGTTATTTGTGCATGACCACCACGCTCATTTACATATTTAACTAATTTAAGCATGTGCGCACGCTCTTCATCAGATTGTGTGTACATAAATTGTGAGATTCCTTCCAATCCATTTACTTCAGCCCAACAAGCCATAGACAAATAAGTTTGAGAAGATTCTGCTTCGATGCGAATCTGCTTATTCAATGCAGTTTCTATATTTTTTGATAACATATTCATGATTTTTTTATTAAACGTGAGGTAAAGTTACTAAAAAACGTGTAAAAATCTTGCACGATACTCAATTTGATTTCTATTTAATAATAGTTTTAATCTATTCATATTTTAAAAAATCAATGCTTTCCTATATTACAACAAAGGAATAACTTCCGTTATCTTCTCAAAAGAATGAAAGTTATCATGTTTTACTTCATGATCAATTTTCTCATGTGCCCACGTAGTATGAAACGGAACATGAGCTGCATAACCACCAATACCTAAAACAGGCAAAACATCCGATTTTAAAGAATTCCCAATCATAAAAAACTCCGAAGGTTCAATTTCCAAACGTTTAATCAAGTCGAGATAGTCCTGTTCTTGCTTGTCTGACATTACTTCAATATGATGAAAATATTTGCCTAATCCAGAATTGTGAAGCTTACGTCTTTGATCCAACAAATCGCCTTTTGTAGCTACAACTAATTTGTATTTTCCATACAAAGATTCCAAAGTTTCCTCTACTCCATCCAAAAGAACAATAGGCTTGTCTAATAATTCTTTACCATATTGAATAATTTTTGCAACCACCTCAACGGGAATAGTATGATTTGAAATTGTCATTGCCGCTTCAATCATCGAAAGAATATAAGCTTTGATGCCGTAACCGTATATGGTTAAATTTTTGATCTCAATTCTAAAAAGTTCCTGGGAAATACTTTTATGCGAAAGATAATCACTCATGAGATCACAGAATTTTTCTTCTGTTTCCAAAAAATAAGTTTCATTCACAAATAGCGTATCATCAGCATCGAAGGCAATTACTTTTAAAGACATGTTTCTTATTTTAAATTTTTAAACCAAATGGGTTTGTTATAAAAGGTGATTCGTATTCCTAAAAGTAGAAAAACAGCACCAATAATCCTAAACCAACTCATCTTTTCGTCTAAAAAAATCCACGCCAACAGAGTTGCTAAAACTGCTTGTCCTAACAAACTAAGTGAAACTCTTGTAGCTCGCAAATGCTGAGTGGCGTAACTAATTAACAACCAAGCCATCAATTGACAAACAGCACCTTGAATAAATAAAACGAACCAAGCCGTATTTGAAAAACCAGTAAAATTTTCGGCAGTAATTCCGCAAATAAAACCTAAAAACAAACTAGCCGAAACCAAAACAATACTCATAAAAGACAATACATCCACTTTAGATAAGATGTTTTTACTAATTAAAATATATGTCGCATAAAGCATTCCCGATAAAACGGCAAGTATAAAAGCCAAATCAAAGTTGAGTTCGGCAAACGTTTCAAAACCTACTAACGTTACCATTCCGATAAGTGCAATTGCGGTTCCAATCCAAAAATTAGTCGATGGCTTGTTCTTTAATACTAAAAACGAACCTATTCCTACCCAAACAGGAGATAAATTAGCCAATAAAGTAGCCTGGGTTGCACTTGATTTTTGAATGGCAATATTCCAAATAGCAATATCTGTCGCAAATACAAGACCACCAACTACAGCAAGGAATGTAATCTTATGATGTGGCAGTTTAAATTTTCTGCTAATAATTACATACGGCAATAAAAGAACAGCGGCAATAAACATGCGGTAAAATGCCGAAATTAATCCCGTTGTAAATTGCAACCGAACTAGAATAGGAAATATAGAAATACAAAGTATTCCAAGCGCTAAAGCCAGTTTGGGTTTTGCATTATTCATATTTTCTATTCTTTATAAAACACCAATTGCCACAATTATTATGTGGCAATTGGTGTAATCTATGATTTTATTTCTTTTTAATTTATCGTCTCTCCATTCCCAACACCATCGGCATCTGGATTTACGAAAACCAATTTCCCTTCAGCATTATTGGTCATCAAAATCATTCCCTGACTTTCTACACCTCGAAGATTTCTTGGAGCCAAATTCACTAAAACAGTCACACGTTTTCCGATGATATCTTCTGGTTTAAAGCTTTCGGCAATTCCGGAAACAATCGTACGAACATCAATTCCAGTATCTACTTTTAAAATTAAAAGCTTGTTGGCTTTTGGCATTTTTTCTGCTTCCAGAATTGTTCCAACGCGCAAATCCATTTTGGCAAAATCCTCAAACTGAATCAAATCTTTTTGTGGTTCAGCTTTTTTGTTTTCAGCACTATTGGCAGTTTTTGTCGCTTCTAGTTTGTCAATTTGTTTCTGAATTTCTTCATCTTCAATTTTAGAAAACAATAATTCAGCTTCACCAATTTGGTGATTTGCAGGAAGCAAATCTGAAGCTTCAGCAATGGCATTCCAGTTTAGTTTATCCTCTATTTTTAAGATGCGAGTCAGTTTTGTAGCTGTAAATGGTAAAAAAGGTTCGCATAAAACGCTCAAAGCAGCAGCAATTTGCAAGGCAACATACATTTGAGTTTTTACACGTTCTGGATCTGTTTTAACCATTTTCCAAGGTTCCTCGTCTGCCAAATATTTATTTCCCAAACGCGCAACATTCATCATTTCGCCTAAAGCCTCACGGAACCTGTAACGTTCAACAGAACTCGAAATCACAGCTGGATAAGCTTTTAATTCTGCTAAAATTTGTTCGTCTACTTCCGAAAATTCGTTTGGAACGGGAACAATTCCCTCGTAATATTTATTGGTTAAAACCACTACACGATTAATGAAATTTCCAAAAATCGCTACTAATTCATTATTATTTCTTGCCTGAAAATCTTTCCAGGTAAAATCATTGTCTTTAGTTTCTGGAGCATTCGAAGTCAAAGCATAACGCAAAACATCTTGCTGATTTGGGAATTCTTCCAAATATTCGTGCAACCAAACTGCCCAATTTTTAGAAGTCGATAATTTATTTCCTTCCAAGTTCAAAAACTCATTTGCAGGAACATTGTCAGGCAAAATATAACTTCCTTCGGCTTTTAACATCGCTGGAAAAATCACGCAATGGAAAACAATATTATCTTTCCCGATAAAGTGAACCAACTTGGTTTTTTCATCTTTCCAGTACGGTTCCCAATCTTTTCCTTCTCTTGCAGCCCATTCTTTGGTAGATGAGATGTAACCAATTGGCGCATCAAACCAAACATATAATTTTTTCCCTTCGGCATCTTCTACAGGAACATCAATTCCCCAATCTAAATCGCGAGTTACCGCTCGAGGCTCTAATCCGCCATCAATCCAGGATTTTACTTGTCCGTAAACATTGGGTTTCCAGTCGTTTTTATGTCCTTCCAAAATCCATTCTCTCAAAAAGGCATCGTATCTATCCAATGGCAAAAACCAGTGTTTTGTCGATTTCAAAATAGGAGTTTCTCCCGTAATAGTCGATTTTGGATTAATTAAATCAGTAGCATTCAAAGTCGAACCACATTTTTCGCATTGGTCGCCATACGCTTCTTCGTTACCACATTTTGGACAAGTTCCAATTACGAAACGATCCGCCAAAAATTGATCTGCTTTAGCATCATACAATTGTTCGGTAACTTCTTCGATAAAGTCCCCTTTATCATATAATTTTTTAAAGAATTCCGAAGCCGTTTCATGGTGAATCTTAGCCGAAGTTCGAGAATAATTATCAAATGCAATTCCAAAATCAGAGAACGATTTACGGATAATTCCATCGTATTTATCAATAACTTCCTGAGGTGTAATGCCCTCTTTTTTGGCTTTCATCGAAATGGCAACTCCGTGTTCGTCACTTCCGCAAACAAACAAAACGTCTCTTCCTTGTAATCTTAAATATCTTGAATAGATGTCCGAAGGCACGTAAACACCTGCCAAATGTCCAATATGAATTGGTCCGTTAGTATAAGGCAACGCCGCCGTAATGGTATATCTTTCTGGATTCTGTAGCATAATTCAATTTTATAGAGCGCAAAAATAAGGAATCCAATTTTATTTGGAGCTATTTAGACATAATCTTGTCATTCTGACGAACCAGAAATTTAATCAAACGAATTGAATCGGATAACAAATTAATTCTATTGAATGTTTTTTATATTTGAAACAAAGAAATAAAAATGAACTATACCTTTAGAAAAGCCGAAATATCTGAGACAGCCCCCATTTGGAAACTATTGCAACAAGCTATTCTTAGAAGAAAAAATGATGGAAGTAATCAATGGCAAGATGGATATCCGAATCTAAATGTAGTAAAAAATGATATCGAAAAAGGATACGGTTTTGTATTAATTGAAGGAGAAACAATCATTAGGATATGTGGCTGTGATAATTAATAACGAACCTGCCTATGAAGCTATTGAAGGAAAGTGGTTGACAAATGATGATTTTGTCGTTATACACAGGGTAGCAATTTCAGAAAATCATTTAGGCAAAGGTCTCGCCAAAAAGATCATGAATTATGTGGAAGATTTTGCGCTTCAAAACAACATTTACAGCATAAAAGCCGACACTAATTTTGACAATTTTGCAATGATGAAAATTTTTGAAAACCTAAACTATACCTTATGTGGCGAAGTACTTCTTAGAGGAGCACCAAGAAAAGCCTACGAAAAAGTACTGAAATAATCATATGTCTTTAAATTCAATAATATTTTTGATTCTAGAGCTACAAATCTCTTTTTCCTATCTTTGCAAACAGATTTAAAGAAAATAAATCATGGCAAAAGGACCTGAAAAAAATACTAAAAACAAAGCGCTACATACCAAATTATTGAATCGGAAAAAGGCAAAACTGCAAGAAGAGAAAGTTGCAAAAGCTTTGCGATTGAAAGCGCTCGTTGCCAAAATGAATCAACAAAAGAACAGTCACAACACTAATGAGGATTAAAAGATTTCTATTCTTCATTATTTTCACCGAAATTTGCGACAAAACTCCTTAAAATAACCCCCACATGGAATTCGGAAGTATCATTATCTCAGAAAACGCCGCCAACAGCGAAAATCCTCAAGATGTTATCAACTCAAACATTTCAGTAATTAACTTAATGCGTGAGGAAAAAATTGATGACGATTTGATTCACGAAGACGCCCTGATGAGTTATTATTTGGATTATTATTACACCCAATATGTGGCAGGAAATTTTGCGCAATTTGTTTACAATTCCCGTTGGAACACTGAATTAAACGAATTAATAGAAGAAGGTTTGGCTTTAATTGGCGCCGAAAAACACTTAGAATTGTTTCAGGAACAATGCAAAAAAGCTAAATTGATGAGCAGTGTAAAAAGAGAAAAATTCTTTAAAGGAAAATTAGAAGGTGTAAACCCTACTCGCGACTTGCTAAACAACGATACTTTTTTCGAATTAGAAGAAAATCTATTACAGTTAAATGCTGATTTCTTAAAAAACCATCCCGACACACAAGTACTTTCTGTGGATGCAATGTTTGAACTTTTGGAAGATTTTGTAGGACACGAAATTAAAAGAGCCTAATTTGTAAAATTACACACTCAATAAATTATCGTTTTTTTAGGATACTATCAAAATAAGTATACTTTTGTTTGAACTGTAAACATTTGGGTCATCAGAGAAAATAAAAACTGTAAGTAGTAATGGAAACTCTAAATCAATTGTCTAAATTATTTGTGCTGGATATTCGCAATATAATGGGATTATTGTTTTGGGGAAATTTTGCTTTAGCTACGCTGGTTTTTACGTTTCGTTTTACACTTTTTAGCAAGGATAATAAAACCCATTTATTAGTATTTGGCTTTTCTAAAATTTTTCAATCCTTTGCTTGGTTGGCTTTTTTTCTTCGAACTGATACTGTTACATTCAATGCCCTAAATATTATTGTTCCTAATACATTAGTTTTCACGAGCTATTATCTGGAATCCGTAGCCATGTTAATGATGGTTAAGGATAAATCTAAAAAAGCGTATCGAATCCAGACCATACTCTTTGTTATTGTACTACTGAGTTTTTATTACTCCGTATGGGTTGAATCTCCAGCGTATGTAAGAGTAGCATTAGCATCACTTTCTATTTTTTTATTGTTAATACTGCCTACTTTACGATTTCTAACAGGAACACGAAGCAGTTTATTTAAAAAAATATTAGGTTTTAATTACATTATATTATTAGCTGGATTAATTTTTAGAATTATTTATCCGCTCTTTAAAACCTCAACAACGCTCTACTCAGTCGATCCTGCACAAAAAATCATTTTTTTGATTGTGTTTCTTATGATGATTATCAGCGGAGTGGGTTATTTACTTTTATTACAAGAAGAAAAAGAAATACAAATTAAAAAATTATTAAGCGACAAAGACACTTTCTTTTCCATTATTGCTCACGATTTGAAAGGTCCTTTTAGTGGAATTATTGGACTCTCGGAATTGTTATTGGAAAAAGACAATGATTTAAACCCTAAAGAAACCAACGAGTTTATCCAACTCATCCATCAATCGTCTAAAGACACTTATTCGTTACTCGAAAACCTTTTAACCTGGGCACAATCTCAAACAGGAAACATCGAATTTAGTCCAAAAGAATTAGAAATAATTTCGGTTACCGACAAAACGATCAATTTGCTCGCTAATATTGCCAAAAACAAAAACATTACGATTGAGTCTCAAATAGAAAAAAATCAATATGTCTTTGCCGACAAGGATATGCTGGAAACTATTTTTCGAAATCTAATCTCGAATGCCATAAAATTTACCCAACCTAATGGCGAAGTAATACTTTCGATAACCAAAGAAAATCAGCAAACGGTATTTTCTGTAAAAGATAACGGCATCGGAATTGCTCCAGAAAAAGTAGCCGAATTGTTCATCATAAACCACAGACACAACACATTAGGAACCATTAATGAAACTGGAACAGGTTTAGGACTGATGTTATGCAAAGAATTTATTGAAAACCATGGCGGCGTACTTTGGGTAGAAAGTGAAATTGGCAAAGGAAGTAATTTCAAGTTTTCCATTCCTGATCATTTTTAATTGTTGTCTTAGCAATACCTTTTTATCACACCAAGCAACTCAACGAACTTTAAATTAAACTTTGCGAATCTCAGTGAAAACTTTGTGCGACTCTGCGAAATAATTTTTTCCTCAAAACTTTGTCTCATAAGTCACAAACATTTCCTTAAATTTGCTACCGTTATTAGAAATTTTATAGTTATAAAAATCCAACTATGTTACAAATTGCATTTATTAGAGAGAATCAAGAAAAAGTAATCCAAGCTTTAGCC